>Ga0126362_10000329_pt1 | contig 25714 bp, 26 predicted proteins | sample ANMtaG_FD_126269 | JGI IMG/M metagenome (GOLD analysis project Ga0126362, IMG submission 126269) | Continental margin sediment microbial communities from North Pacific Ocean - ANME2c_DSS_Sorted | ecosystem: Environmental > Aquatic > Marine > Continental margin > Sediment | place: Pacific Ocean... | reverse complement strand
GTTGGTTGCGATGCTTTGGACCTTGATGCCCGGACCGGGCGACCATTTTGATTTTGTTCTCATGCACGCCAATAGCGAAGTGCCTGCTAACGATCTATTAACCACACAAAGTGAGGCAGACCCCTTAAAGGCGAGATGACAAACCCAACAAAATCAATGGCGATGCTTTGCTGTTAAATGTGAGATTTTGCCTTTAACTCCGACATTCTTGCCCCTAAAGCTGAGACAACGTTCAAGCGGGCAAGCAGCGGTCGGAGAAGATGGAGGACGGGGATCCTGGCGAAGCGGTTGGCGCCGAAACCCATCGCAGGGCCACGGTCCTGCGCCCGCTCGTGGAAGCCTATCTTGCGGGCGCCGGCAGTCTGGAAAGTGGTGTTCGGGATGCTGTCTGGGAGCTCGGCGTCAGCCGGGCGACGGTGTGGCGCTGGATCAGGCGGCTGGCAGAGGATGGTGGGCGGACCAGCGCGCTGGCCGCACGAAAGCGCGGTCGGCGCTCGGGCACGACGGTTATCTCCGGCGATGTCGAGGCGCTCATCGAAGGCCATCTGCGCCGGTACTATTTGCGGCGGGAGCGAGCCAGCCTGGCGCGCGTAGTCAAGGAGATCGGCATCGCTTGTCGTGAACGTGGCCTTCAGTCGCCAACGCGCCGGACGGTGCAGCGGCGACTGGACGCGCTGGACGAACGCGAACTCATGAGGGCAAGGGAGGGCGCAAAGGCGGCGCGCCAGAGGTTTGGCCCGGTGCCCGGCAGGAAGAAGGTGGGCCTTCCCCTCGATGTCGTGCAGGTCGACCACACGCTGGCTGACATCATTCTTGTCGACAGTTTCGTGCGCAAACCCATCGGCCGACCCTGGGTGACGCTCACGATCGACATCGCCACGCGGATGGTGACCGGATACTACGTTAGCCTTGAGGCGCCGTCTCGCCTCTCGGTGGCGCTTTGTCTGACCCGGGCCGTCGCGCCGAAGGCGGCGCTTCTGGCCGATCTGGGCAGTAGTGCACCCTGGCCCGCACAGGGCCGGCCGCGCAGCATTCACGTCGACAACGGCAGCGATTTCCGGTCGAACACCTTCCAAGGGGCCTGTGCCGAATGGGGGATCGATCTCACGTACCGGCCCCTGGCGCGCCCGCACTTCGGCGGTCACATCGAGCGGCTGATCGGCACGATGATGGGGGCCGTGCACCTGCTGCCTGGAACGACCGAGTCCTCCATTGCCGCCAAGGGCAGCTATGATGCCGAAGCCAAGGCCGCGATGAGTCTGAGTGAGTTTGACAGCTGGTTCGTTCTGGAAATCTGTCGCTACAACAACAGCGTTCACTCGAGCCTTGGCTGCACGCCCGTCGCCAAATGGGAGGCGCTGGCCGCGGAAATGTCGAGCGACATTCCCTTCGACATGGAGGCGTTCCGGGTGAGCTTCCTGCCAAGCGAGAAGCGCCAGATTCGGCGGGATGGCATTCATCTGTTCGACATCCGCTACTGGTCGGATGCCCTGGCGGGGCGGGCTGCCCGAAAGGACGGGAAGGTGGTCGTGCGCTACGATCCGCGTGACATCTCCGCGATCTGGGTCGAGCTCGACGGCGGACGGTGCGTGGAGGCGCGCTACCGAAACCTGGAAATCCCGCCGGTGTCGTTGTGGGAGTATCGCGAGGCCATGAGGATGGCGCGGACCTTAGGCAAGACGGGGTCTAATGAGCTGGTCCTGGCAGAGTTGATCCGACAGCAACGGCAGATCGAGGGGGAAAGCCGGATCCTGACCAAGGCCGAACGCCGATCCCGCGAAAGACGCAGTGCGTCGAAAGGGCCAACCCCAGCAGATTTCTCGTCCGAGGGGCTGCGCCCGGTCGACACCGGTGATACGTCGCGCCCGTTGTTCAAGGTGGAGCGATGGTAACGTGAGGGCAGGGGGAACTGGGCAAGACGGTCGTATCGCCCTCATTCAATCGGACATCTGGATCGGCTTTCCCCGCGCAGAGCGGGTGCTGGACAGGTTGCAGAGCCTGATCGACGCGCCGCGGCAAACCCGGATGCCAGGCCTTCTCGTCCATGGTGCTTCGGGCATCGGCAAGACGATGATCGCCCGGAACCTCTCGCGCAGATACGCGCCGGAATATGACCCGGCCGTGGGCATAACCCACACCCCACTGCTCTTGCTGCAGGCGCCGCCCGCTCCTGACGAACGGCGGTTCTATCTGCATATCCTCGCGGCGGTCGGCGCGCCGGCAACGACGCTGGGCGTCCGCGCACAGAGCGTTGCCGCCCTCGAAGTCCGAGTGATTGCCCTGCTGCGTGATCTCGGGCTTCGCATGATCATGATCGACGAGGTCCACAACCTGTTGGCCGGAACCCACCGCGAGCAGCGCCGCTTCCTCAATGTCCTGCGCTATCTCAGCAACGAACTCGAGGCGTCTCTGGTCTGCTTCGGGGTCAGCGAAGCAGTGGATGCAATCCGTTGCGACGTGCAGCTTGCCCGGCGGCTGGACGAGCACCACCTGCCGAACTGGCGCGATGACGCCGAGTTCTCGGACATGATCCAGACCCTTATCGCGGCGATGCCGCTAGGGAAGAAATCCAATCTGAAGGTTAAATCGCTCAAGCAGATCCTTGCACTGACCGGCGGGGTGACCTCGCGGATCTTCGCTCTGGTCAAAGATCTGTCTATCGATGCCATTCTCTCCGGCGAGGAATGCATCACCGATGACGCAATCACGAAGTGGACCCCGGTCTGGTCGCGCCACGCAACCGCTCAGCGGCGGCTCGAGCAGTCGGGAGCGTAACGCTGCGCCCGCTCCCGAAGACCGTCGCGCCACTCCGGGATGAGCTCCTCTCCGGTTGGCTGGCGCGGCTGGCGGCCAGTAATTATTGTGAAATCAGCGAACTTCTGGCGCATGTCGGTCTGGACAGCCGACATGCCGACACGCTTAACTTCGAACTCAACGCCGAAGCCGCTGGACGGATCGCCGCGGCGGCGCGCGTCTCTCCCGCGCTTGTCCAGTCGCTGATCTTTCCGGCACTGCCCCAGAACGAAGCGCTACTGACGGCGCAGGTTCCGTTCCAGCGTTGTCCCAGGTGCTCACGACTTGGCCTCGCGCTGAAGCATTGGCGGCGGGCTTGGGCATTCGACTGCCAGAAGTGCGGAGAGAGGCTCCTTCCGATCCTTGGTAGATCCGAAGTCGAGGTCCAGCCAGAAAAGTTGCTGCGTCGTGCCCGGAGCGGGGCAGGGCTGCTCGAGCAAGCAGCCACGTCCAGCGGCAGCGTCGATCTCCGTCGCGCGATGCGGGCCGCCCGTTTTGCAATGGGGCTCAAGAAGGTCCGCGGGGATCCGGCCTTCGCACTTCAGGGCCCCAGACCGGACGTGAGACTGTTCTGCCTCGCTGCGATCGCCGTGGCCCGGAAGCGCCCGCTGGTTAAGGCGGTGATGTTCAGCGCCGGCATCGACGGTTTTGCAAGGGTTGCGTTGCTGGCGGCATTCGAAAAGGAACCGCGCCTGTTAGTCGCCGTTGATCGGATCGTGGAACGCACCCGACAACGGACCTCCCCACTGGCAGCAGAATCTCACAATTAAGGGCAAGAAATGTCGCCCAACGCACCGCGTCTCATATTTAACGGCAACGCGACAATTGGTCCGGACGATTCTCTGATCATGAGAGTCACGCGCGCCGGCAGAGGTGGCGCAGCTTCGGCTCCGTCTATCAGGCTCAATAGGAGTTTTGCGGCCTCGAAGCCGAGTTCTCGCGCCGGTTGGCGCACTGTCGTCAAACTCGGATAGAGGAGGGATGATATCGGCAAATCGTCGAAGCCTACGATGGAGACATCCCCGGGCACATCGAGACCGACTTTGCGGCAATACGACATGGCACCAATGGCCATCAGATCGTTCGCACAGATCAGCGCGGTGGGGCGCTCGCCCGCGGGGCCGCGCAGGGCTTCTGCGGCAAGCCTCTCTCCGGACTCCATTCGATAATCGCCCGCGAAAAATGGGACGGCGTCAGGATTCATCCCCACTGCCGCAATCGCTTCGCGATACCCGGAGAGGCGCTGCTCGGCGGTCCACAGTTCTGTGGGGCCTCCCAAGATCGCCAGGCGTCTATGTCCAAGCGAGGTCAGATGCTCGGCGATTTCGCGCGCGCCTTGCCGGTTTTGCGACACCACGCAGGGCAAGTTGAAACCGTGAAGCTTTTCATCGACCAGAACGACAGGTCCAACCTGTATAAGTTCGACCAACGACTGCATCCGGCTGTTTGCACCCGAAAGATAGATGAGCCCGTCCAAGCGTTGGCTCCTCAGCAAGCGGCTGTTCCATGACTCGCTGTCACCGCTTGCTTCGGGCGCGCAGAAGACGACTAGCACGTCTCTTTCCGCGGCAGCCTGTTCAACGCCTTCCGCAACCATAGCGAAGAATTGGTTCACCAAGTCCGGCACAACAAGGCCAATGGTCGCGACGCTCTTGCGTTTGAGATTGCGGGCGGTTTCATTCGGCATGTAGCCCAAAGCCCTGACCGCATCCAGGACGCGCGCCTTGCGGTCGGCGGCGACAGGCCCGCTGTCATTCAAAACATAGCTGACGGTGCTAAGCGAGACGGCTGCGCGCTTGGCAACATCTTTCATGGTGGGGCGTCGCGCGGGCTTGGCCGTCAGGCTTTTTCTCGGCGCATCGCCTTTCGACTTTGGCATTCCGTTCTCCGATAGCGGCCGCGGGAGACAGCGATGTTCAGCTTATCGCACTCGGCGCAGCCGACAAAGTCTCGCTGAGATATAATCGGTTTTACTAGCACCTAGAGCTGCGCGATAAAAGTCGGTTTTTGACCTTGCTCCTTCTGGGGGACGATCCGGGCTGCCTGTCGCGCGCGAGATGCCCACACGTGATCTGGGCTCGCGTCTTTTCGTCAACATCGACGGGGCGGGCGAGGGGTGGCGGCGCGTTTGCGCTATGGGCCGCGAGGGCGCGTTGATTCGAGAAAATCGGTCGAATGGGTTCGATATCGGCGGGCGAGTGGGCTTGCGGAGGGCTGACCGAACTCCACGAAGCGCTTACTCGGTCCCGGTCTCAAACCCGCAAAAACACAGGGCTTTGCATCTGCCACCTTAGGGTCAGGACCCATTAATTAGCTTGAGCCCGCCCGGCCTTCGTGATTCAAGCTCCCCAACTTGCGGGGGTTATGATGAGCAACCTTTTTTGGCTTACCGATGAGCAGATGGCGCGGTTGAAGCCGTTCTTCCCGAAGAGCCATGGCAAGCCGCGTGTCGATGACCGGCGTGTGTTGAGCGGCATAATCTTCATCAATCGCAATGGCTTGCGCTGGTGTGATGCCCCGCGTGAGTATGGTCCGCCGAAGACGCTCTACAATCGTTGGAAGCGCTGGGGTGACATGGGGGTCTTTGCCCGGATGATGGAGGGGCTGGCCTCCGAAGGCACCGAGCAGAAGACCATCATGATCGACGCGACTTACCTGAAGGCGCACCGCACGGCTTCGAGCCTGCGGGCGAAAAAGGGGGGGCCGACGACCAGCGCGGGCGTCTGATTGGCAGAACGAAGGGCGGGCTGAACACCAAGCTGCATGCCGTCACGGATGCCAAGGGTCGGCCCCTGAAGTTCTTCATGACCGCAGGTCAGGTCAGCGACTATACCGGAGCCGCCGCCTTGCTGGGCAGTCTGCCGGCCGCCGAGTGGATTATCGCAGACCGGGGTTACGACGCAGACTGGTTCCGAGATGCGTTAAAAGACACGGGGATACGTCCCTGTATCCCAGGTCGGAAGTCGCGCGGCAAAGCTGTCCGATACGACAAGCGGCGCTACCGCCGCCGCAACCGCATCGAGATCATGTTCGGTCGACTGAAAGACTGGCGCAGGGTCGCAACACGCTATGACAGATGCGCCAAGACCTTCCTCTCCACCGTCGCCCTCGCCGCTACCGTCATGTTCTGGCTTTGACGAGCAATGAGTCTGGACCCTAGCGCGAAGCGTCGCGATCGGGGCGCGAAAAATGAGCATCTGAGGTGGACGAAAACAAATGTTGACAGATCTGATTTCAAGTTGCTAACGTTCACTAGTAGAAACGGTTCTATCTGATGCCAAATTCATAAAATGATGGATTCTTGGCGGACCACTGATCGGCTAATCGCCTCAATGTAGAACCGTTACTATAGTGGGTGGTGCCCTGCGCCACTGGGGAGTGAAGCCGCGAGGCGCCAACAAGGAGAGGAAGAAAATGTCGCTGGGCGAACAGTTCGACAACATCATCATCAACACGGACAGCTACAAACACTGTCACTATCCGTTGTACCCTAAAGGTACTGAGTACATTTCCTCGTATATCGAGTCTCGAGGAGGTGAGTTCCCGGTGACTATGTTCGTCGGGCTTCAGGCTTTTCTCCGCGACTATCTGATGCGCCCGGTCACTCTTGAGGATGTGGATGCCGCTGAATTCCTCATGCGAGAGCAGGGGATGCACTTCAACCGCGAGAACTGGATGGGCATCATCAACGATCACGGCGGCTATCTGCCGGTCGAGATCGAGGCCGTGGCGGAGGGCACGGTTCTTCCTGCCAAGAACGTCCTGGTTCAGATCATCAACACCGATCCGAAGTATTTCTGGGCGACGAGCTTCTTCGAGACCGCCTTGCTGCGCGCGGTGTGGTACCCCACGACCGTCGGCACGCTGAGCTGGATGTGCAAGCAGGTGATCCGCACCGCGCTTGAGCGCACCTCGGACAACGTGCACCTGCTGCGGCACATGCTGCACGATTACGGCGCGCGTGGGGTGAGTTCGCAGCAGTCAGCTGCATTGGGCGGCCTGGCTCATCTGGTTAACTTCAGTCAGAGTGATACAACACCGGGTATCCTTGCAGCCAAACGCTGGTATAACGCTGTAGATCCTTCCAACTCAGGGCCTAACTCAGAACACGCCGGCTTCACAGCTTGGGGGCGCGAAGGAGAGGTCGACGCGATCCGTAACATGCTTGAGGTCCATCGTGATCACGGCTTCGCGCTCGTGCTGACGGACACCTATGATCACGAAAACTGCGTCAAAAACATCCTCGGTGGAGAGTTGAAGGAGATGATTCAGAACTTCCCTGGGCTGGTGGGTGCGCGTCCAGATTCCGGGGAAATCGTCGAAGTTACCGCTGATACAACAGAGTGGCTTATGGATGCATTTGGCTACGAGACGAACAGCAAAGGCTTTAAGATCCTGCCACCATTCATTCGTGTGGTTCAGGGTGACGGTGTGACGGTTAAGAGCTTGCCGCGCGTTTATGCTGAGCTTGAGCGTCGTGGCCTTGCCGCGGATAACGCGATCTTTGGTATGGGCGGTGGTCTGCTCCAGCACTGTGATCGCGATACAAACCGCTTTGCGCAAAAAGCGAGTGCCGTATGCGTAAACGGAGAGTGGCGCGACATTTCAAAAAGCCCGAAAGGCGAGCAATACAAGACATCTAAGGCAGGTCGGCTTGCGCTGATCAAAGAGAATGGCGAATTCAAAACGGTACGTCGCGAATCTGTCAGCCCTGAGCAAAATCTGCTCCAGCCAGTATTCCGAAACGGCAAACTGCTCAAGAAATGGGACTTTTCCGAGTTGATCGAGGCAAGTGAAGCGCCGGTTCCTCAGGAGTGGTACCAAAGCTGGCTTGATGCCTCTGTAAGCTGAGGCTGCTCCTGAAACCTGACGGAGCCGCCGGTAATAACAGGTGGCTCCGTTAAAATCTGGTTGCTTCAGCCGAAAGTGCAAAGGCAACTTTGAAACATCTGCTTAACCGAGAACACAAAGAAGGAGAACAGGATGGGAATGAAATTTTGGGTGACAGCCCCTTTCTTTTATCCGGATATGAGCAAGCCTTGGTCCGAAGTCCTCGATAGCATGCTGCGCATTGTAGATGCAGCTGAAGAATACGGTTTCGAGGGTATCACCATCAACGAGAACCAATTTCAGAACTACGTATGCAACCCCTCTGCGATGATGTTTGCTGCTGTTGCAGCCCAACGAACAAAGCGGCTTCGTATTGTTCCTGGCGTGGTTGTTCTTCCGGCCTATAATCCTTTGCTTGTTGCATCTCAGATGTGCCTTCTTGATCACCTTGCGCCTGGCCGTACTGGTCTTGGCATTGCGCGTGGGGGGAGCCGGTTCCAGCTTGAACGGCTTGGCATCGAGCCCAAAGATCAGCGCCCTATGTATGATGAGGGTTTGAAGGTTATTCGCGGCCTTTTCGAAAATGATGATTTCTCGTTTGATGGGGACTACTTCTCGTTCCCGCCAACGACGCTTGTGCCGAAACCCGCCACTTTGCCCCATCCTGAAATCTGGGTCGCTTCGCAGAGCATCTCGGGCGTTCGCAGCGTTGCTCAGCAGGGTCTGAACCTGATCACCGCGCCGAACTATGGGAATTTCGAGCCCTATGGTGATCTTGAAGAACTGGTCGAGAGTTACAACGACGAGTGCAAAAAGAGCGGCCAGCAGCGCGGACAGGTTATGGTTTTGCGCCACACTTGGCTTGGACGCACCGAAGAAGAAGCACTGGAATATTTCGACGACGTTGTCTCGGAGTATAACTACTACATGGCGCTCGTTAAGGGCCCCGGGACTGTCGACACGAAAGAAGACAGGCTGGCCACTCGGGATGTCGGTGAAAGTCGAAACTACGTGTTCCGCGGGAAAATGACCCCGGAAAACCATCAGATTTCCAAGGAAAATCTGTTGGAGAAATACGCTGATCCGATCCTGACAACCCCCGAAAAGATGATCGAGCGCATGAAGAGCTACGAGAAGATTGGCGTCGATCACATGGCCTGTCTGATCGCGGTGGGCATGCCGACCGATGCGATCATCGCAAATATGAAAATGATGTCCGAAGAGGTCTTCCCCGCCTTTGCAGACTGAGCTGCCTGGGCGTGATGGACAAAGCCGGTCGAGCATGAGGGATCTCCCACTCTCGCGCTCGACCGGGGCCGAAAGCTGCACCTGAAAGGAGAAACGCGTGATCAACGAAGTGCGAGAATACGTTCCAATGCCGGGACGGCTGGGCGACGCTATGGACCTGCTCAAGACGACCGTCTTTGCGCTTTTCCGCCGCCACAACATGGAGGTCGTGCAGGCCGGATTTACCACGCTGGGTGATCATTCCTTCGGCGAGATCGTCTACACGATGCGGTTCGAGAACCTCGCTGAGCTTGAGGAAAAGTGGAACGCATTTCTGGCTGATCCTGATTGGGCGCCCGCACTTGCCGCGCGCGAGAAGGATGGCCCGCTATACAAGTCCATTCAGCGTCGTGTGCTGAACGCCGACCCCTTCGAGGATGCATTGCGAAGTCGCACGGATCATTCGCCATCCTGACCATTTCGCGCGCCGTACACAGCTGCCAACACCATAAGGCCACTTGCACCATGACCAGCTCGCAACAAGTCCCGATCCTTCATCCTGAGAAGTTCTATATCGACGGCAAATGGGTTGATCCGTCGACGAACCGGATGATCGACGTCGTCGATTCCGCGACCGAGGAGCTCTATTTTTCGGTTGCCGAAGCCGAGGTTGCCGATGTTGCGCGGGCTGTCGAGGCGGCGCGGCGCGCCTTTGACACCGGCCCTTGGCCGCGCATGAGCGCGTCAGAGCGGGCTGTCTACCTGCGCCGTTTCGCCGAGGCAATGGAAGCGCGCTATGATGACATGACCGAAATCTGGCCCCGCGAGACCGGGGTCATCGCGAGCATCGTGAAACCGGTTATGGAAGAGGTCCCCTTCGCGTTTCGCTACTATGCGGATCTTGCCGAGACATATCCCTTTGAGCAGGAGGTGCCGCCGAGTTTCGGGCCGGGATATGGGATGATCGCTGCCGAGGCGGTTGGTGTCGTCGGCGCAATTATTCCCTGGAATATGCCCATGAACATTGCGACTTGGAAGCTCGCGCCGGCGTTGCTCGCGGGGTGCACGGTGGTCGTGAAGGCCTCGCCCGAGGCGCCCGGCGCAGCCTATGTGATCGGCGAGATCGCGGAGCAAATCGGCCTGCCCGCGGGGGTGGTGAACATCCTCACCGCTGATCGTGTGGCCTCCGAAGCCCTCGTGACCGACCACCGCGTCGACAAGATCACCTTCACCGGCTCGACTGGTGTGGGCAAACGCATTGCGGGCATCATGGCCGAACGTGTCGGGCGTTACACGCTGGAACTTGGCGGAAAGTCGGCCGCGATCATCTGCGACGACATGGATATCGATCAGGCCGCAGACAGCCTGACATCGGGCGCTTGCTTTGTTTCGGGGCAGGTCTGCGCGTCTCTCACGCGTATCATCGTCCCGCGTCATCGGCATGATGCGATGCTCGAAGCCATCGCGGCGCGCTACGCCAAGATCAAGGTCGGCAATCCGTTTGATCGCGATGTGCAAATGGGGCCGCTTGCATCCGATACGCAGCGGGCGCGCGTCGAGGAATACATCCAGATCGGCAAAGACGCGGGCGCGACGCTCGCCTTCGGGGGCGATCGGCCCAAAGATCTCAACCGGGGGTGGTTCATCCAGCCGACGGTATTTGGAAATGTCGACAATGGATCGCGCCTCGCCCAGGAGGAAATCTTTGGCCCTGTGACCTCTGTCATCGCGGCCGAGGACGAGAACGATGCGATCCGGCTGGCGAATGACTCGATTTTCGGCCTCAACGCGTCTGTTTTCACGAATGACGCCGACCGTGTCCTTGAAATGAGCCGCAAGTTGCGGACCGGAACGGTTGGACAGAACGGGAACCGCGCGGATTTCGGAATTGGCTTTGGCGGGTTCAAACAGTCCGGGATTGGCCGCGAAGGCGGCGTTGCGGGGCTGCTGCCCTATCTTGAGAACAAAACCGTCGTTCTCGACGCTGCGCCCCGCGGATCCGCGGCCGCCAAAAACGGGGCAGGGGCATGAACATGATCACCCCCAATGCCCGCCCGAACGGATCGCGTCTGCATGTGTTCGACATGGACGGCACGCTGTTGCGCAGCACGGCCACCATCGAGCTTGCGCGACATCTAGGCCATCTCGATCGCGGGCAGGAGATCGAGACGCTTTGGGGAGAGGGCCGTATTTCGGATACGGATTTCTGGCGCGCGCTTCTGGAGATCTGCGACGGAGCGACCGATGCAGATTTTGACAAGGCCTTTGCGTCTTCGCCCTGGATGGCGGGGGTTGCCGAGGTTTTTGCCGACATCACCGCCCGAGGCGAAGCGGCGATCGTTATATCGCAATCCCCGACCTTCTTTGTCGAGCGTCTGAAAACCTGGGGCGCGCACGAAACCTACGGCTCTGACGTGGTGCCGGGCGCGCCCCTGAGCGACACCGCCACTTTGTTACCCGAGGCCAAAGTGGAGATCACGCGGGCCGCGCTCACTGCCCGCGGTTTGGGGGCCGCCGACTGCGTTGCCTATGGCGACTCGTCGAGCGACGTGGAGCTTTTCAAGTCCTTCGCGAACACGATCGGCGTGAACCCGTCAGCCACTCTGAGCAAGCTGGCCACCGTCGAATACCGCGGCACGGACATGCGCGAAGCCTACCGGTTGGGGCGCGATCTGATCGGCCAAAACGACCGCCAGAACATCAATCAAGACAACACATGACAAGGAGCTAGGGGCTAGTGGGCAATAAGCAAACCGCGACAAAGGTTCTCTTTGTAGGTGAATCCTGGATCAAGCACACGATCCACATGAAGGGCTTCGACCAGTTCAACAATACCCAATACGAAGAAGGCGCGGGCCATTTCCTGAGCTGCATGGACGAGGCCGGGTTTGATATCACCTATATCCGGGCGCATGAGGTCTCGCTGCGTTTCCCGCGCACCGCTGAGGAAATGGATCAGTTCGATGTCGTCGTGATCTCTGATATCGGATCGAACTCGTTCTTGCTGGTCGACGAGACGTTTTTTGAGTCGAAAAAAATGCCGAACCGCCTCGAGCTGGTCTCGGATTTTGTCAAGCGCGGGGGCGGTCTTGTCATGGTGGGCGGCTATCTGTCCTTTACCGGGATCGACGCCAAAGGACGCTATGGCATGAGCCCGCTCGCGGCACCTTTGCCCGTCACGCTCTTGGATCATGACGACCGGATCGAAAAGCCCGAAGGGGCATGCGTCACCGTCTGCGAGCCGGGGCATCCGGTGCTTGGCGATACCCCGTCCGCGGATTGGCCGCAGGTCTTGGGCTATAACAAGTTGATCGCAAAGCCGGGTGTGACCGTGGTCGCCAAGGTCGATGACGATCCCATGATCGCTGTCGGTGAATTTGGTAAAGGGCGGTCTGCCGTATTCGCCTCTGATCTGGCACCGCATTGGGCCCCGCCGGAATTCCTCAGCTGGCCACATTACGCGGGCTTGTGGAGCGCGATCCTCTCTTGGACCGCAGGCGCGCGCTAAGGCCGGGCCCCATAGGAACACCAAGCAAGGGCATGGTCATGTTGAAGCAAAAGCAAGCCGCACCGCTGAACGAGGTCCGCACATGACTGGACATCTTTTGGTTGTTGGTGCCATCAATATTGACTTGGTCGTGCCGGTCCAGTCCCTACCCGGTCCGGGCGAGACCGTCGTCGGCGACGCGTTGCAGAGGCATGGCGGCGGCAAGGGCGGTAACTCAGCGGTTGCTGCGGTCCGGGCCGGTGCCAAGGTGCGCTATGTCGGGGCCGTCGGAGATGATCAGCTCGGGGCCGGGGCGCTCACCGATTTGCGCGCCGACGGTGTCGAAGCCTCTGACGTTGCTCTCAAGCCAAAGGTCGCAACCGGTTGCGCATTGATTGTTGTTGACGCGAAAGGCGAGAACCAGATCGCGGTCGCCGCCGGTGCGAACATGCGCCTGACGGTTGAAGACGTCGAGACCGCGTTGGGCCGCTCCGAAGGCTGGACCTCGACGGCGCTTGTCAGCACCGAGATCACACCGGACGCAGTGGTCGCTGCGGTCAAGGGCGCGCGCGCGCGTGGCTGGCTTTGTGTGCTCAATCCTGCGCCGGTGATCCCCGAAATCCTCGAGACGCTCGATCTTGCGCCGATCGTGACACCCAACCGGGGCGAGTTGCGCGATATCTACCGCCTTCTTGGGGGCGAGGGGGATCCCGACGCCAAAGATGCGGCTGCTTTTGTTGCGCGGCACACGGGGGCTGCGGTTGTCGTGACGCTCGGCTCAGAGGGTGTTCTTGTATGCGACGCCGAGGGGCAGTGCACCACCATCCCGGCCCGGCCCGCAGCGCGCGTCGTCGATACCACGGGGGCAGGCGATACCTTCAACGGCGTCTTCGCCGCGCGCCTAGCCGCGGGCGACGGCCTGTTGGAGGCCGCACGCCGAGGGGTCACAGCGGCCTCTTTGTCGGTCGAGGCCGCAGGCGCACGCACAAGCATGCCCATGGAAACTGAAATTGAAGCCGCAACCGCGGCGCAATGACCAACGATCCCAGTTGAAACGAAAGGCTGCCTTGCCATGACTTCGATCCTAGAGCGCATCCGCGCCACAGCACCAACGGACCAACCGCCGCGCAGTGGGGTGGAGGATATGCTGGTTCAGACCTATTCGAAACGACTGATGGTCTTCACAGGTCGCGCGAACGCGCCCTTGGCGCAAGCCATCGTCGATCAGTTGGGCATCAACCTTGGGGGTGTGACGCTCAAGACCTTCTCGAGCGGGGAGGTTTATAGCAAGTTCGACTCCTCGATCCGCGGTGCGGATGTGTTCATCGTGCAGCCCATGTGCGGCAACCCCGAAACGGGTGTGAACACGAATGACGCGCTGATGGAGCTGCTGCTGATGATCGACGCTGCCGTTGGCGCCAGCGCCCACCGGGTAATCGCCGTGTGCCCTTGGTATGGCTATGCCCGTCAGGACAAGAAATCCGCCCCGCGAGAGCCCATTTCGGCGCGGGTCGTCGCACGCGCACTCGAATCAACCGGGGTTGATAGGGTCCTGACGATGGATCTGCACGCCGGACAGCTGCAGGGATTCTTTGGGATTCCCGTTGATCACATGACAGCTGCGGGCAGTTTGGCGGAATATTTCACGAATTTTGACGACAATCTCGTGGTCGTTGCGCCTGATGCGGGGCGCGTAAAACTGAACAAACAGTTTGCGGCACAGATCGGGGCCAGCCTTGCGATCCTGAACAAAGAGCGCCCGCAACAGCAAATGGCCGAAATCACCACGGTGATTGGCGATGTGCGGGGAAAAACGGCGCTGGTGATTGACGACATGATCGACACCGCGGGTACGCTCTGCGCGGCGGGGGAAACGCTCAAAAAGGCAGGCGCAACGCGCGTTCTGGCGGCGGCGACCCATGGCGTGTTCAGCGGGCCAGCCTTTGAACGCTTGGCCGCCTCGCCATTCGAACAGGTCGTCGTCACCGACACGATCCCGTTAGCGAAGGGCGCCCCCGAGAAGATCAAGGTGCTTTCTTGCGCGCCGCTGCTGGCTGAAACCATCGGCCGCATTTTCATCGACGAATCCGTCAGTGCTGTCTTCGACGGCAAAAACCACACGTTCTAATCAAAAGGAGAACATCCATGGCACATATCGAAGCTGCGTTTTTCAACAAGCGGTTTGAAGACGAAGAGTTCAACGAAAAGATGATCACCGCCCTGACCAATGCGGTCGCCTCTGTTTTGGGCGAGGATGCCGGCAAGGATACGACGATCATTTTGCATGGGATCGACCCGGCCCGTTGGGGGTACGGGGGCAACCAGCTCTCCAAGCGTTTTGAATAGGATCGTCACCTCATAGCGCGACAAGCGGCAAAGACCTGGATCGCTGTCCCTGATCGTGCGTTCACGGTTTTTGCCGCTTCGAGTATTCTTGTCCGGGGACTGGATGTGGGCGCGCCGCGCTCGGCCCCCGGGCGAAGCCACAGCGGATCAATCGATCTGCACCCGCCTGAAGGATGAAATTTTGGCCGCCACATTTGATGTCTTTGATCCTGCGAGCGGGGCGCTCCTTGACAAAGTCCCTGATGGGTCCGTGCAGGACGCCCTCCACGCGGTGGATGCCGCCTATACCGCTTTTCCATCATGGGCTGCGATGGTGAGCCGCGCGCGCGCAGAAATCTTGCGTCGCTGCTATGACCTGATGCTGCGAGATGCGGCAAAATTGACCCGGTTGATCGTCGCGGAAAATGGCAAGTCCTTTGCGGATGCGCGATCAGAGGTGCTCTACGCGGCAGAGTTTTTCCGTTGGTTTTCCGAAGAGGCCGTCCGTGCCGACTGCGCCTATGGCGATGCTCCCACAGGTGGCGCAAAAACACTGGTGACAAAGGCACCCGTCGGTGTTGCCGCGCTCATCACGCCTTGGAATTTTCCTGCGGCAATGGCGACGAGGAAAATCGCTCCGGCCTTGGCCGCAGGGTGCACCGTGGTTCTAAAGCCCGCAGAGGAGACGCCGCTGACGGCGCTTGCGTTGGCCGATCTGCTCACAGAAGCAGGCGTGCCGGCAGGTGTCGTGAACGTGGTGCCGACGACAAACGCACCGGAGGTCGTCGCTGCTTGGCTGGCCGATGACCGCGTGCGCAAGTTAAGCTTTACCGGATCGACCCAGGTTGGCCGCATCTTGCTCGCTCAGGCCGCCAATCGCGTGGTCAATTGCAGCATGGAGCTTGGCGGAAACGCGCCCTTTGTCGTGTCCGCCGACGCCGATATCGACGAGGCCGTCAAGGGGGCCATGATCGCCAAGTATCGTGGCGGCGGTCAGGCCTGTACGGCCGCCAACAGGTTCTACGTGCACCAAGATGTCCTGGACTCGTTCACGCAAAAGCTTTGTGCAGCGGTCAGCGCGCTCAAGGTTGGGCCGTCTTGCGACCAAACGAACGAAATCGGCCCAGTCATCAACGCCAAGGCACGGGATCGCATTGCGAGGCTCGTCGATGGTGCCGTCGCGGAGGGCGCGCGTATCGCCGCTCAGTGCAAGATCCCCAATGATGGCTGGTTCTATCCGCCAACGGTGTTGAGCGGCGTTGCGGACGATGCGCAAATTCTGAACGAAGAGATTTTCGGCCCGGTCGCCCCGATTGTGGGTTGGAGCGATGAGGAGGCCATGATCGCCGCGGCCAACAACACCGAATTTGGCTTGGCTGCCTATGTCTATTCGGGGCGCATGCAAGACGCCTTGCGTATTGCAGAGAAGATCGAGGCTGGCATGGTGGGTATCAATCGCGGGATTGTATCTGATCCTGCAGCCCCCTTTGGCGGTGTGAAGCAAAGTGGCATTGGCCGCGAAGGGGCGAACGAAGGCATTCGTGAGTTCCAAGAAACGCGGATGTTCAGCGTGGATTGGAAATAGGGAGAAGAACATGGCGGATTTCAAAGAGCTTGTCCGATCGGCTTGGGATGCGGCCTGGAACCAGGGCGATGTCGATGCCTTGGACGCAATCATGCATCCCAGTTACGCGTTGGAAAACGAAGGTCTGGGGATCAGTGCCGGCATCGCAGAACTCAAGGCGCAGGTCCTCGCGATGCGCGCCGCGATGCCGAACCTTGTGACAAGCGTAGACAAGATCGTCGTCGATGGAGACGATTTTGCGCTGTTCTGGTCGGCGACGGGCAGGTTCACACATCCCTTTGGTGATGTGCCCCCAAATGGCCGTTCGCTGAAATCCCGCGGCGCGGTGCAGGGGGAGCTGAGCGATGGTCTGATCATCCGCGAACGCGTGACTTGGGACCCCAGCGTCGAGATGCTGTCCGATTTGGGGGCGCCCGGATTGGGGTCTGCCTTCGAAGCCGATGCTACAGGCGCTTCCAGCGGCGGCGCAGATGGGCGGAGCTTGGAGGACCTGAAAGAGTTCAACCGAAAATTTGTCTCGGGTGTGACGGCTGTGACCGTGCAGGATGCGTCCGGGCGTGCCAGGGGGCTGGCCGTCAGCGCGTATATGTCTTTGTCGCTTGATCCACCGCTGGTGGTGGTCTGCGTGCAGAACACCTCATCGACATATCCCTCCTTGTTCGAAGCAAGTCACTTGGGCATCAATATTCTCGCCAATGATCAAAGAGATATTGTTGATCGCTTCGCGAGCAAATCGGATGACAAATTCGCGGGCGTGACGTGGCACGCGGGCCCGGCGGGCTCGCCGCTGATTGATGGCGCTTCCGCATCTGTCGAGGCGGAGATCAAGGAACGATTCCGAGCAAAAACACATGTGGTCATCATCGCAAGAGTCCGGCACCTTGAAGTGTCTGATGTCGCGCCGTTGGCATATATGTCGGGCAAATTCTACGACAGCGCATCGCTCAAGAGCATCTGAATTGAGCTTTCTCTTAAGGCGCTGGATGAACCGGAACAACGCAAGCAACAGGAACCGAAATGTCTAAACCACGCTACGCCTTCATCAAAGCAAACTGGCACTCCGAGATCGTGGACCAAGCCCTTGCGGGGTTTCTCAAGAAGATACCGCAGGAGCAGGTCGACGTGTTTGATGTGCCCGGTGCGTTCGAGATGCCTTTGCTTGCAAAGGACCTTGCGCAGACAGGCAAATACGACGCGATCGCCGCGGCTGCATTCGTGGTCGATGGCGGCATCTATCGGCATGATTTCGTCGCACAGGCCGTGGTGAGTGGGCTGATGCAGGCCGGGTTGGATACCGGGGTGCCGGTATTGTCGGTGTCTTTGACGCCCCACAACTACCAAGAGACGGATCACCATACGGCCATTTTCAAACAACACTTCGTCGCCAAGGGGCAGGAAGCTGCCCATGCCGCTCTGCAAATCACGCAGACGCGCGAGAAGGTCAAAAACACCGCCTAATGTGAGAGCGATCAACCAAAGGGTACCCAGTGCCGCGCCCGCAGCGTCAGGCAGAGCTAAAGGATCTTACAATGCCGCTTTATCGTGGTTTCAGCAGTCAAGAGGAGTTGGACCTGGAGTATTGCCCCGAGGCGAGGCTCGGAGATCCAAATGCTTTTGACAAAATCATCGCGCAACGTGCGGCATTGTCCGAAACGGCGAAAGCGGAGCTGACTGGCAGAAGAGCGGATATCCACTACGGCCAGACCTTGCTCGAGCGCATGGATTTCTATCCGGCCAAGCCCAACGGACCGGTGATGGTTTTTATCCACGGCGGCTATTGGTTTGATGCGCGGCTCAAGAAGGAAAACTACATCTGGGTCGCCAAGGGCCTGACCGACGCGGGTGTGAACGTCTTCATCATCGACTACCAAGTCTGCCCGGTGGTCACGATCGACGAAATCACGCGCCAGTGCCGCGCTGCGGTGGCCCATATCTATCGGAATGCCGAACAGTTCGAGGTCGATCCAAACAGGATACATGTCACGGGCAACTCCGCAGGGGGGCACCTGACCGCGATGGTCGCCCTGACGGATTGGGTCGGTAACTACGGCCTGCCTTGGGATACGATCAAGAGCGGCTACCCGATCAGCGGGCTCTACGATCTGGAGCCGTTCCGCTGGACCTGGTTGCAGCCCAAGATTCAATTCACCGCGGACGAAATCCGCAGAAACAGCCCAATGTTCTTGGTGCGCGAAAACCTACCGCCTCTGTTTGTCAGTTGGGGTGCCGACGAAAGCCCTGAATTCTGGAGACAGTCACAAGAGTTTGGCGCAGCTTGGACAGCAAAGGGCAACTCGGTTGTGTTTCATCCGCAGGACGGATGCAATCACTCCTCAGCCATCAGCGGGTTTTCAGATGCGAAGAGCTCGTTGTGCAGCCTTATTGTTGAGCATATGGAGCGATCCTAGGTGTTCAGTCCCGGCATCTGGTGGATCGGGTTAGCGGCGCGGCTGGTCTGGGATAGGCTGTTGGCGTTGGTCTGACGCCGAGGTTCCATGTCTACGACTAGTTCTACGCCTATGCCTGCGACTGGTAGCTTGCAGTTGGTCGAGGCTGTGATTGAGCGTTTTGACGGAGCAACGGTCGGGGAGCGCCGCCGTTGGTCGGATGAGTTCAAGGCGCAAGCGGTCGCGGCAGCGCTCGAGCCTGGCGTGAACGTTTCCGCGCTGGCGCGGCGCCTGGGGATTTCGCCGCCGCAGCTGTTCGGCTGGCGGAAGGTCTTTCTGAAGAAGCAGAACGCAGACGCCCCGGTGGGCACGTCCGCTCCCATAGTGGAGATTGTGGTTGGCGAGGTGATGATCCGCGTCGGCCCGGACGTCAGCGAGGCTGCGCTGCGCCGGATCCTGCGTGCGGTGCGCTCGGCATGATGCCGTCGGGCGTGAAGGTCTATCTGGCCAGCCAGCCTGTGGACTTCCGGAAGGGCCCGGACAGCCTGCTGTCGCTGGTGACCTGCCGCTCTTTCCCGCGGCCGACACGATCCACCGCCGGAGAGTGTCAGGTCTTCTGTGTAACGTAGATCCGGTCCATGCTTCATCGAAAGGAAGCATGCATGACGATCTCCAAGGAACTTCTGGATGAACTTCTGAAGGGCGTTGAGCGCCCGGAGGATCTGCTCGGCGACACCGGGCTGATGAAAGAGCTGAAGATCAAGCTCATGGAACGTATGCTGGGTGCGGAGCTGACAGCGCACCTCGGCTACGAGGAAGGCAAGGAGGCCCCGCCCGGTCAGACCAACCGCCGGAATGGTGCCTCGACCAAGGTGCTGAAGGGTCAGGACGGGGAGATGCCGGTGGCTGTGCCCCGCGACCGTGACAGCAGCTTCGAGCCTGCGTTGGTAAAGAAGGGCCAGACCCGGATCGACGGGATGGACGACAGGATCATCGGTCTCTATGCCGCCGGGCTCACGGTGCGGGATATCCAGGCCCACCTGCTCGACCTCTATGGTCTGAAGGTCTCGCCCGACCTGATCAGCCGCGTCACCGACGCCGTCCTGGACGAAGTCCGGGAGTGGCAGAGCCGGGCGCTGGAGCGGATGTATCCGATCGTGATCTTCGATGCCCTGAGGGTGAAGATCCGAGACGCCGACAGCCGGACGGTGAAGAACAAGGCGGTCTATGTCGCCCTCGGCGTCACCCGCGACGGCCTGCGTGAGGTCCTGGGCCTGTGGATCGCCGAGAACGAAGGGGCCAAATTCTGGCTCTCGGTGATGAACGAGCTGAAGAACCGCGGGACGCAGGACATCCTGATCGCGGTCGTCGACGGGCTGAAGGGCTTCCCCGAGGCCATCACCGCCGCCTTCCCGGAGGCCATGGTTCAGACCTGCATCGTGCATCTGGTGCGCCACAGCCTGAATTTCTGCTCCTGGAAGGACCGCAAGGCCGTGGCCACCGACCTGCGCCGGATCTACGGGGCCGCGACCGCCGATCTGGCCGCCGCCGAGCTCGACAATTTCGAGGAAAAATGGGCCGGGAAATATGCCTCGATCGCCCCGGCCTGGCGTCGGGCCTGGCAGGAGGTGATCCCGTTCTTCGGCTTCGATCCGGCGATCCGCAAGATCATCTACACCACGAATGCCATCGAAAGTCTGAACCGCGTGATCCGGAAATCGATCAAGACACGCGGCTCCTTCCCGACGGACGAGGCGGCGAACAAGCTGATCTACCTCGCCATCCGCAACTTCGAGAAGGACGGTCGAAATGTCCGGGAATGGTTTGCAGCCCGCAATCAGTTCGCCATAATGTTCGGTGAGCGCTTCGACGCTTGAGTATCCAAAACCGCATGGGCCGAGACGGATACACAGAGTTCAGGACACTCCCGGCCCACATGGTTCTGGCACATCTGCACCGCATCGATCCCGATGCCAATATGGCCCGCTATTACTGCGTCGACATCGCGCCGACACTGCTCGGGGACGTCTCTGTCTTGCGGACCTGGGGCCGGATCGGGACCCACGGTCGGACGAGCATCGAAACCTGTGCTTCCATTGAAGAAGCGGAGAGAGCAGCATCGCAAACCCTCCGCCAGAAGATGCGGCGGGGCTATCGGCCGTCCGGCCAGTTGCCGCAGCCATACCTTGCGGTGTGAGATCGGTTAGACCTTCCGCTGAAGCCTGCCTTCAAGCTCCGCACCAGCCTCGATGGCGATCCGCTCATGGATGACATCGGCCTGCACGACTGCGCTCGGCGCGAGCTGAACGTTTCGCGCCGAGATCATACCAGAGACAGCCCCAAGCACGCTGAGGTCGTGGGTGGCGACGGAACCTTCAACGCGACCTGAACCAGCCACGCTGATCTCCGGCGCTCGCAGTGAGCCAACGACATTTCCTTGGATCTCGATCGGTCCACTGGAGGTGGCATCGCCTTCGACGACAAGGTCCTGCGCGAAGATGCTGCGGCGAGCGTTCGGACTTACCGGGTCCGGCCATCGGTCCAGATCGCCATGTTGGGTCTTCATCTTGGTGCCGCCTCAGCTCAACTTCGTGCCGCACGACAGGACCAGAATCGAAACGAAAGGACAACACGCGACGCTGTGATCGCCGAAGAAGGGCGGCAGCCTTCCGCATTGTACAACTCATCCGGCCAAGGTCATCACCGGTCGTCCCTCATGAGCCATAGAGTCTGCGCCAATCGCTCATGAGGGTGCGTAGGCTGTTGGTTGGTGTTGTCCACGATGAAAACGAAGGGCTAGGGTATTCCGGTGAACTTGCAGCGAGGGTGGTGATGATGGAACGCAAAGAGAGCAATAGCTTGACTGATCTCACTCCTAACTTCAGGCATGAGCAGTTCGAAGGCGAGATGAAGCTGCGCCTCGCCGTTCCCTGTGATGCCTGGGGGCCCATCGGCAGGGGAGGGTCTATTACGACCGAAGCGCGCGCTCATCTGGGCCGCCTTGCCGAAACCGGCAACGGAGACATGGCTTGATACGCTCGGGTCCGGCGTATGAGTCGACCGACATCATGTCCGGATCCCATGCGCGACCTGTGGTTCCGCCGCTAATCGGGTGTAATTGGGTCGGGAAATGGGTTGCGGGAAATGGGTGTTATTGGGTATTTAAATGGGTATGATCCAAATCCATACGCTCCGCATCACCCCGAACTTTCTTTCGATCATCGCCGAAATCGACGAGTTCAAGGGCGCATGGCGCGCGCTCGGAAGTCTCGCCCCCGAGCGGCTGTCCGCCTTGCGCCGCGTCGCTACGATCGAAAGCATCGGCTCTTCGACCCGCATTGAAGGAAGCCGACTCTCAGATCAGGAGGTCCAGCGTCTTCTCTCCAACCTCGACATCCAGACCTTCTCGACCCGAGACGAAGAGGAGGTAGCAGGCTACGCCCAGGTCATGGATGCGGTCTTCGCCTCGTGGCGCGACATGGACGTGACCGAAAACCATATCCGCCAATTACACCGGGACCTTCTGCGGCACAGCGGCAAGGATCAGCGCCACAGGGGAGCCTGGAAGACCGCGCCAAACTCGATCGCGGCTTTCGACGACACAGGGCGGCAGATTGGCGTCGTGTTCGAGACCGCCACCCCCTTCGACACCCCCGGCCGCATGGTTGAACTGATCGACTGGTACAACACCGCCACCCGGGACCGTGAACTGCATCCGCTGCTGCTGATCGGAGTCTTCGTCGTGGTCTTCCTCGAGATCCATCCGTTCCAGGACGGCAACGGACGTCTCAGTCGGATCCTTACGACCCTCCTGCTTCTGCGCGCAGGCTATGCCTATGTACCGTACTCCTCCCTCGAAAGCGTGATCGAGCAAAGCAAGGAGGCCTACTATCTGGCCCTTCGACAGACCCAGGGAACGATCAGGTCTGACAGTCCGGACTGGGAACCTTGGCTCGGCTTCTTCCTGTCCGCGCTGCAGCGCCAGATGCATCGTCTGCGCGTAAAGATTGAGCGTGAACGACTTTTGATGGGTAGCCTCCCGGAAGTTTCGGCGCAACTCTTGGACCTCGTGCGAGACCACGGTCGCTTGACCATCGGCGACGCCGAGCGCCTGTCCGGCCAGAATCGCAACACACTGAAGCAGCACTTCCGCGCGCTGGTGGCAGATGGCCACCTGAGCCTGAACGGAGCCGGGAGGGGGGCTTGGTATTCGCTCCGATAATTTTGATTATGTAATTTCCATCGACGCGATGGGCGGGAAGCGGACCTGCGGCAGTGCGGCTTGGCTGATGCACAATCCACGTGAAGCGGCCGTTCGAACTCTTTGACGCATTGTTCAAAAGTGTTTCAAACACTTGCTCATTGCAGCTACTTCAATGCGGAGTTGATCGCTTGGATCAGCTTTACCCACTGTTTGCGCTCATCCGACGTCAAATCTTTGGCGGAATGGTCGCGTGACCAGCGAACGAAAGCTTTTGCGAGACGGTATTTCGAAAAATCCTTAATTTCGCTATTGAAGATGTTGACGAGTGGGCGGTCTTTCTGCTTCGCCGCAACGGCGGTGACATCCCAGCCGCAGTCCGACTTGGCGACGAAGATCAGCGTTTCACGGAGCATGTCTTCGATTTCGGCAGCGTTGACGGGACTGCCGAGGAAGTCCTTCGTCCGCAATATGCCCTTGTTGCCGAGCGTGTGGACAAGAGTGTCCTGCTTCGCTGCTTGGTCGCCTGCACTGTCGGAATCCAAGAGCGCCGCCACCTTTAATCCTTGGGCGTGAAGGATCGTAGCGAAATACACGACCTTGCTTGCGGTGTTGGACGGAACAAGGGCAATCTTCTCGTTAAGATTCACGTCGCCCGAGTCCCGCAGAAGTGCAGCAACGGCATCGACATACCAGTAATCCGTAAGTCCTTCGAGGACGAGATTCTGCTTCTGCGTGAAGAGGCTCTGGGCGAGGTCGTAGCCGAGGGCTTCCTGCAGCGGCAGTAGAGCCGCAGGATCGTTCGCGGTGACGGACGTGTGGACCTTGGTTCCCGTTTCCCTGTTCGCCATCTCGACGACGCGGACGAGATCAAGCTCGTCTGGGCCGACAAGGAACGGTGAATGGGTCGAATAGATCGTCTGGTTGTCGGCAGCGAGCCGCGAGACTGTTTTCCGGAATTCGCGCTGTTTCAGTGCGTGTAGGCTCATCCCTGGCTCATCGAGCAGGAGCACGGCGTTCTTATGGTCGCCCTCCGCTTCGGCGAAGAAGACCACGAAGAAGGACACAAGCCACTGAAACCCTTCGGAGCGCTGGTCAAGTTCAACTTCTACGCCGAGGTCGTCTTCAACCGTCACTTTGAGATATTGGCCGTCCGCGCGCAGCCGCAGCTTGGCGGCTTCACCCTTGCTTTCATCGGGATTCCAGACCGACCTGATTTCGCGCGTGAGGCTAACTTCAGCGGCGTTGAGCTGATATTGCCGCTTATCGAGCTTCTCCCGATAGGTTTCCATCGCATCAGGATTGTTGGCATCGGGATCGGGCGCGGTGCCCATTTCGGAAAGTTCGGCGGCAGTGAACCCGAGAAGGTTCAGGAGGCAAACATTTCCGTAGTCAAACCGCTCTTCGTCCAAAGTGCCGTTCGCGATCCTCGCCGCCAGTTGCTTGAGGTGGATCAGCGGACGGACGCGGAAATAGTTGCTGAACAGGACGAAAACCGGGACGCGCTCCCGAAGCGCCCTAACCGCGGCGTTACGGGCGTCCCCGATACTAATTGCGGCCTTGAGGCTGTCGTAGCGCGCTTCTTCTTTCTCATTGTCTTCATCAATGAGAGGCAGCGCCGCTTCAAGCCAGTCCGACAACGCCTTGGCTTTGTCTCCTTCGATTATGTTCCAAGCGTGCCAGCCCGCCGTCGTGGCCTTGAGCTTGTCGGACGGCTTGCTTTCTGCAGCGCCCTCGGCAGGCGAGTACCGACCGTCAACGTGAGCCGCCAGACGAAGCAAGTCCTTCTCGATGTCAGAGTATTTCGTCTTTGCAGGAACGCCGACCAATCGATGGCCTGTCGAATTGTCGAGGTTCCGCCACAGGACATAGCTCGCCGACTTCATACCCTCGGGGAGAAGCGCGCGATCGTCATCGTCCAACTCGAACTCGGCTTCGACAACCTTCGTTTCGGCGGGATCAACTTCGCCCGTTGTGATCTTGCTGTAGCGGGAGCGCGGATAGTCCCGCAGCGCACTGAGTGGCTTTACACCGCTGGGCGGGTTTAGGTGCTGGATCGCTTGCAAAAGCGCAGTTTTACCCGCTTCGTTGGGGCCTACCAGGATAGTTTTGTTCTTGTCGATTTCGAACTCTTCGCCGTCGATGATCGAGCGGTAATTTTTGACGTGGATTTTCTTAATTCGCATGCTTTCCTCCTACCTCGCCGCAACCGCCGCAATATGCCCCGCTAATGGGGTCACGAAGGTCTTGAGTGATTTAAGCTCGCTGAGATGTCTGTACGCGCCGTCCTGGCTGCTTCACGCGGTGACGCGAGAAAGGTGGCGCTTGAATAAAGTCCTTCCTGCACTCGGCGCTTGCACAGAATGTCGTAGCGCTGCGCGTAGATTGCGCCGCGCTCCTCTATCCCGCCTTCGATCCAATTTTTCCACGGCTTCGTTCACGGACAGATGCCGGGAAATGCAGTCTGGAGGGCGAGCATTGCGGTCAAGGGCGATTCCTCGTCGAATATTCAAGGAACATGCTGCCTTTATAGCACACATTGTGAAAGGCGTTCCAGAGTGCGCAAGATGTGGCCATATCTTATCGTGAGGGCATCCCGCTGGATGCTTGATGACCCGCGCTGCACCTACCTCATGCTCCGCTTTGTCCGGCGCAGCTACACCACAAATTACAATCTCGCTGCGCCACGTCCAAACGACAGCATTGGCGAATGCTGCAGGGCAGCGCGATTGGGGACCGCTCGGCAGCTCCGGGCCTAGGCTGTGCGGAAACTCTCGGGCGTGATGGCGCATGGTGCCTTTGAAGGGGGCATTTCTCCGGGGCGGTAGATTTTGGGCGAAAGCGGTTCGGCCAGCCGTTTTCATGCCTTCATCGCGGCC
>Ga0126362_10000328_pt1 | contig 26143 bp, 24 predicted proteins | sample ANMtaG_FD_126269 | JGI IMG/M metagenome (GOLD analysis project Ga0126362, IMG submission 126269) | Continental margin sediment microbial communities from North Pacific Ocean - ANME2c_DSS_Sorted | ecosystem: Environmental > Aquatic > Marine > Continental margin > Sediment | place: Pacific Ocean... | reverse complement strand
TTCCGATCTGTTCTTCGAAGAAAAAGCTGTAAACACCCAGGCTTCCCTGCCTCTGCGTGTTCTCGCCAACCTGATGTTGTGGCAGCGCCGCATCTCCAGCCGCCATCAACTGGCTCGTCTGGATTCGCGTCTGCTGGCTGACGCCGGTATCAGCGAAGCACAACGCTACGAAGAGCTGAGCAAGCCGTTCTGGCGCTAATTAGCGTCCGCTGGCCCTGACCCACCGGGTCCACCGCCAGCACTCTGAATTGTGAAAACAAAACCCGCCCCGGGTAACCGGAGGCGGGTTTTGTCGTTTCTGGGATCTGGGGTTTTTGAGGGTGAAAACAGTATGCTTTGATATGGACAAGTACAGTTTAAAAAACATAACAATTAAGCAGTACAATTAAGACTTGTTGTATCTGTACTGGTATTACCTTCCAGCCCAACATGGTGTTCCAGAACCTCATAAAAGGCGCTCGCCATGAATACCCAAATCCAGCAACGCCCTCTGTTGATACGGCTACTCAAGCGCACGACCGCGGCGCTTGCTCGCTGGGAGCAACGTTCCCGCACGCGCAGGCTGCTGGCCCAGTTGGATCCGCGGGAATTGTCTGACGCTGGCATCAGCCACGGCGACCGAGCATCTGAGCTGTCCAAGTCGTTCTGGAGTGAGTAATCGCTTCGGGTGGCTATCCGAACAGATAAACGGCGGCTTAATATCCATTTACCACGTGGCGAACCCTGTAGAACGGGCGTCTGATGCCCATGGTCCTGCTGCTCACTTAGCGGCTTTGTGCCACCCTATTCGTTCATCTACAGGAGTCACCCCATGTCCCGTCTTCGCCTGCTGAGCACTGCAGCCCTGCTGGCCCTGGCTGCCAATGCCAACGCCTCCAGCCTGATCGTGACCACGGACTCGATCGTCGGCGCACTGAAAGCCACCTCAGATGCGACTTCCGACGCCACATCCTCCTTGCGTGACAACAAGGTCGTGCGTGCTGCCCGAGACGACGCCGCCAGCTTCGTCGCCAGCGAGGGCGCGATCCGTGGCGTGAAGCTGGAAAGCGCCCTGGCCCAGATCCGCCAACAGGCCCCGCAACTGAACACCGCGACTGACGCTCAACTGGCCCAAGCGATCCTGGCCATCTGACCGCAGGCGAGGAAGAGGGGAGCGCCAAGCGCTCCTTGAACCCTCCGCGCTGGCTCTCGCACGGGCATTACGCTAGCCTTGGCGCTCGTTTTCAGTTGTCGAGTCCCATGGCTTTTTCATACCGCCTGTTGATCGTTCCCGTATTATTTTGCGCCTGCTGGTCCACGCAGGTTCTGGCCTTTGACCTGTCCACCCAGAGCCTCGTTGTCAGTGCGTACGCCACCAGCAAAGTGACCTCCGCACCGTTCGACCATAAACTGATACTGGCCGCCCAGGATGACGCTGCCGCTTTCATTGCCACTGACGGCCAATGGCGGGGAGCCCGACTGGAATCAGCGCTGGATTATCTGCGCCATACCCAGCCAAAACTTAACGCCAGTGACCTTGAACTGGCGCAAGCAATTCTCGTCCAATAATCATCTTTGTATTTCGGAGTCATTCCATGCGTAGCCCGCTGATCGCCGCCGCTCTTGGCCTGCTGTTATTGGCCGGTGTTGCCCAGGCACAAACCCTGAAGGCCACCAGTAACATCATCGTCCGCGCTTCGGCCCGTACCATCGATTTCACGTCGGACACCACCACGTCCATCCGGGACTCCAAAGTCGTACGCGAAGCCCATGACGATGCCGCCAGTTTCGTCGCCAGCAATGGTGAGATTCGCGGCGCTCAACTGGAAGCCGCCTTCGACACCCTGCGGACCCGCGTGCCGGAAGCCCGCGACGCCAGCGACCAGGTCCTCGCCGAAGCTATCCTCTCTCTGTGAGGCGCATTGCCGCCTGGCTACTGGCCGGCACCTTGCTGCTGGGCGCCAGCGCGGCTCAGGCCGCTCTGCAACTACGGCTCAAGACCGATGGCTTGAGCCCGGCCCAGCAGCAGGCCAGCCAGGCATTGCTGGATGAAGCGATGCTGGCGTTGCCGCCACGCTTCATTGAGCAACTGGACCGGACCATCGACGTCGGCTGGACCGATAAGATGCCCGAGAACGCCTACGGCCAGGCCTCGCTGGTGTCCGAACTGGACCTCAACAGCAACCTGTTGGAAAGCCTCACCGACGGCAGCGCCGCGACGCAAAAAACCAATCGCCCCCACGGCACCGTGCGCCGGGAAATGCTCGCCACCGTGCTGCATGAACTGACCCACATCTACGACCGTGCCCGCCTGTGGTCCAGCGCTGACCGCAAGCTGATCCAGCGTTGCAGCCGCCAGAACAACATCACCGGCCTGATCGGCCTGCCCGATCAATGCCGGGGCCAGAACGACCGTCGCTTTACCCTCAGTGATGACCCGCGCCTGCTGGACCTCGCAGGGTGGCCGCAATACGTCGGGCGCCGCGGCGAACGTGAACAGAACAACCACCAGGTGGCTCGCAGCCCGGACATCTACGAAACCACCAGCCCGCTGGAGTTCGTCGCGGTCAACATGGAGTACTTCCTCCTCGATCCGAGCTACGCCTGCCGTCGGCCTTCGCTGTACCGCTATTACAAGGAACACTTTGGCTGGGCACCGCCCGCCAAGGACACCTGTGCGAAAACCTACGCCTTCCTCAACGCCGGCAACGACTTCGCCAAGACGCCACTGGGCCAGGTCGACCCCGAGCGGGTCTATGAAATCGACTACCTGCTGGCCGAAGCCAACCAGAACCTGGTGAGCCGCTGGGGCCACAGCATGCTGCGCCTGGTGATCTGCGCCCCGGGCCGGCCACGCGGCCCGGATTGCCGACTGGATCTGGACCAGCACCTGGTTCTGTCCTACCGCGCGTTTGTCGGTGACGTACAGCTGTCGAGTTGGGACGGCCTGATCGGCAAGTACCCGTCGCGGCTGTTCGTGCTGCCGTTGTCCCAGGTGATCGACGAGTACACCAAGACCGAACTGCGTGGCCTGGCCTCGGTGCCCCTGAAACTGACGCGCCAGGAGATCAACGACACCGTCGAACACGCCGCCGAAATGCACTGGAGCTACGACGGCAACTACTTCTTCATCTCCAACAACTGTGCGGTGGAGAGCCTGAAACTGTTACGCAGCGGCAGCGCCAACCCGCAGTTGACCGGCCTGGACAACATCACGCCCAATGGCCTGCTGGAAGTCCTCAAGGGCCGGGGCCTGGCCGATACCAGCGTGCTGGATGACAAAAAACGCGCGCTGCGCCTGGGCTATCACTTCGACTCCTTCCGCGAGCGTTACCAGGCGATGTTCGAGGTCCTGAAAAAGCGCCTGCCGATCAAACAGGCTGAAGTGGAGGATTGGTTGTCCCTGAGCGCCGAGGAACGTCGCCCATGGTTTGCCGAAGCCGACCTGCGCACCAGCGCGGCCTTGCTACTGTTGGAGCAGGCGAGTTTCCGCAAGCAACTCATGCTGGCCCAGGATGAAGTCAAACAGCGCTACCTCGGCGCCCGGGAGCTGAAGAACGGCGGCATGGAAAAGGCCAACGCCACCTTGCAGCAGATCCTCGCCAACAGCGGCTTCCTCAGTCGCCCGGCAGAGCTGCTGGGCACCAGCGGTTACGGCTTGCCCCAGCCGACAGAATCCAAACGCCTGGAATCAGAAAGCGCCGCGCGCCAGAAGCAGTTGCAGTCGCTGACCGGCGATCTGGACAAAGAGGTGAGGGCGCTGCTGGAACCAGCCCGCGCGGCGGAGATTGCCGCATGTGAAGCCAACCTCAAGCAACTAGGCGAGCACTTGCGCGCACTGCACAAGGCCTCCGGCGGGTTCGAACTGCCCTAGAGCGTTTCTCCGTCTTCTTCCGGTAGTTGCTCATCCAGATGCAACCACGGCAATCGGCTCTCTACCCAGATGTGCCGATCTGCCGGGGCCAGCTCCGGGTGATCCAGGGTTGCGATGGTCACATCGATACTCTCGGAACTCAGCTGCGTCACCAGCGCCAAGTGCGCCCCACAGTTAGAACAGAAATACCGCACGCACGTCGACGAAGAATCGTACTGCGCCGGCGTTCCCGCCACCCAGGCGAACGCGGAACGGGGCAGGGTGATCCAGGTTGTCACCAAGCCGCCGCTGACCCGCCGGCAAATCGAACAGTGGCAGTGGGCAATATCCACCAACGCCCCGCTGAACTGATAACGCACCCGCCCGCAATGGCAGCCGCCTCGGTGTTGCTCATGCATGCTCTGTCTCCCACGTCCTTATTTCATACAGGACCAGTCGTCCATTCAACGTAGCCCGTTTCTTAAGCGAAAGCTGGCTGAAAGCTTCCGGGACTAGGATCGCCCACCACTACCGGCAACAGACCGGTTGTTAACAACAACAATGGTGATTCCCGATGTCCGCTCGTACCCGCCTTTTTGCCCCGACTCCACCCGTACGCCTCGTGCTGTTCGTTCTGCGCTGACCCACCCGGTTCGCCATTCTCTACTTTGCCCTGATGATCGACTCCGGCCTGTTCGACCCGGCTGTGCGCAAGATCCTCAAACTGGTCAAGGGCGACCCGCTGAAGGTCTCGGTCGGCACCGCCGTACTGGCCCTGGTGGTCTCGCTGGACGGTGACGGCGCCACCACCTACATGATCTGCGTGGCCGCCATGCTGCCGCTGTACAAGCGCATCGGCATGAGCCCGCGGATCATGGCCGGCCTGATCATCCTCGCCGGCGGCGTGATGAACATGACCCCGTGGGGCGGCCCGACGGCCCGCGCGGCCAGCGCGCTGCATGTAGACCCGTCGGATATTTTCGTACCGATGATCCCGGCGATGCTGGCGGGTGTGGTTGCGATCCTGGTAATTGCCTACATGTACGGCAAACGCGAACGCGCGCGCCTTGGCGAACTGCACCTGCACGGCGACGAGATCGACCACAGCGAAATCAGCGTTTCACAGTACCCGGATGCCCGCCGTCCAAAGTTGATCTGGTTCAACGGCGCCTTGACCCTGGCCCTGATGTGCACCCTGATCGCCGGCCTGCTGCCGCTGCCCGTGCTGTTCATGGTGGCCTTCAGTATCGCGATGATCGTCAACTACCCGTGCCTGCAGCAGCAGAAAGACCGCGTCGCCGCCCACGCCGGCAGCGTATTGGCGGTAGTCGGGTTGATCTTCGCCGCCGGTATCTTCACCGGCATCCTGTCCGGCACTGGCATGGTCGATGCCATGTCCAAGAGCTTGTTGGCGGTCATCCCTGATGCCCTGGGCCCTTACCTGGCCGTGATTACCGCGCTGGTGAGCATGCCGTTTACCTTCTTCATGTCCAACGATGCCTTCTACTACGGCGTTCTGCCGGTACTGGCCGAAGCCGCCAGCCACTACGGCATCACCGCCGTGGAAATGGCCCGTGCCTCGATCGTTGGCCAACCCGTGCACTTGTTGAGCCCACTGGTTCCATCCACCTACCTGTTGGTGGCCCTGGCGGGTATCGAGTTTGGCGATCACCAGCGCTTCACCCTCAAGTGGGCGGTGCTGGTGTGCCTGTGCATAATGGTCGCCGCTTTGCTGATGGGGATTTTTCCGCTGTTCAGCACTCTATAATCGTACAACTCACTGCGCCGGCTCTTAAGGCTGGCGCGGTCTAACACTCGCTCAAAGGAATACACATGGAATGGCTGACCAATCCGGAAATCTGGATTGCTTTCTTCACCCTGACGGCCCTCGAGATCGTCCTGGGCATCGATAACATCATCATGATTTCGATCCTGGTCAGCCGCATGCCCAAGCACATGCAGGCACGTACCCGGATCTTCGGCCTGGCCCTGGCAATGGTCACGCGGATCCTGTTGTTGCTGTCGATCACTTGGGTGATGCGCCTCACCGACGACCTGTTCGTGGTGTTCGGCCAGGGCATTTCCGGCCGCGACCTGATCCTGTTCTTCGGTGGCCTGTTCCTGCTCTGGAAAAGCTCCCAGGAGATGTACCACGCCCTGGAAGGTGAAGACGAAACCCACGACGAGCCGAAAGGTGCCGGTGGCAAGTTCATCTACACCATCATCCAGATCGCGATCATCGACATCGTGTTCTCCCTGGACTCGGTGATTACCGCCGTTGGTATGGTTTCCCACGTACCGGTGATGGTGGCCGCGATCATTGTCGCCGTACTGGTGATGATGCTGGCCGCTGGCACCATCAGCGATTTCATCGACAAACACCCGTCGCTGAAGATGCTGGCGCTGTCGTTCCTGCTGGTGGTGGGTACCGTGCTGATCGCCGAAGCCTTCGATGTTCACGTACCAAAAGGCTACGTTTACTTCGCCATGGCGTTCTCCCTGGCGGTAGAAGCGGTGAACATCAAGATGCGCACTGCCATCGCGAAAAAGAAGAAACAGCAGGACCCTGTGAAACTGCGCAAGGACATTCCGGGTCAATAACCTTGACCCGCTGCTGAAGAAGGGGCTCTCGAGCCCCTTTTTTTCATCTGCAAAAAGCTGATTTCATGACAGTTTTGTTTCAATCCCGACTTTAGCTATGCGATGCTGGCGCCGAGCCCATTCGCCAACTACAGCTTAAGTACAAGACGTAGAAAGGCACGCGGCACTATTCACTGGCTCCGATTGGAGCGCGACTCAACACAGGGGGCCCAGCATGCTGACCCTGCTCAATCTGCTTTCTGCGGTAACCCTGCTGATCTGGGGCACGCACATCGTCCGTACCGGCATCCTGCGGGTCTACGGCTCCAACTTGCGCCAGGTCATCGGGCAGAACATGTCCAAGCGCTGGCTGGCGTTTATCGCCGGCATCCTGGTGACGGCCATGGTGCAAAGCAGCAACGCCACGGCGATGCTGGTGACCTCGTTTGTCGGCCAGGGCCTGATGGGCCTGATGCCCGCCCTGGCGACCATGCTCGGTGCCGACGTCGGTACGGCGTTGATGGCCCGGGTACTGACCTTTGACCTGTCATGGCTGTCACCGCTGCTGATTTTCCTCGGGGTGATTTTCTTCCTGTCGCGCAAACAGACCCGCGCCGGGCAGATGGGCCGCGTCGGGATCGGCCTCGGGCTGATCATCCTCGCGTTGCAATTGATCGTCGAAGCCGCGGGCCCGATTACTCACGCGCAGGGCGTTAAAGTCCTGTTCGCCTCGCTGACCGGCGACATCTTGCTCGACGCCCTGGTCGGCGCGCTGTTCGCGATGATTTCCTACTCCAGCCTGGCCGCCGTCCTGCTGACCGCGACCCTGGCCGGTGCCGGCGTGATCGGCCTGCACGTGGCCATCGGCCTGGTGATCGGCGCCAACATCGGCAGCGGTGTGCTGGCCTTCCTCAGCACCAGCATGCAGAACGCCGCCGGGCGCCAAGTGGCCCTGGGCAGCCTGCTGTACAAGCTGATCGGCTTGTTGCTGATCATCCCGGTACTCGACCCGCTGGTCGGCTGGATGGACACTCTGGACTACAGCCCCCAAGGCATGGTGATCACCTTTCACCTGCTCTATAACGTTATCCGTTGCCTGATTCTGCTGCCGACCATCGGCCCGATGTCCCGCCTATGCGCCTGGCTGTTACCGGAACGCGAGGAGGTCAACGGTCTGGCCAAGCCGCGCCACCTGGACCTGGCAGCACTCGCCACCCCAAGCCTGGCACTGGCCAACGCCGCCCGCGAAACCCTGCGCCTGGGCGACCTGATCGACAACATGCTGACCTCGATGCTGGAAGTGCTGCGGGGCAAGCAAACCGCCATCACCCAGGAAATGCGCAGCCTGAGCGACGATGTCGAGGCGCTCTACAGCGCGATCAAGCTCTACCTCGCGCAAATGCCCCGGGAAGACCTCAGCGAGCAAGACAGCCGACGCTGGGCCGAGATCATCGAGCTGTCGATCAACCTGAAACTGGCCGGCGACCTGATCGAACGCATGCTGCGCAAGGTCCAGCAGCAAAAAACCTCCCAGCGCCGCTCGTTCTCCGAAGTCGGCCTGGAAGAGCTGGCCGGCCTGCAAACCCAGCTGATTGCCAACCTGCGCCTGGGCCTGTCGGTGTTCCTCAGCGCCGACCCGGAAAGCGCCCGGCAACTGCTGCGGGAAAAACGTCGCTTCCGCGCCCAGGAGCGTCGCCTGGCCCACGCCCACGTGAGCCGCTTGCAACGTAAAATCGTACAGAGCCTGGAGACCAGTTCCTTGCACCTGGAGCTGATTGCCGACATGAAGCGTCTGAACTCGCTGTTTTGCAGCAGCGCTTATGTGGTGCTGGAAACCACCGACACCGGCGCCCTCTCGGCGGACGATATTGCCGACATCACCCATTCGCCCTGAACGTACGACGGCGAGTGAAGTCAGTTAACAACGGACCTCACTCGCCAGGAAGCCTGTTATGCGTCGCCTGCTATTCGCCTGCCTGCTCATGGGCTCGGCACACACCTTTGCCTTTGACCGCCTGCAAGTCGAGGGCTACACGCTGCCCAACGGCCTGCAATTGCTGCTCAAGCCGGGCACTGAACGCGGCCACGTGGCCATTCGCCTGGTGGTGGGTGTGGGCCTCGATGACTTCAGTTGCGAAGACAAGGAGCTGCCACACCTGCTGGAACACCTGCTGTTCAGCGGTATCGACGGCGGTGGTGAAGGTGAGCTGGAAGAACGCATGCAAGCCCTCGGCGGTGACTGGAACGCCTACACCAGCAACGCCGACACCACCTTCGTCATCGAGGCCCCGGCGCAAAACCAGCGCAAGGTACTCGACCTGCTGCTGGCCATCATCACCCGCACCCAGCTGACCGACGCCAACATCAACGCCGCCAAACAGGTGGTGGAGCGCGAAGACGGCGGCCATTACTCACACCTGCAACGCCTGCTGGACCGCCAGGACCTCGGCCACAAGGCCAGCAGTCAGCTTGCCGTCGAGCTGGGCCTCAAATGCGCCGAGCGGGCCGAAGTCGAGCACCTGACTCGCGACCAGTTGGAAAAGCTGCGCAAGGCCTGGTACGCCCCCAACAACATGACCCTGATCATCGTCGGCGACCTCGACAAGCTGCTGCCGGCCTATCTCGAACGCACCTATGGCGCGCTTGATCCGGTTGATCCCAGCGAACATCGCCCACTGCCGGACATTCAACACGCCGCCGCCATTCGCCGCGACCTGATCCACGGCTGGGTCGGTGATAACGCCAAACTGCACTGGTTATTCCCCGAGCCGGTACTGGACGACCAGTACGATGAAACCTTCGACCTGCTCAAGGACTACCTGGACTGGGCGCTGTATCGCCAACTGCGGCTGCAGCATGGTTTGTCCTACGGCCCATGGAGCGAGCGCGAAGTGCTGGGCGGTGTCGGCTTCATGAGCCTCAACGCCGACCTTGGACGCGACAACCTGCCCGAAGCCGAGCACGTACTGGAAACCCTCAGGGCCCAGTTGCTCAAGGACGGCCTCGACCCGGCCACCTTCGCCCGCCTGCAACAAGCCGCCATCGCCCGCCAGGCTTGGGCCGTTCAAGGTAATAGCGCGTTGGCCGACTATTACTGGAGTGCCTCGGGCGACTACGCCAAAGGGCGTTTCAGCGACCCGGCCAAGCGCATCAAGGCCGTCAGCCTGGAGCAAGCCAACCAGGCCATGCGCGAGCTGCTCAAGCAGAACGGCTACTGGCGCATCGAGAAACCGTTGTTCAGCTACGACACCCTCAACTGGATCGCCGCCGGCGCACTGGGGCTGCTTGCGATTGTGTTGCTGGGCGCGTGGCGTTATCGCAAAGGGATTGCGTAATGAGGCCCCGAGAAAACGGCTAAAACGTTATTCTGTCTGGGATTTTTTCCTACAAAAACTGTGAACTGCCGAATGCCTAACCTGACCCACTACATCCAGCGCATCCTCGAGCTGATGAAGCGCTACCCAGGGGTGATTGCACTCGGCGGCTTCATCTCGGGTGTGAGCAGCTTCATCCTGGTGGATCGCCAGCAAGGCATGGCCAGCTGGATCGCGATCATTATGCTGGTGAGCTGGTTATGGCTGATGCTCGAAAACAGCCTCACCCAACTGTTCAGCAAAGTCTTCAAACGGGAAATCCCCGAACCGCTGCTCCGCTACGCCACGCAGATGATCCACCAGGAAAGCCTGTTTTTTGTTCTGCCGTTCTTTTTTGTCACCACCACCTGGAACAGCGGCCAGTCGATTTTTACCGGCCTGCTGGGCGCGGCGGCGCTGGTCTCCATCACCGACCCGCTGTACTACAAATGGCTGGCGCCCAAACGCTCGCTCTTTCTTGCACTGCACACCCTGACCCTGTTTGCGGCCCTGCTGACCGCGCTGCCGATCATCCTCCACCTGACCACCGCCGAGAGTTACAAACTGGCCCTCGGCGTGGCGATGCTGCTGTCGATCCCGAGCCTGGCGGTTAGCCTGCCGCTGCGCAGCATCAAGGGCTGGGCGATGCTGTTGGGGGTTACCGCAGCGATTGGTTGCGCGGGATGGTTCCTGCGCACGTGGGTGCCGCCCGCTACCCTGTGGATGACCGAAGTGGCCATCAGCACCCAATTGCAGGACCGAACGCCTGGCGATGACCTGACGGAAGTCAGCGCCGCCCAACTGCGCAGCAGCGGGCTGTATGCCTACACCGCGATCAACGCGCCGCGCGGCCTGGATGAGCGGATCTACCATGTGTGGAAATTCAACGGCAAGGAAGTCGACCGCATCGCCCTGGACATCCATGGTGGGCGCAAGGAAGGCTATCGGGCCTGGACCCACAAGCAGAACTTCCCCCCCGACTCGGTGGGACGCTGGCAGGTACGGGTGCTGACCGAAGATGGCCAAGTGATCGGTGTGTTGCGCTTCAAGGTGACTGACCCCGGTCAGGACGCCACAACGCCAGACGCGCCAAAGTAGGCAGGATCGTGCTATTACGTAGGAATTCTGGAATAGCCAAACAAGCTCGGAGCTTATGACCAGTAGCACAACGGCCGGTGCAGCCCATCTGGACACGTCCACCCAGCCTCCATTGCTGAGGATTACAGGGGATTGGACGCTTGCCCACTATGCCAACCTGAAGAAGCTGTCGGAAAAGCTCGACGGCCAGTACGACGCGGGCGCACGCATCGACCTTAACGGCCTCGGCGCCCTGGACACGGCCGGCGCCTCGCTGCTGGTGGAATTGCTCGGCCCCGAGCGCATCGAACAGTCCGCCGAACAGACCGACTGCAGCCTCTCGACCGCCGACCGCGCGTTACTGAAAACTGTCTACCGCTCCCTGAACGACTTCTGTGTGCCGGTCAAAGAACCGGAAGAAGCCGCCGGCATCATGTTGCTGGCGCGCATCGGCGGCGCGGTCTACACCGTCTGGCAAGACGGCATGAAGCTGCTGGGCTTTATCGGCCTGATCCTCGAAACCTTCGCCCGTGGCGTATTCCGGCCCAAGCGATGGCGCGTGACGCCAATGGTTGCGCATATCGAACAAACCGGTCTCGACGCGGCCCCCATCGTGGCCTTGCTGACCTTTCTGGTGGGCGCGGTGGTGGCGTTTCTCGGCGCCACGGTGCTGGCCAGTTTTGGCGCGAGCATTTTTACCGTAGACCTGGTGGCGTTCTCCTTCCTGCGGGAATTCGGCGTATTGCTCACCGCGATCCTGATGGCGGGCCGCACCGCCAGTGCCTTCACGGCGCAAATCGGCTCGATGAAGGCCAACGAAGAGATCGACGCGATTCGCACCCTGGGCCTCGACCCGATGGAGTTGCTGGTGCTGCCCCGGGTGCTGGCATTGCTGGTGGCGCTGCCGATGCTGACGTTCCTCGCGATGCTCTCGGGGATTATCGGTGGTGGTGTGGTGTGCGCCGTGGCCCTGGATATTTCACCGGCGATGTTCCTCTCACTGCTGCAATCGGACATCGGTGTGCAGCACTTTATCGTGGGTATGATCAAGGCGCCGATCTTCGCATTCCTGATCGCCGCCATCGGCTGCCTCGAAGGTTTCAAGGTCAGCGGCAGCGCCGAATCCGTCGGTGCCCACACCACCTCCAGCGTGGTGCAATCGATTTTCGTGGTGATCGTACTGGATGCGGTCGCCGCACTGTTCTTCATGGAGATGGGCTGGTGAGTCGTCTGCGCCGTGCGCCCACTGAGGCGGTGATCGAAGTCCGCGGGCTGTGCAATCGCTTTGGTTCGCAAAGCGTGCACGAGAACCTCGACCTGGACTTGTACAAGGGCGAGATCCTCGCCGTCGTCGGAGGCTCCGGCAGCGGCAAGTCGGTGCTGCTGCGCAGCATCATTGGCCTGCGTCAGCCCAGCGAAGGGGAAGTGCGGGTGTTCGGGCAGAACTTGCCGAGCCTCTCGGAGCATGAGCGGTCGATGGTGGAGCGGCGTTTCGGCGTGCTGTTCCAGAAGGGCGCGCTGTTTTCCTCGCTGACGGTCACCGAGAACGTTGCCTTGCCGCTGATCGAACATGCCGGCCTCAGCCGTCCCGATGCCGAACACCTGGCGGCGGTAAAGCTGGCGCTGGCCGGGTTGCCGCTGTCGGCCGCGGATAAATATCCATCGTCACTCTCCGGCGGCATGATCAAGCGCGCGGCCCTGGCCCGTGCCCTGGCGCTGGACCCGGACATTCTGTTTCTCGACGAACCCACCGCCGGCCTCGATCCGATCGGCGCCGCCGCCTTCGATCAACTGATCCTGACCCTGCGCGATGCGTTGGGCCTGAGTGTCTTCCTGGTCACCCACGACCTCGACACGCTGTACACCATCACCGACCGCGTGGCGGTGCTGGCGCAGAAAAAGGTACTGGTGGCAGATGCCATCGATGTCGTCTCGGAAACCGACGACGCCTGGATTCACGAATACTTCCATGGCCCACGGGGCCGCGCGGCATTGGATGCCGCTCAACTGCTCAACGAGGTATGACATGGAAACCCGAGCCCATCATGTGATGATCGGTCTGTTCAGCGTGATCGTCGTGGTCGGCGCCATGCTGTTTGGCCTGTGGCTGGCCAAATCCAGCGTCGACAGCGCCTTTCAGGATTACGAAGTGATCTTCAACGAGGCGGTCAGTGGTTTGTCCCAAGGCAGCGCCGTGCAGTACAGCGGGATCAAGGTGGGCGACGTCACCAGCCTGCGCCTCGACCCGAAAGACCCGCGCCGGGTATTGGCACGCATCCGTCTGGCCGGGCAAACACCGATCAAGGAAGACACCCAGGCCAAGCTGGCCCTGACCGGCATCACCGGCACCTCGATCATCCAGCTCAGCGGCGGCACGCCCCAAAGCCCGGAACTCAAGGGCAAGGACGGCGAGTTGCCGCAAATCATCGCCTCACCGTCACCTATCGCTCGCCTGCTGAACAACAGCAATGACCTGATGACCAGCATCAACTTGCTGCTGCACAACGCCAACCACATGTTCTCCCGGGAGAACGTCGAGCGCCTCAGCAATACCCTGGACAACCTGCAACAGACCACCGGCGCGATTGCCGACCAACGCGGCGACATCAAGGTAGTGATGCAGCAATTGATGCAGGTGAGCAAACAGGCCAGCGCCACCCTGGAGCAAACCACCGCACTGATGCGCAACGCCAACGATTTACTCAATGATCAGGGCAAGCAGGTGTTCGGCAGTGCTGAAAAGGCCATGCAGTCCCTTCAACAGAGCACGGCCACCCTCGACACCTTGCTGACCAACAACAAGGACTCCCTCAACAGTGGCATGCAGGGTCTCAACGAACTGGCACCTGCGGTGCGCGAGTTGCGGGAGACCCTGGGTTCGTTGCGCGCCATTTCCCGCCGCCTGGAAGCCAACCCCAGCGGTTACCTGCTGGGCAGCGACAAGAACAAGGAGTTCACGCCATGAAGCGTGCTTACCAAGTGATCGCCCCCGTTGCCCTGGCATTGGTCAGTGCGTGTTCGATCTTGCCCAAGGCGGACCCTTCGGACGTGTACCGGCTGCCCTCGGCGCAGACCACCGCGCAGGCCAGCCCTGTGGCCTGGTCGCTGCGAGTGGCCAAGCCGCAGACCAGCGAATTCCTCGACAGCCCGCGGATTGCCGTAGTACCTAACGGTGACCTGATCAGCAGCTACGCGAATTCCCGCTGGAGCGATCCGGCACCGGTGCTGTTGCGTAACCGGTTGCTGGACGGGTTCCAGCGGGACGGACGGGTGACGCTGCTCAGTACCGATGAGACCAATCTGCAGGCGGACTTTGAGCTGGGCGGGCAGTTGCAGGCGTTTCAGAGTGAGTATCGCGGCAGTGCGGTTGAGGTAGTGATACGGCTGGATGCGCGACTGGTGCGCGGCAGTGATCAGCGGATTATTGCCAGCAAGCGGTTTGAGGTGAGACAGCCGGTGGGGGATACCAAGGTGCCGGCGGTGGTGGCCGGGTTTGGTCAGGCTGGGGATGCACTGAATAAACAGGTGGTAGATTGGGTGGTGGGCCAGGGCAATACAGCACCAAAACGCTGAAGGTCTCATCGCAGGCAAGCCAGCTCCCACATTTGAAGGTATTCACAAATCAAAATGTGGGAGCTGGCTTGCCTGCGATAGCAATTTAAGCCTTAGCCGAAGAACCAGTAGCACACCGCAATCGCCGCCACGACGCCAGCAAACTCCGCCAACAACGCACACCCCACCGCATGCCGCGCCCGCTGGATCCCCACCGAGCCAAAGTACACCGCCAACACATAAAACGTGGTCTCGGTACTGCCCTGAATCGTCGCTGCCACCAACGCCGGGAAGCTGTCCACGCCCTGGGTCTGCATCGTCTCAATCAGCATCGCCCGCGCCGCGCTGCCGGAGAACGGCTTGACCATCGCCGTCGGCAACGCGTCGACAAAGCGCGTGTCCATGCCGGTCCAGGCCACCACATGGCGAATCCCTTCCAGGCCGAAATCCAGCGCGCCGGACGCCCGCAACACGCCCACGGCACAGAGCATCGCCACCAGGTACGGCAGCAGGTTCTTGGCCACGTCGAAACCTTCTTTGGCGCCTTCGACAAACGCCTCGTAGACCTTCACCTTGCGCAGCGCGCCGGTCACCAGGAACAGCATGATCAGCCCGAACAGCGTGAGATTGCCGAGGATCGACGACAGGCCCGCCAGCGCAGTGGCTGAGAGCGTCGCCAGCAAGGCCATGAAACCCCCCAGTACCAGCGCACCCGGAATCAGATACGCAAGCACCACCGGGTCCCACAGCCGCAGGCGTTGCATCACCGCCACCGACAGCAGGCCCACCAGGGTCGAAGCGCTGGTGGCCAGCAGGATTGGCAGGAACACCAGCGTTGGGTCCGCTGCACCTTGTTGGGCGCGGTACATGAAGATGGTGACCGGCAGCAGGGTCAGGGAAGACGCGTTGAGCACCAGGAACAAAATTTGCGCATTACTGGCGGTGTTGGGGATGGGGTTGAGCTCTTGCAGCGCCTTCATGGCCTTGAGGCCGATGGGCGTGGCGGCATTGTCGAGGCCCAGGCCGTTGGCGGCGAAGTTGAGGGTGATCAAGCCGATGGCCGGGTGGCCGGCGGGTACTTCCGGCATCAGGCGCCGGAACAGAGGGCCAAGGGCCCTGGCCAGCCAATCGACGATCCCGGCTTTCTCGGCGATGCGCAGGAAGCCCAACCACAAGGTCAGGGTGCCGAACAGCAACACCATCACCTCGACCGACAGCTTGGCCATGGCGAAAATGCTTTCCACCATCGCCGCAAAGATGCCGGCGTTACCGCCAATCAGCCATTGCGCCAGCGCGGACACCATCGCCACGATAAAAAAGCCAAGCCACAGGCTATTGAGCATCAGTTGAATCCCCCGAAAGATGGGGCGAATGATAGCGGGGCTGGCAGAAACGACAAACCCCGGAATTTTCCGGGGTTTGTGTAGGAGCCAACTCTGGCGATCAGCCGCGAGTGGTCTCGCCGGCCGGCATCACTTGCTTGGTGCGCCAGTGCGGGAGGGAGTTCCAGTAGCGCTCGCCCTTGGCATCGTCGTACATGCCTTCCCAGCGGGAGATGACCAGTACGGCCAAGGCGTTACCGATCACGTTCAGTGCGGTACGCGCCATGTCCATGATGCGGTCGACACCGGCGATGAACGCCAGGCCTTCCAGCGGAATACCCACGCTGCCCAGGGTCGCCAGCAATACCACGAACGACACACCCGGTACGCCGGCGATACCTTTGGAGGTGACCATCAAGGTCAGCACCAGCATCAGTTGCTGGCCAATCGAAAGGTCGATGCCATACAGCTGGGCGATAAAGATCGCCGCGATGCTCTGGTACAGGGTCGAACCGTCGAGGTTGAACGAGTAACCGGTCGGCACCACAAAGCTGCAGATCGCCTTCGGCGCGCCGTAGGCTTCCATCTTCTCGATCACACGCGGCAGTACGGTTTCGGAACTGGCGGTGGAGTAGGCCAGCACCAGCTCATCCTTGAAGATGCGCATCAGCTTGATCACCGAGAAGCCGAACAGGCGGGCGATCAGGCCGAGCACCACAAAGGCGAAGAACAGGATGGCGACGTAAACCAGGATCACCAGCTTGGCCAGCGGCAGCAGCGAAGCGAACCCGAAGTTGGCGACGGTCACCGCGATCAGGGCAAATACACCGATCGGGGCATATTTCATGATCATGTGGGTGACCTTGAACATGCTCTCGGACACGCCCTGGAACATGGTCACCAGGGGCTCGCGCAGTTCAGGCTTGAGGCTCGACAAGCCGAGGCCGAACAATACCGAGAAGAAGATGATCGGCAGCATGTCGCCACGGGCGACGGCGGCGAAGATGTTCGACGGGATCAGGTTGAGGATCGTCTCGATGAACGCATGCTCATGCTGGACCTCGGCGGCGGTGGCCGTGTATTTGGAAATGTCGACGGTACCCAGGGTACTCATGTCGATGCCGGTACCCGGATGGAACAGGTTGGCCAGCAGCAGGCCGACCACAATGGCGATGGTGGTGACCACTTCGAAGTAAAGGATGGTTTTAACGCCGATCCGACCGAGCTTTTTCGCATCCCCAACACCGGCGATTCCGACAATCAGCGACGAAATCACGATCGGGATAACGATCATCTTGATCAGGCGGATAAAGATATCGCCAGCGGGCTGCAATACGTTGCTGATCCACCAGGCCTTTTCAGCACTGAAATGGTTAAGCACCGCACCGATTGCAATCCCCAGCACCAGACCGATGAGGATCTGCCAGGCGAGGCTTAGCTTTGCCTTCTTCATGTCATTACCCTTACTTCAAGTGGACTCAGGCAGATGCGCCAGCAGCTGGAACGCTCGAGAGCGAAAAAGTGTGTGCATCTGCCCCCGTAGAAGGTCACCGCAGTTGGCCGATATGGCTCACTGGCAGGCGAAAAAAGGCGCAACTATTCCGATGCAAGCAGGCGACGTCTAATGCCGTAAACGCCTACCCTATGCCGAATCGGCATGAGTTTTTTTGAGTTTTTCTGTCTGAACGGTCAGTTCGAATACGACATTTCGGCAGGCATAAATGCCGCGAACCTGCCATTTCAGGCTTGCGCAGGGTTTTTTGAAAATCTACGGTCGCGGTTGAAAACCCCTGAAATTTCCTACGCATACCATCGAAAAACTCGTCTGGCAGGAGACAAACTTTCTCGATAGATGGTCACGCGGAAACACCAAGAAATGGTTGGGGCGACGCAAAAAGGAAAATGGCCGCTATGCGCGGCATGACTGAAGCGGGCATAAGAGCCGCAAGCCCGTCGCAAGTTCCACAAACCATTGGCTTGGGAACTTGCGTCGCAGCTTTTCACCTGACCCGGCCCTTGCGCAGGCACTCCCTGTCCCCGTAGGTCACGCCGATCCGATCGATCAGAGCAACCCGGCCTCTTGGTCATGCACCGCCCTTGTCGGGCGGTGCAAACAGAAAGAAGCATGGCGCTTCTTTCTATGGACGATACGGTAGACGACAGCGTCGTCAGACCGAACCTAGTACCAATTCGGATCTTTCTTGAGCTGTTCCATCAGCAGCTTCTGCATGCCTTCGTTCGGCTTGCCAAGAAAACGGTAGTCGGCGTGCCGTGTTGGCGATTTGTCCGCAGGCAGGCCCGCAGGAACTTCCACCAACATGGCGTAGGCATCTTCCTTATCGAAGCTGAAAGCGACGATCAGGCGCTTGTTCAGGCACGTGTCTGCGGTCTCGCAGAGCGGCCCTACCAAGTACTTGTCGCCATCCTCTTCAACGGCATTCATTTGTTCAGCGCTGCCCGACAGGTTCAACACCCATTCCGGCAAGCGCTCTTCCTTCTTGACCACGCTCTGCCAGGTTTCGCGGTACTGCGGGTTCGCACTCAGCAGTTCGTTGGCCCGGGTCTGGCCGTCATTGGCAGCCAGCACCAAGCCGCTGCCGCCCAACAACAGGGCGGCAGCCAGGACTTTAAGAGACGAATTGAACATGTTCAGCCTCGGCCACGACGACCAAAGAAGAAGGAAGCGATAAACATCACCAGGAAGACCACAAACAGAATCTTGGCGATACCCGTGGCGGTGCCCGCGATACCACCGAAGCCCAGGACTGCAGCCACAATGGCGATGATCAGAAATGTGATTGCCCAACTCAACATGGTGATTCTCCTTACGCTTCTTTTAGGGGTAACAGCGGTGGTGCCTGCGGTCGCTCGATTAAAGGACCGTGTCTTGCTTAGAACACCCAGCGTTCCTGATAAGGCAGGTCGCCGAGGGTGGAATCCTGTTCAACCGCCGTCAGTTGCGGGGTTGTCACGTTGGCGGCGGTGCTGCCAACGGAGCGGAAATGGGTCTGGGTCATCATCGGGCGTTCAAAATGCGCGGCTACTTGCTGCTGACTCTGCCAATGCGCCAATTGCTGACCGCCAATCAGGGTCACCATCAGGGCCAGGCTGGCAAACAGCCCCTGTTGCAGACGCAGTGGCGATACACGCAGTTGGGTCAGGCTTTGGCGAGTCATGCTGTATCTCTCCCGCATTCTGATTATTCGTTTATGAAACTCGTATGAGGTGTATTGCAGCCTGCGTGCCAGTTTTTTAACAAAATAAAAACCAATAAAATCAATAACTTGAAAACAAAAGCGCTTTGATACCACGAGCATCCTGCACGATGCCCCTATCCTTGCCGTGCGAAATGCACGATGGTCACTGGTCGGATCAAGGGATAGGAAGGCAGCGGTCGACTGCCGAATGGGCAAGAAGGGGATAAAAACGCCTCAAAACGGCGTCTCTTTAAGAAGAAGTGCAGATAGCTGCGCGATGACGGCTTTAATCAATCAGAATAAACCATGCAACTTGCCCGATTATTCCGGGACTAAACAACATCATTCATTCTTAGTGGGAGCGCGGGACAGATGGAATCAGCCAAGGAACTTCAAGGCCGCATTCTTTTAGTGGATGACGAATCCGCGATCCTTCGCACCTTCCGTTACTGCCTGGAAGATGAAGGCTACACCGTAGCCACCGCCAACAGCGCCGCCCAGGCCGATGCCCTGTTGCAACGCCAGGTGTTTGACCTGTGCTTCCTGGACCTGCGCCTTGGCGAAGACAACGGTCTCGATGTACTGGCGCAAATGCGTATCCAGGCACCGTGGATGCGCGTGGTAATCGTCACTGCCCATTCGGCCGTCGACACCGCCGTGGATGCGATCCAGGCCGGCGCGGCCGACTACCTGGTCAAACCTTGCAGCCCCGACCAATTGCGCTTGGCCACGGCCAAACAGTTGGAAGTACGCCAGCTCTCGGCGCGCCTGGAAGCCTTGGAAGGCGCAGTGCGCCAGCCCAAGGACGGTCTAGACTCCCACAGCCCGGCAATGATGGTAGTGCTGGAAACCGCACGCCAGGTGGCGGGCACTGATGCCAACATCCTGATTCTCGGCGAGTCCGGCACCGGTAAAGGTGAGCTGGCTCGAGCGATCCACGGCTGGAGCAAGCGGGCGAAAAAATCCTGCGTCACCATCAATTGCCCGTCGCTGACGGCGGAGCTGATGGAAAGCGAGCTGTTCGGCCATAGCCGTGGTGCGTTTACGGGCGCCAGTGAAAGTACCCTGGGCCGGGTCAACCAGGCAGATGGCGGCACGCTGTTTCTCGACGAGATCGGCGACTTTCCACTTACTTTGCAACCCAAGTTGCTGCGTTTTATCCAGGACAAGGAATACGAGCGCGTCGGTGACCCAGTGACTCGCCGTGCTGACGTGCGAATTCTTGCCGCCACCAACCTGAACCTGGAAGACATGGTTCGTGACGGTCGTTTCCGCGAAGACCTGCTGTACCGCCTGAATGTCATCACCTTGCACCTGCCACCTCTGCGCGAGCGCAGCGAAGACATCCTGACCCTGGCCGACCGCTTCCTGGCGCGCTTCGTGAAGGAATATGCGCGGCCGGCTCGCGGCTTCAGCGATGAAGCCCGTGAGGCGCTGCTCAACTACCGCTGGCCGGGGAACATCCGCGAACTGCGCAACGTGGTGGAGCGAGCCAGCATCATCTGCCCGCAGGAAAAGGTTGAGATCAGCCACCTCGGCATGGCCGAACAGCCAACCAACAACGCCCCGCGCATCGGTGCGGCGTTGAGCCTGGATGAATTGGAAAAGGCGCATATCGGCGCCGTGCTGGCCACCAGTGACACCCTGGACCAGGCAGCCCGCACCCTTGGCATTGATGCGTCAACGCTGTACCGCAAACGCAAACAATACAACCTGTGAGCTGTAGCCTATGAAGCTTGCGATGAAGCTGCGCACTCGGCTGTTCCTGAGCATCTCCGCGCTGATCACCGTTGCCCTGCTGGGGTTGCTGCTGGGCCTGGTGAGTGTCATGCAAATGGCCAAGACCCAGGAATCGCTGATTCGCAGCAACTTCATCACCCTGGACCTGGGCCTCAAGCTTCGGCAGACCCTCGGCGACCAGTTGATGATCATGCTCAACGAACAGCCGAACACTGCTGCGCTGGAAGACTCCAAGCAACGCTATTTCGCCCTGCTGCAGCAAGGCATCGAACACGAACAAAAGGACGCGGCAACCAGCGGTTTTACTCAGGCCAAATCCGACTACCTGAGTTTTCTCGAGGCATTCGATAAAAAGGAAAATGCTCCAGCGCAGCTGCGCAACAACAACGAGCTGACCGAGCGCTTCAATATCTTGCGCAACGGCCTGATCGCCGAGCATAAGAAAGCCCTGGATAACATCAACGACACCGAACACAAGTCCCGCGAACGCGCGTTGTTGATCGCTGGCCTGCTGGGTCTGGTCGGGCTGGCAGTGCTGATCATTGGCTTCATCACCGCCCATGGCATTGCCCGACGCTTTGGCGGGCCGATCGAAGCGCTGGCCAAGGCCGCCGACAAGATCGGCCAGGGCAACTTCGAAGTCACACTGCCCATTTCGTCGGCGGCGGAGATGAACCTGCTGACCCGACGCTTCGGCATCATGGCCGAGGCGTTGCGCCAACATCAGGCAACCAATGTCGATGAACTGCTTGCCGGGCAGCAACGCCTGCAGGCGGTGCTCGACAGCATCGACGACGGCCTGCTGATGATTGACCGCCAGGGTCGACTGGAACACCTTAACCCGGTGGCACAGCGCCAACTGGGCTGGGACGAGAATCGCCTGGGCCAAGGCCTTGGCGAAGCCCTGGGCCGGCCGGAACTGGATGAACAACTGCACCTGGTACTGCGCGGCGGCAACCTGGAGCGTGCACCTGAAGACCTGGAAGTGGAGGTTGAGGGTGAGCTGCGCCTGCTGACGTATAGCCTGACACCGGTCAGCCATACCCAGGGGCACATTCTGGGCGCGGTAATGGTGCTGCATGACGTCACCGAACAGCGCGCCTTTGAACGAGTGCGCAGTGAGTTCGTGTTGCGCGCGTCCCATGAGTTACGTACGCCTGTCACAGGCATGCACATGGCATTCGGCTTGTTCCGGGAACGGGCGAAGTTTCCCGCGGAATCCCGCGAAGCGGACCTGCTGGATACGGTCAATGAGGAAATGCAGCGCCTGATGCAGTTGATCAACGACTTGCTCAACTTCTCGCGCTACCAGAATGGCTTGCAGAAACTCACCCTCGGCCCGTGCGACATCAGCGACCTGCTCGAACATGCCCGCGCCCGCTTCGCGGAACAGGCGAATGCGCAGAACATCGAACTGCTGGTTGAGGAGCAATCCCCGCTACCGAGGTTGCATGCCGATCGGGCGCAGTTGGAGAGGGTACTCGACAATCTGCTGGGCAATGCCCTTCGGCACACTGCCGACGGTGGGCAGATCCGCTTGCAGGCACGCCGCCATGGCGAACGGGTGATTGTCAGCGTCGAGGACAACGGTGAAGGCATTGCCTACGGCCAGCAAGGGCGGATCTTCGAACCGTTTGTGCAGGTAGGCCGCAAGAAAGGCGGCGCCGGGCTGGGCCTGGCGCTGTGCAAGGAGATCGTGCAATTGCACGGTGGCCGCATGGGGGTTTATTCACGGCCGGGGCAGGGAACTCAGTTCTATATGGCGCTGCCCCTGTAGGATCACGCGCCAACCGTTATTGGTGATTCAACGCCCGCAAGATCGCGGCACTCTCGGCATCCGGCGTCCCATCAAACAGCGACGCGCGGAAATGCATCTGGAACGCGGCCAACACATGCCGTGTCGCCACATCCAACTCACCCGTCTGCGGCGTCGGATAACCCAGCTTCGCCAACTCTTCCTGGAACCAGGTAATGCTCGGCAGATCGGCCGCGTACTGCACCTGGTAACGGGCAACCGCCTTGGCGTCCGGCCACATGCCCAGCCCTTCATCCGCCAGGCGCTTCCAGGGAAATAACGGCCCCGGGTCCAGCTTGCGTAGCGGGGCAATGTCGCTATGGCCAATGATATTTCGCGGGTCGATACCGTTACGCTTGCTGATGTCCTTGAGCAGCACCACCAGCGACTGCACCTGAGCCTCGGAGTACGGGTACCAGACGCGGCCCGTCGGCAAATCGCGATAACCCGGGTTCACAATCTCGATCCCGATCGAACTGGAGTTGAGCCAGGTACGGCCCATCCATTCGCTTTCTCCGGCATGCCAGGCGCGCTGGCTCTCATCCACGAGCTTATAGATGGTGGCCGAGGCATCATCACCGATCAGGTAATGGCTGCTGACCTGGCCATGGGTCAACAGCGCCAAGGAACGCTCAAGGGACGCCGAGGTGTAGTGCACGACGACGAATTGCACACGATTGTCGTGGTTCACCGACGGATGGCTGGTGTCCAGGCGAGGGCCACTCGCGCAACCGGCGAGCAGGAGAAGCAGAAAGGCAGAACACAGAAGTTTCATGGCAGCAGACAATACGCTTAAGACGATAATGCAACAGTGTAACGTACCATTTGCTGCCAGGCGGCCAAATGCGAAGCTTTAAACAAAATGGAACATTTTCAGGCCGCCTGCACCTGATTGCGTCCCGCCCCCTTGGCACGGTACAGCGCCTCGTCAGCGCGTTTGAGCGCCAGGTCACTGCGTTCACCCGGCTGAAATTGCGCCATGCCCATGGATACCGTGATGGTCACCGGCTCGCCCTTGAAGTGAAACGGGCAGGCTTCGATGGCGGCGCGCAGGGTTTCACCTACGGCCAAGGCATCGGACAGTGAGGAGTTGGGCATCAGCAACACAAACTCTTCACCGCCAAAGCGTGCAATGAAGTCGTTGGGGCGCAAGCGTTTTCGGAGCACCGTGGCGATGATCTTCAGCACCTTGTCGCCGGCCAGATGACCATAGCCGTCGTTGATACGCTTGAAGTGATCCAGGTCCAGCATCGCCAGTGACAGGTTATTCCCACGCTGGTGCCAGGCGTTGACCTCTTGCGCCAGGCGTTCGCTCCAGGCCGCGCGGTTGGGTAAACCGGTGAGCGGGTCGATCAGGGCTTTCTGGCGCTGAACCTCGAGATGCTCACGGTAGCCCTGGGCCTCATGTTCCATATTGGCGACCCGTTCGGCCAGGCTTTTGAGGCGTGCAGCCACTTCCTGCTCGCGCTGGTCACGCTGGTGCTGGTGTTCGTCCATGGTACCCAGCAGACCCTCAAGATGGCTCTCCAGCACGTGCTTGAGGCTATCCAGGTCCGCCGCGTCCTGCACGCTGGTTTGCAAACCATCTACCTGTTCGCGGATCTGGGTATCCAACTCCCTGGCAGCCGAGCGGCTGTCCGCGTGGCCGTCACTGGCGACCTGCAGGTGCCCCTGGAACGCCTCGAGACGCTCGTTGAGTTGCTTGAGGTAGGCTTCAAACTCGTGCTGGCCGCTGTCGGTGATCGCCAGCATCAACACCGCCAGGTCATCGAGAATCGGCAGCAGTTCGTACCAGTTCAATCCATGGGTCAGGCGCTCGCGCATGGCTTCGGCCTGGGGCCGATAACGCTCGGGCAGCGACAGGTCTTCCAGCAAGCCGAGCAGGGTGTCTTCGATGTGTTTGGCCACCGAACTGTAAGACGGCTCGGGGGTGTCGGGCAGGGCGTAGGTCTGATCCGCTTGCAGCTCGTCGGGGTTCAGCTCTGCCAGCTCGGGCGCCTCTTGCGACTCGTCGGCCAGGACCGGTGGCAGGGAGAGACTGCCGATCTCTGTCCGCTCCGGCTCACGGACCTGCACCTCTGGCACTTCGACCATGGCGGCGAGGGCACTCTCGAGCTCAACCTCCGTTTCGATCAGTTGTTCGGGCTCCGGCGTTTCGATAATCGCAGCGGGCGCCTCGATGACGGGCGCCGCAGCCACGACGGCGGGGGCAACTGGCGCCGCTTCGCTGACAGCTTCAGCAGCCTTTACTTGCGGTACGGGCTCAGGAGGCGACTCGACAGGGGCCGGGGCCTTCGGCTGCGGTGCAAATGCCCGCAGCGCCTGGGCCAGCTCCGCCGACTGCGCCGGCGCTTCAGGCTCATCCACCGGCTTGGGCTTTGGCGCAGCAGGCGCAGGAGCGGTCGGGCGGGGTGCCGTGGGTGAGTCGACCTCCGGGGCTTCGGCCGCGGCATCTTTGGCGCCAAACAGTCGCTGCAACAGCCCCGGGCCCGAACGGTTGGTTTCGCCCTCCGGCTCCAGGTTACTCAACGCCTGCCCCTGGAGGCCGCTCAGCTCACTCAGCAACAGCGGGATCTCCCGCGCCTGGCCGACCCGACCGTCCAGCTGCTTGGCGAACGCCTTCAGCGGGCGACTGACTTCCCGCGGCAAGGGCAGTTTCTGCAACTGAGTGACCAGGGCCGTCAACGCGCTGCCGATCTGGTCGACCCGGGTTTCGCGGCGTTGCTCCGAATCCAGCACGGCCTTTTCCAGACGCGGCAGCAATGCAGCGAGGGCAGCGTCCATGTCGTCGGTGCGCACCACATCGCGCATTTCCTTCATGCATTGGTCAACCGCACGGTCGGTCCCTTCTGCCGCCAGGGTGCTGCGTACCAGCCCCCGGCGCAGCAGGTCGAGGCGGGCGGCCCAGCGACGTTCGAGCTTTTCTTGTTGCTCGACGCTTTTAAGGTATTTTTCTTTCCAACGCTGGGCGTCGTCGCTCATGCAAGAGGTCCGCGAGGGCCGGGGCTCAACGCGGGCAATGCATCAGCCGTGAGCGAACCCGGCAGACGAATCTCTACCGCGACGGGCAGGTGATCGGAGATGGGCTGCGCCAGTACCTGCACACTTTCGAGTGTCAGGGTCGGGCTGAGCAGGATGTGATCAAGACAACGTTGCGGACGCCAACTGGGAAAGGTGGCTTCGACTTGCGGCGCCAGCAACCCAAGGTCGCGCAACGGGGAATTCTGTAGCAGGTCGCTGGCGTGGGTGTTCATGTCCCCCATCAGCACCTGGTGTTTGTAGTTGCCAATCAACTCGCGGATGTAGGCCAACTGCAGGGTGCGGGTTCGTGCCCCCAACGCGAGGTGCATCATCACCACGACCAACGCTTCCGGCCCTTCACCGAACCGCACGAGAATCGCCCCGCGGCCTTTTGGCCCGGGCAACGGGTGATCCTCGATTGCCCACGGTTTCAGGCGGCTGAGCACACCATTGCTGTGCTGGCCGAGTTTGCCGAGGTTGCGATTGAGTTGTTGATACCAGTAGGGAAAAGCACCGAGCTGGGCAAGGTGCTCGACCTGGTTGATGTAGCCCGAACGCAGGCTGCCACCGTCGGCCTCCTGCAGGGCTACCAGATCGAAGTCGCCCAGCAGGTCGCCGATCTTTTGCAGATTACCGGCACGCCCGTTGTGGGGCAGCAGGTGCTGCCAGCCACG
>Ga0126362_10000326_pt1 | contig 26483 bp, 23 predicted proteins | sample ANMtaG_FD_126269 | JGI IMG/M metagenome (GOLD analysis project Ga0126362, IMG submission 126269) | Continental margin sediment microbial communities from North Pacific Ocean - ANME2c_DSS_Sorted | ecosystem: Environmental > Aquatic > Marine > Continental margin > Sediment | place: Pacific Ocean... | reverse complement strand
TCTCGAGCGTGCCGGCGTACTTGTCGCGCTCGGCCTTGAGGCGGCGGGCGTATTCGAGGGCCGCGGCCGGGTCGTGGATCGAACACGGCCCGATCACCACGAGAAGCCGATCGCTGCGGCCGGTCAGGATGTCGCGTACTGACTGCCGGGTGTCGGAAATCAGCTGCTCATGCCTGGTGCCTGCGATAGGCAGGAAACGGATCAGGCTCTCGGGCGAATGAATACAAGTGGTAAGGCTCTGGCCTTCCACTCGATGAGCACTCATCATGTGGTCGTTCCTTGGTAGATGTTGGGCGGCAGATTTTCTTTCGTGCCGTGATATTTCTGCGGACGTGCCACTTTAATTCGACTTGCTGCACCACAGCAAGACAGACGGGCATCGGTTGATACAAAAATCTGACAGCGGCGAGGAAGCGCACCAAAAAGAGTCTCGGCAACCTAGCGGGACTCGATTCCGGCTCCGTATAGTCGTGATCACCCGAAGCCGGACCGCAATTCCTCCAAGAGGTACGGCATCGGTTTCAGATCCTTCGCAAAGCAACATCACAACGGGAATTAAGGAAAAAGCACTATGACTATCGCAATCCGCCGCCTCTCCGTCCTCATCGCCCTGTCTGCCGCCCTGCCCCTCGTCGCATCGGTGGCAAGCGCGCGCACCGCGCAGGCCGATTCGCCGGCGGTGGCCGCCTTCTATGCGCACCCCGATCACTGCGTTGGCATGGTGTCGGTCATCGAGGACCAGACGCCCGAGCAGACCAGCTCCTTCGAAGCGGCCCGCACCCGTGCCGTCACCGAGCTGCTGCGCGCGCGGCCGAAAACGTCGGACCTCGAGGCCCTGCTGACCCTGAAGTCCGGTTGCGATCGAACACTGGCCGAAAAGGCCCGCGCCGGCGGCGTCAAGAATGCAGCGAACACCGCGGTGCCGCGCGCCAAGTGATGCTCGCCGGGGCGCCACTCCAGGACGTACAGCACCGGTCCACGGGCGATCCCTTCGTTGCCGCCGGCTTTGCCTACATCCGGGAAACGTACAGCGTCCCCGCGGAGTTGGGACGACGGGTCACGGTGTACGGACGGCCTGGGGTTATCGCGGCCGATCGGGGGCACTACATCGGCGTCAACTTCGACGACGCCAAACCCGGCGTGGTCGCCAACGCACACCCCACGAGCGAGGTCGAATACCTGGGCATGGGCACCCTGCGAGCGCCCACCAGGTCGCAGCTGCGATACCAGCGATGGACCAAGGCCAGCATCTGCTTCCCGTCGTTCCGTGACTTCCTCATTCACGAATCCCGAGAAAATCACTACCCAACATGAAGCCCCTTCGCCTACTCCTCCTGAAAATTGCTCTCTGGATCTATGCCGTCACCGGCACGCTGCACTTCCTCCTCTACTCGGGCGGATCGGATGTGGTGGTACGGCACGCGACTGGTCTTCTCTGGGTACTGATGATGGCCGCGCCGGCCCTTCTCAGCGCGCTCGTGAGCTACACGATCGCCAAGCGGTTCGATTTGCTCTAACGCACAACGAGCACGAAAGGAACGGCCATGTCCCAGTCCTCCTCCGCGTCGTCGGGCGAACGCAAGCCCCTTGGTTTCATGTTCATCGGCACCGCGCCGTGCGGGTGCCATACAGCGTGGGCATGGGACGATCCGGAATCACGCAAGTCCAACGCCCAGCTGGTCGCTCGGATCGTCAAGCGTGGCGACACCCTGACCCGTATCGAGCGGTTCGCGGGAGACCTGCTTCCACAAACCGTTTGCAGCACCCATCTTGCAGAGAAAAATGCGAAGCGCGCGGCCGTCGTCCGTTGACAAGCTCCTATCTGGCGCACTGAACGTCCTGGGCCGTCAGCCGCCCCACATGTAATTGATCATGTCCGCGCGCTCCTCGCGCTCGGCGTCGACGGTGGCATCGACATAACTGCAAGGGCCGGTCACCCACTTCGCCTTGCGTGACGCACGAGTCTCGAATGTCGAGAACTCATGCTGCGCTTGCGGCCAGTCGAAGTTCATGATGATCCTCGCCACCTCCTCGTCCAGCCTTGCACCGTCGGGTTCGCTGGAGTCCTTGAGCTTCCCCGTTTGAAACCACGCCCAGACTTCCTCGGGAGTGTCAAACAGCGGCCGCAACGCCGTGTCCACGGTGCCGTTCACCAACAGGTACATCCGGTGACCATCTTCGAATTCCACAGCGCCAATGTTGCGTGACATGTCAGCCTCCCTAAATTTCCAATGCTTCCGCGATTTTCGCCACAAGCGCGCCGAATAGCAGCACCGCGAACGATGCTCCAGCGGAGTCGCACCGGAGCCCAACGCCCACGGACAGGGAGAACCACACACCGGACATCCAAGCCCAGGCGGGAATTCGGCTCGTTCGCGTGGATTCTCCAGTGTTCATGTCAGTGCTACCTACTTTTCAATTTGGGAACGGAATCACGGGCGCCACCGACCGCCCTTCTTCCGCGTCACCCACGTTCGCCTGGCGCTGCATCAATGCATCACCCAGCAGCACCCGCAGGCGCATGAGCGCATCGTCGCGCGCCAGGTTGAACACCGGTACGTCGCGCAGCGATGCGAGGCGGATGGCTGTGCCGGTACCGCCCGTCTTCGAGCTCGTCTCTTTCGCCGTCTGCGCGCAATCGGCAGTCCAACACAGCACGAAAGCAGAGGGGGTGGCCAGATCGAGCCCCAAAATTTGAAGGGAGTTGCGCGCGTGAAGGGCGCGCGGGCCACGGCTGAGGTTCGACCATGCTGGATGCAGCGTCGCAGCCAGTTCGAACGCCTCGCGCCCCGGCAGGTAGGTACACGAGTGCCCATCGGGATGGCGGCCCTGGAAGCCGGGCCACGGCAGGAAGATCGCCTTGCGGCCGCCCGCGGCATCGCAGCCTTGCTCGAATGCCATGTCCGCACCATCGGCCGCTCCCGACCGCAGCAAGTAGCCCAGGCCGGCCAGCTCGGCGGCCAACTCGCGCATCTGCTCGAGCACAAGCGACGGCGTGCTGCGTGATCCGATCCCCGTGTAGCAGGGGCCACCATCGAGAGGCGGAATCATCGCGCGCATCCGTTTCCGAGCTACAGCTCGGACGGACCGCAGCTGCTGCACAGACCTGTCCGTTTCTCGCGATCCAATCGGACCCACCAGCAGCCGCCTGGGCAGGCTCGCCGGTCCGTGCAGCCGCATGCCGTGCACGTGGCGGGCCGGCTGACGTCGACGTCCAGCGGGCCAGCAGCGGACGATGAGGCGGGTGCGTCCGCGATCAAACTCGTGAAGGGGGCTCTCCCCACGCGTGGTGCGCGGCCGGAGCGGCGCCCTTCTGGTGGCGAAGCGGAGTTGGTATTCGAAGGCATTGAGACTCCCATGAATGACTTCGACAGTATGGGGAACAACGGCCCGATCGCGCTAGGTTGTTGCACAGCTCACCAGGCGAAAAAAAGCCCGCCGTAGCGGGTTCAAGAGCAGCTCCAGGAGGAGGGAGGGAGGAGGAGAACGGAGCCGCTGATGGCACTCTATCAGTGCAGGGAACCGAAAGGCAAGGTTGAGCCGAGTCTAGGCATTGCGGAAACCCTATTCCACAAACGTGCTCTCAGCACTCCTGAGCCGTTCCCGTTCATTGCGAGGGTTGCTCCCCGTCGTCGCAGCCAGCACTATCGTGTTCGCTTTTCGAGCTACGGGGACCCCACATGAAGCCCAGCGCATCGAGACGAGCGCGGCGGTCATCCGGGTAGCTGGGCATGTCGGCCCGTCGACGCTGCGCCGCTACCCACCTGCCGAGACCGCCCGGATAGCTCGAAGGCACATTGCAGTGGCCATGCTCTTTCACGAAAACAGAAAGCTCTTCGAGTCGTCGAGCCTCCGCTTGCTCGTTATCGCGAATTGCCCACACGAATCCCATCGCATCGAGGCGCTTGCGTCGCTCGTCGGAGTAACCCGGTTTCCTTGCGTCCTCTCGCTGGCTCGAGATCCACCCGCCGAGACCACCCGGGTGACTCTTCGGCACATTGCAGTGTCCATGCTCCTTCACGAAGGCCTCGAGTTCTTTGAACCGCCGTTCTTCCGACGCGCTGTGGACGGCCCACACGAACCCGATCGCGTCGAGGCGGGACCGCCGGTCCTCCGGATATCCGGCCTTCTTGACTGCCAATCGTTGGGTCGAGCACCAAGCGCCCAATCCGCCTGGATAGTATTGGGAAACATTGCAGTGACCGTACTGGAGCTTGAATGCTTCGAGTTGCTCGAACCATCGAGACTCCTTGTCAGCGAACACCTCCCAGGAGAACCCCATCGCGTCGAGGCGGGCGCGGCGATCTACGGAGTACCCCGTTCTCTTTGCTGTCCGACGTTGAACGGAAACCCAGGTGCCTAGCCCACCTGGATATTTCACGGGCACGTTGCAGTGTCCATACTGGAGTTTGAACGCTTCGAGTTGCTCGAACCATCGCGACTCTTTGTCAGCGAATACATCCCAAACAAAACCCATATCAGACAAGCGAGCGCGATGTTCCTCGGGGTAGCCAGGCCGTCTGGCGGCAGTGCGCTGCTTCCCACACCAGTAACTCAAGCCACCTGCCCGAGCCGGCACATTGCAGTGCCCGTGCCTCTCCTTGAACGCCTGCAACTCAGCCACCCTCGCTTCAAAACCGCCTTCCCCAAACAGAATGCGCGTGCTGATCGCTTCCCGAATCCGATTGGCATCAACCGATGCCGATCCCAGTTCGCTCGCTCCATCAAACCCAACAAGCCGCAACAGCGGTGGAGCTCCTTCGTGGCTATCCAGCGCCCCCGCCAGACGAGTGGCCCAAGCGCCCTCCTCACCGTCATTCTCGGTCAGCGACCGCAGCACCTGAATGATCTGGTGGAAGTTGCCGCGGTCGATGGCCTGCTCGACGGTTTCGCCTGCAGCCAAATCGACCCGTAGCGGCACAAGGATGAAACCCAAGTCCTTGCCTGGCGCCGTGCGCATCGCCCGGCCCGCGGCCTGGCCGATGCCCACCACGTCTTGCTTCGGGTCCATGAACGCCACCACGTCGACGGTGGGCACGTCGACGCCTTCTGTCAAACACGTGGCGTTGGTCATGACGCCGCGTGAGGCTCGGCCGAACGCCGACAACTGCCGGTTGCGGTCACGCGTGGCCATCTTCCCGTTCACGTGGAACGCCGGCATGTCGGAAGGACTGATGCTTTGCGCGAAAGCCAAGGCTTTGTCGACGCGACTATGAAACGTGATCGCCTTGCGCGCACCAACCTCCTTCATCCCAAGCTGGAGCGCGCGGGTGTCGGCGATGCGTTTCGCATCAGGGGAGAGCAGCTCTTCAGGCGTGAGGTTTGCATCGTTGACGAACGACGCGATGACCTGGAATCGGGTGATCAGGCCCCGCCTTGCCGCCTCAGAGAATCCGAGGCGGTACGCAACGTCACCGTACACGTGCCGGTTGTCCATGGCGACAACTCTCAATGCATGGTGATCGTCTGCCGTCGCGGCCGTCTCAACGATCTTCGGGGTGGCCGTGAAGAAGAGGCGTTGGCGAATCGGGAGCCGCCCGTCCGCCAACGCGAAAGAGTTGAGCTTGCCGTCAGTGCCAACGGTCTTGTGCGCCTCGTCAAAGATGCCGAGGCCGAAGGGAGGCAGGTCAAACGCGTCGTCGATGCCGCGCATGGCCTGACCGACCACTGGTGCCGAAGCATAGGTACAGAAGACGACGGTCCGCTGGCCCTTGGCGAACGCATCGCCGGACGCCGTCAGGAATCGGCGTACCTGCGCAGGGTCAGTGGTGGGCTTGAACTCTTCCGCATCGAGAGACGTTTGAAGGTGATCGCTATCGACGTCGTTCACCCTGCCCAGCGCGTCGACGGTCTCATCCGAGCACACGCAGATGTACCGAAACAGAACGTCGCCTTGCTGCTGCGCGCACCATTCCTGGCAGGTCTGCGACATCAGGCTCAGCGTCGGGACGAAGACGATAGTCTGGCCTACCCCGCGTCGTTCGCTCGTCCACAGCTGGGCCAGCGTCTTTCCCGTCCCACAGGCCATGATGACCTTGGCGCGGTTGTTGGTTGCTAGAGCGCGATCAATGCCGTCCAACGCTTCGCACTGGTGCTGGCCTGGCTGTTTCCTCATCGACCGGGAGGATGTGTGGGTGCGCATCTGGAAATGACGTCTGTGTCGCTGCGGTGCAAGCTTCGGATACTAGTCGGAGCCATCGACGTCATCGTCGTCATCGTTGCGCCACACGAAGCCCAGGGCGTCGAGGCGCCTTCTGCGCTCGTCAGGATAGCTGGGCAGCAGGGCGGCCCGGCGCTGTTTCGAGAGCCACGCCCCCAGCCCGCCAGGATGGCGGAACGGCACCTCGATGTGGCCTTTTTCGCGCTTGAACTCTTCCAGCTCCCGCAGCCGGCCGTCTGCCCGATCGTCCTGGTTGACTGACCACTTGAAGCCCAGCGCATCGAGACGCGCACGACGCTCGGGCGTCTCGCTGTCCTCGCGGGCCCGTTGGTTACGCACCCACAGGCCTAGCCCGCCTGGATGGTTCTGTGGCACGTCCGTGTGCCCATGCTCCTTCTTGAAGGCCTCGAGTTCGCCGATCCGCATCACTTCATTCGACTCGCGGGGGCTCCACTCGAAGCCCACCGAATCGAGCCCCGCGCGGCGTTCCTCGGGATAGCCGGGCCGCTTGGCGGCCCGGCGCTGCGCGGAGACCCACAGGCCCAGGCCGCCTGGGTGCGCCGCCGGCACGTTGCCGTGGCCATGCTGACGCCGAAACTTCACCAAATCGGCCATCCGCTCGCGAAAACGCACCTCATTGGGATGCGCCCCGCCCAGTGCGACGCCGAGTTCGGCGAGCTGCTGCGCGCGGGCCGCGTCCAGCCGCCCCTGGTTGTGGGCGACCCGCTGCTTGGCGATCCAGCGCGCGAGGCTCGCCGCATCGCCCTGATCCGTCTGGTTCTCTGCGCCCTCCACCGCCGCGTGCGCAGCCTCCAGGTCGAAGGCATGCCGTGCAACGTCGGCGTGGCCGTGCTTGCGCCGGAACGCGACGAGCTCCTGCATCCTCTCCTCGAAGGTCTTGTTGGTCGGCTCGAGCGACGCGCCCGCGGCCTCGATCTGCTGGGCAAGCTCTGCCGGCATGGCACCGCTTCGCGCCTCTGCCTTGCGGGCCTTCAGCCAGTTGCCCAGGCCCCCCGGATATGCGGCCGGCACCTTGGCGTGGCCATGCTCGCGATGGAAGGACTCGAGCTCGCTGAATCGCTGCTCCCAAGCTGAATCATGGCGAACCCACGCGAAACCCAGCGCATCGAGACGCGCGCGTCGAGTCTCGGGGTAGCCGGGTTGCTTGGCGGCCCGGCGCTGCGCCGCCACCCAGGTGCCCAGGCCGCCTGGGTGCGCCGCCGGCACGTTGACGTGGCCATGCTCGCGACGGAAGGATTCGAGCTCGGCGAAACGCTCTGCTTCGCGCTTCTCACGGGCCTCGTTCTCGTCTTCGCCCTTCTTGTTCGGGTCCTGATCGGGTTGGGGGGGCTTGTTCATGATGCGCCATTCGCGAGTTGTTGGTGCATCCACTTTATCGTTTATGTTTTCAATGTCAACGGATGAAGGCCATGTTTTATGGTTTCGGCGCAACGCTGGATGAGAGTGCCGGCGCGGCCCAGCGTCGGCGAGCAGCCTCAACCACGGGGCGCGTCGACCTCACATTCCTCTTCGACCTCTTCGTCGAACAGCTGGACGCCATTCGCATCACTCGCCGGTGACGGCGCTGGCACGTCCACCGGCACGCCGGCGAACTCGCTCGCGAGCCGAGATAGCTCAGCGCGGCCAGCCTCGCACAGGGCATCGAATGGGATGAACTCCATGTCCTTGATGCGAATGAACTCCTTGGCGAACAGGGCCGCGACGTGGCGCGGCGTCTCGGGAGCGAGTCCTTGTTCTTCGCGTGATTGCTCGCGCAAAGCGATGAGAGGGAAGAGCGTGACGCGGGTGAAAGAGGACCAGGGGATGGTGGGCGATAAGGCCGTGGCAGGTTCGAGTGACTGATGCGACGGGGTAGCGGCTCGTGTCCACTCGAACCCCATCGCATCAAGCCGCGCGCGTCGGTCCTCAGAATAGCCGGGCTTCTTTGCCATCTGGCGCTGGCTCCCAACCCAACCACCCAATCCGCCTGCGCTTTGCGGCACATTGCAGTGGCCATTCAACTGCCTGAACACCTCCAGTTCCTTCAGCCATTGCTCTTCTTTTGCATCAATCGCCGCCCACACGAAGCCCATCGCGTCAAGGCGCGCACGGCGATCCTCGGGGTAGCCCTGCTTCTTGGCGGCCTGGCGTTGATTCGACACCCACCCTCCCAAGCCCCCCGGATACTTCGCATGCACATTGCAGTGTCCGTACTCTCGCTTGAACGCCGCGAGTTCAGTGACCCTCTGATCTTCAATTACATCAAAGATGTCCCAATTGAACCCCATTGCATCTAGGCGAACCCGAAGTTCCTCGGAGTAGCCAGGTTTCTTGGCGGCAGTTCGCTGCTTCGAGACCCACCCGCCAAGTGGCGCTTGGCGGGTGGGTACGTTGCAGTGTCCGTGCTTCCGGCTAAATTCGGCGAGTTCCTCAAGTCGCTGCTCTTCGTGCTCATCTGCGACCGCCCACACAAAGCCCATCGCGTTAAGGCGCACACGGCGTTCCTCGGGGTATCCGGGCCGCTTGGCGGCCTGGCGCTGAGTCTGTACCCATACGCCCAAAATAGGGAGGTCGTAAGGCACCCTGCAGTGCCCGTGCTCTTGTCGGAAGGACTCCAACCTCCGGAACTGCCGATCTTCCCGTGAATCGAGCGTGTTCCATTCAAATCCCGTTGCGTCGAGCTTTTTGCGACGCTCGTCAGGATAGCCGGGCTGCTTGGCAGCCGTTCGCTGGTTCTGGGCCCATTTACCCAACCCACCAGGATGGCGCTTCGGCACATTGCAGTGGCCGTGCTCCATCTTGAATGCCAGCAATTCCCTCACCCTCGCATCGAACCCAGTCCGCACGAAGTCCAAGATCCGCGCACTGATCGCCGCTACAAGCCGTTGTGCATCGACATCGTCATCAGCCCCTATGCCCTCTGCTATCACGCGCAACAGCGGCTCCCGACCGTTGTTCATTTCGAGCGAGCCCCGCAGACGCGTCGACCAGGGCACCGGCACGCCGTCGTTCTCGGTCAGCGATCGCAGCACCTCCATGACCTGTCGGAAGTCGCCGCGCTCGATGGCCTGCTCTACCGTTTCACCGCCTGCGAGGTCGGTGTGCAACGGCACGCACATGTAGCCCAGGCTCTTTCCGGGCGCGATGCGCAACGCACGGCCGCCGGCCTGCACGATGTCGGTCGAGCTCTCCTTCGGGTCCATGAACGCGACCATGTCGACCGTGGGCACGTCGATGCCCTCGGTCAGGCAACGGGCGTTCGTCATGATGCCGTTCGAGGCCTGGCCGAAGTGCTCAAGCTGGCGATCGCGCTCGCCACTGTTCATCTCGCCGTTGACGTGGCAAGTCGGAATGCCCTCGATGCGCGTCATCTCCGCGGCGAAGGCCCGCGCATCCGCGACGCGCGAGTGGAACGTGATGACCTTGCGCGCGCCGGTGACCTTCATCGCGTGCAGCAGCGCTCGGGTGTCGGCGATCATCCTGGCTTGGGGTGATGCAAGCTCCTGCATGCTCAGGCGCGCGTCGTTCACGTAGGAGGCCACGACCTGGAAGGGCGTGATCAGTCCGCGCTCGGCGGCCTCTGCGAAGCCGAGCTTGTAGGCGGTCGGGCCGTACAAGGACTCGTTGTCCATCGACACCACGCGGCCGTCTGCGGCATCTTCAACCGATGCCGCTGCTTCCACGAGCTTCTCAGTGGCCGTGAAGAACAGGCGCTTGCGGATTGGAAGATTCCGATCGGACAGCGCGAAGGCATTGCGCTTGTCGTCAGCGCCCACGGTCTTGTGGGCTTCGTCGAAAATCGCGACGTCAATCGACGAGGCGGCATCGACATGAGACAGGCCGCGCAGCGCCTCACCCACCACCGCAGCCGAGTCGTAGGTGCAGAAGATCACCGATACCGGCGCAGCCAATCCTGCCTCACCCTGAGGCGCGCCGTCCAGGAATGCGCGAACGACCGCCGGATCGGTGCTCGCCCTGAACTCACGTCGCTCTTCGTCGCTCAGGACGACATCGTCATCGCCGGCGTCGACGCTTCGATCCGAGCACACGCACATGTGGCGGAATCCACCCGGGAATGTGTTCTCCGCACGCCATGCCCGGTAGGTCTGGGCTAACAGCGCAAGCGACGGCACGAAAATGATCGCTGTCTTCGCCTTGTGCTGCTCCACCGCCCACATGGCGACCAGCGTCTTGCCGGTGCCGCAGGCCTGGATGACCTTGGTGCGGCTCGAGGTGGCGAGCGCCTGGCTGATTCCGTAGAGAGCTTCGAGTTGGTGAGGAAGCGGCTTCTTTTTTTTCCCATGCTGATTGGCGTGGGCGAAGGATGGGGCGCGAGATTTCACAAACGGAACTCCTGGAACTGTTGTCTCTGGTCTTCGTCCGCGCCAGCGCCGATGTCCTGATCAGCCTGCGCAGATGGCGGCGAAGCACGCGACAGGAGCTGCCACACGAATCCCATGGCATCGAGTCGCGCGCGGTATTCCACGGGGTACCCAGGCTTCTTGGCCCTTCTCCGCTGCTCGGAGACCCACTGGCCCAATCCGCCAGGATGGTGAATGCGCACACTACAGTGGCCATGTTCTTGCCTGAATTCGTCAAGCTTTCCGCACCACGCCTCCCAGATCGACCTCGGGGTGGCCCTGAAGCTCCATACGAAACCTATCGCATCGAGGCGGGCACGACGATCTTCGGGGTACCCGGGCTTCTTGGCTTTGACCCGCTGTTGCGAAGCCCACTCGCCAAGTCCGCCGGGGTAGTTTCCTGGAACGTTACAGTGGCCGTGCTCCTGCTTAAAGGCTATGAGCTCCACGAGGCGCTGTTCTGATCGGACCCCGGTACCTGCCTCCCACACGAATCCCATGGCATCAAGACAGGCGCGAAGTTCCTTCGGGTAGCCGGGCTGTTTCGCCATGGCCCGCTGCCTATTCACCCACCTTCCAAGACCGCTGGGGGGGCTCTGGGGCACATTGCAGTGTCCATTTTCCTGACGGAACTTTTCAAGTTGCGCCAGGAGAACGGTCGAGTCCAGTGGGCTGGCACGAATTACCCACACAAAGCCAATAGCGTCGAGCCGCGCGTAGCGCGCCATGGGATAGCCGGGCTTCTTGGCGGCCTGACGTTGGTACGCGACCCACCTGCCAAGGCTGCCCGAGTCCTTCGGTACGTTGCAGTGGTTGTGCTTCTTCCTGAACACCTCCAACTCTCTCATCCTTTGCTCGAATCGATCGTCCCCAAACAGGATCCGCGTGCTGATCGCTTCCCGTATCCGCTCGACGTCGATCGATACCGGACCCGGCTCATCCGGCCCACCCATGCCCACGATCCGCAATAGCGGCGGGGCACCATCACGGCTCTCCAGCGCGCCACTAAGGCGCGTCGCCCAAGCCCCCTCCTCTCCATCGTTTTCGGTCAGCGAACGAAGCACCTGGATGATCTGGTGAAAGTTGCCGCGATCGATCGCCTGCTCCACAGTCTCAGCCCCGGCCAGGTCGACGCGCAGGGGCACGAGGATGTAGCCCATGTCCTTGCCCGGGGCCGTTCGCATGGCCCGACCCGCGGCCTGCCCAATGCCCACCACGTCCTGGCGCGGGTCCATGAAAGCCACCACGTCGACCGTGGGCACGTCGACGCCTTCGGTCAGGCAGTTTGCGTTGGTCATGACACCGGTGTCGGCGCGACCGAACGCGGCGAGCTGCCGTTCGCGATCCCGGATCGGCATCTTCCCGTTGACGTGGAACGCCGGCATGTCGGAAGGGCTGATGCCCTGTGCAAAGGCCAATGCGTTCTCTACCCGGCTGTGGAACGTGATCGCCTTGCGCCCGCCAGTGACCTTCATCGCATCCTGCAGCGCATAGGTGTCGGCAATGCGCTTGGCGTCGGGGGACGCCAGTTCCTCGGGCGTCAGGTTCGCGCTGTTCACGAACGAGGCGACCACCTGGAAGCGCGTGATGAGCCCGCGCCGCGCTGCCTCCGCGAAGCCGAGGTGGTAGGCCACGTCGCCGTACAGCTGACGGTTTTCCATCGAGACCACCCGCATCGCGTGCGGATCATCGGCGGTAGCCACGGTCTCCACAATCTTGGGCGTGGCGGTGAAAAACAGCCGGTCGCGGATCGGCAGCCGCTCGTCCGTCAGGGCGAAGGAGTTGAGCTTGCCTTCGGTGCCCACCGTCTTGTGCGCCTCGTCGAAGATCCCGAGGCCGAAGGGAGGCAGATCGAACTCGCCGTCGATGCCGCGCATGGCCTGCGCCACCACCGGCGCCGATGCGTAGGTGCAGAAAACCACGGATCGCTGCCCGAAGGAACGCGCTCTCTCGGCGCCCGTCAGGAAGCGCCGTACCACATCAGAATCAGTCGTGGGCGCGAACTCCACGCTGCCCTGAACGAGGAGGTGATCGCCGTCCGCCTCGTTTGCACTGTCGCCGGCGTCGACCGTCTCGTCGGAACACACGCAGATGTAGCGGAACGGCACATCGTCGCTTTGCTGAACGCGCCATTCCCGCAGGCTCTGCGACTGCAACCCCAACGTGGGGAAGAACACGATCGTCAGGCCCACGTCGCGCCGCTCATTGGCCCACAGCTGCACCAGCGTCTTCCCAGTACCGCAGGCCATGATGACCTTTGCGCGGTTGTAGGTGGCAAGAGAAACATCGATCCCTTCAAAGGCCTCGTCCTGGTGCTTGCGAGGGCTCTTCCTGAGCGTAAGTCCGGGTACACGAGCATTCATTCGACTTCCTTTTGTCTATCGCGATTCTTTTCCGTCATGTTCACTATTTTGCTTTGCTTCCCATTTTTAGTACGGCGCAATGCATATACAAAGCATTAGTTCTCCTCTTCATGTTCCGCCAAACCCCAGGAATTCGTCGCCGAAAGGACCTGAGGGAATCAGGCGAGATCAGAAGAAATCAGAGGAACTCAGCCGATCGTTCAAAGACACGAAATGCCTGGGCCGAAACTGGTTCGCAAGCGTTGTGCACCCGATACACAATTTCGGCCAGAACCCAAAGCCATCGTGCCGGAAACGACGCGGACTGGGTGCCACACAAGTGCGACACGGGTGCGGCAAAGGCTCTTTCGGGGTTCACGCCCGGCGCGCTGCATCGCCTCGATGGTCGTTCCGGACGCGGGGTGCACTGAAATGACAAATTAGGCTGCCATGGTGCCCACTTCTGTCCGCAGAAGTGCAACCATCGCGCAACCATCGTGCAACCGGAGCGGCGCGAAACTCTTTTGCCGCCCTGGGTATTGGTGGGAGTGGACTGGGTCGTAAACATGGACTCAATGCTGCCCGTCCTGGCGCTGAGTGAGTGCGCTCCGAGTGCGCTGCAAATGCATTTGCTTTCATGATGCACGCTCCAGCTCAAAGAAGCGTAGTCATCGTGCAGCGATCGTGCAGTCGACAGAGAGCTGGCTCCGATGTCCGCGCAAATACTCTTCGGGCCTGTTCCTTTTTTGGGCAGCTTCTCCATTCCAAGATCGTGCCCAACTCCACGAGAAGTTGTGCCACAGATTCCAGCAGATAAGCAGCAAAAACAATGCAGGGCGCCACCCACACCTGCTGGAAACAGCAGGTCGCGATCTGTCGGAAGGGAAGCTGAAACAACGCGTCGTTCTCAGGTGTTTGCTGGCAGCTACCCATATTCCTGTTTGAGTCACGGACATGCCCTCGATGGTGCCCGTACCACTGCGAAGTGGGGTCGCTCTGAGGGAGCTTTGAGGCGCTATTTGCAGTGGGCGCCCGCAAGTCGGGTGCTTCGATGCTGCGCGTCGCTATGCACGCGTTCGGCCTGGCGCCGATGAGGCCCCCGCCGAGCCCCGGAAGTGCAGTCATGGTGCAGTCGGGGTGCAACGGAAAGCCGAACCACGGATTGAGGGTCATGGGCCTCATCGTGACGACTCGGCCGCAGCGCCAATCCCCTGTTAAATGCCGACCTACGAGTCCCCGCCGGCGAGGCGCCGGCCGATCGCAACCTGGATGCGCGACCAATGCTCCGCGCTGAGGCTGTCCCTTGAGGCACCGACAAACGCCAGAGCCTGCTTGACGAGTTCGCCGCGCGTCGCCACATCGATCTCGTCAAAGGCGACCAGGTCATAGTCGCTCATGCGAACAAATCGTTCGGCGAGGAGCTTTCTCACGCGCGCTTCACTCTCGCTCGGCTCCCCCTGGCCGCGGCGGAAGCGAGCACGCAGTGCCCTGAGGGTGTTGAGGTAAAACTTCGGCGTTGCGAGCCATCCAATCAGCAGGTCCACGAGTGGTGTGACGTCATCCTCGACAATCGGCGCCGCATCGCTCGATCGCGCCTCGGCCGCCGCGCGCTGGCGCGTCTGGGTCGCCGATTGCGGCGCGCTCGCAACGGGCGCGCCTTGCAGCTCTGCCACCAGCCATGCCGGCAGCTTGGCGCGCCGGTACCGGGACGTCTTCCAGTACGAGCGCGCCCGGGCACGCACATCGTCCTGGTGATAGTGCATGCCGTTCAGCTCCTGGCTGCGGCGGATCTCGCCAGCTTCGCCCCACCGCGCAAGGGTGGTTGTCGACACCCCAGCCATATGCCCGGCATCGGCCAGCCGAATCCAGTTCGCGTCGAGTCTGCCGCGCGGCACAGGCTTCCCGAACGCTTCGCGCAGCCGCGCCACCATCGGGTTGGTCAGGTACAGCCGATCGTCCCACTTGTTCCGCTTCACCGTCACGGTGCCGTCAGCGACGCGCTCCTCGATCCACTGAACCGTTGCACCCAGCTCCTCGCTGGCCTGCTCGAACGTCTTACCTGCCTGGCTCTGGAGGCGCTTGATCACGGCCTGCACCGTGACCAGCGGAATGCCCTTCGCGCCGCGCCAGTCCACGCCCTGCAATAGCTCCCGCATCTGCGGCACGCTGACTTTGGCTCGCATTGCGGCCTCCTCCTCCGAGAAGCCGACCCTCTCACGGTACTGGGCGCATTGCTGACGCAGCACATAGCGCCCTTTCGTTCCAATCTTGAGCTTGAACACTCCGCGGTCGCACAGGTCCACCAGATCCGCTTCGCTGAGCAGGTACTGCTTCTCAGCGGATTCAAACGACAGCCAGCTTTTCTCTGCATCACCCGTAGGACATCTGCGCGCGATCCAGCGCGCGGCGTCGGTCCGCGTGATGCGCAGCACTCCATCGACGAGTTGGGCAGCCAGGACCCCGTTATCGATCGAACGGCGGACATGGTACTCAGAGCGCAGGGATCGCTGCACCAGCTCCCCGACGGTCACGCCCGGGTGCCATACCATCGTGAGGTGCCGCTTGGCACCGTGAGCCAATGCCGGGTAGCGCTGGATGTACTCATCGAAGTCCGCCGGTGCGCCGGCCTTTCCCCAGATCTGCGCGCAGGTCGCGCAGTCCTTAGGGTGCTTGCGTTCCTGCCAAAGCCGGAACGTGACCTTGAGGTTGTCGAGAAGGGGCTTCCCGTGCCAAGGCATCGGGCGCCCTTCGCGTCGGTCGGCAAGGAGTTGATCCGCAACCGCCTTCGGCACGTACCAGCTGCCGAACTGCGTGGTGTTCATGCCCTTCGTCCCGAACGGCTTGCACTGAATAGCATTGGGGACGTAGCCCATCCTCGCGAATTCGGGGAGCTTGTCGCTAGAAATTCCGAGCGGCCCCTTCAGCGTGCTGAGCTGCACGAAGTCCTCTGGCGGCGCCTGGATCTTGGCCTTCCACGCCGCCCACGCCTTGTGTCCGATCATCAAGCGGGCTCCGATCTTGCGCGCCTCGAGTTCTCGGTTTCTGATTGCTTGGTGCACGAGCTGGTAGGAACCCACCTCGCGCGCGGCATCTGGGACGGCGATACCGCCCAACAGGTCCGAGCTCATCAGCCCCATGCGCGCGATCTGGTTCTGCACCGCCATGCGGCCCCGCTTCGCTCGAGCGTCGCCGGTGATCGTCTGCAGCCGAACCGTCAGCGCCTCAGCGATGTCCGTCACGGACAGCTGACCGACCAGCGTGGCCAGCACCGCGACCTCTGGCGCCTGCCACTCGTAGGAGCCTCGTTTCTCGTAGAAGAACGGAACAGGCCACTCTTCGTCGCGCGGAGGGCGACCGTTCCACTTCTCGAACAGCGCATCGAAGTCGCGGCCGCGCCAACCACGCTTCCCGCCCGAATGAGAGCGCTTGACGACTTCGATCTCCGCCACGGTACGATGGAGGATGTGCGCCAGCTCAGTGTTGCGCGCGCCCCCGCCATCAACAAGCACGAAGCGCTTCCAGGCCAGATCTTCGCTCGCAGCTCTTGCCGAGCCCGAGCCGGCATCCGTGACGTTCTCGTCCTTGGCCATGCTCAGCGCAACTCGAGTTCGTCCTGCAGTGCCGTCTGGCCTGCAAGCATCTGCTGTTGGGACAACCCCGCCACCTTGCCCAACAAGGTCATCACCGGGTCGCTCAGCATGCCCAGGCGCTCGACTGGAATGGCACGCATGGCACGGTCCCACTGGCTGTAGGTGGCGGGCAAGCTGCGGCGCACGGCCGTCGCCGCCGGGGCCACACGCTTGAGCGCCTCGGCCATCGGCACCTTCACCTTCTCGATGCCACGCCGGCTGATGCAGAAGAACTCGCCTGGGGCCAGGGCGCTGAGGTCGCCGAAGCCGATGCCGGAGGACTTGAACTGCGGTGCCAGCGCCGACCAGGCCGCAGCATCTTCCTGGCAGCCCACGAACGTCAGGTTCTTGTTGGAGAAGATCAGGCGGTGCACGCTCCCGGTGAAGCGCAGCGCCGTGATGTATAGGTCCAGTGCGCGCTTGCGGCCGCGGCCGACGAACTCGTTGATGATGTCCGCGGCTTCGCCCAGGCTGTCCGAGCGCTTGTGGGAGGCACTGAACAACTGGCCTTCATCCAAGCACACGAACAGGGGCTTGCGCTCGCGGTCGGACACCTCGAGCACGACCTGGCCGTAGGGCACGAACTCCGACGCATTCGCAGCGCTCACCACCACGATGGGCTTGTCGCGAAGGATGAGCCGCTCGCGCAGTTCCTCGGGGCTCTTCACGGCGGCGCCGTACATCAACTCGATCTCCCGCTCGGGATCAAAAATTACGGTCACCCAGCCCTGCTCAGACAGCTGCTCGCCGATCAGCTGTCCGATGTTGGTCTTGCCGCATCCGCGCGGGCCTACGCCAACAGCGACGAGGCCCGTGGTCGCGTATTCCGCAAGCGCGAGAGGCTGCCCGCCCACCTTGAGCGTGGCATTCAGCATCTCATCTCGGCGCACCAGGGAGACCTGTGTGTTTTCTTCCGTCATATTCAATCCTCCTTGGCGCCGAGCACGATGTCCTTGAGCTCGACCACCTGCTTGGCGTTGAGCTGGAAGACGACCGCGAAATCGTCGATGACCTGGTTGTTGATCTGTTCCAGCACGCCGGCGCGGCGGGCCTGTGCGAGCAGCTTGCGCAGGCTGGGCCAGTCGCGCCCAAGAGCGGTCGGATCCTTGGCACCGTGCATGTCGGCGATAGCGGCCACCAGCTGCTCGATGCTGTAGGGGTCCTTGTCGGTGCCCAGATCGCACGCGCGTCGCTCGTTGAGGATCTCCAGCAGCTTGTGCACAGGCATGAACGCGCCGATGCGACGGATCAGGGCAAAGTCGGCATCGGTGAAGGAAACGGTCGGCGGTGTGACCGGTAGGCCTCCGCCCGTCACGTCGGCAACCATATTCGCGAAAGGGCCGCGCGAGGTCTGTGGCGCCGCCGCAATCGGAGCGACAGTCGGAGCCTGGAAGGAGGCATCGCTGGGCGTCACGAGTGGCAGCAGGTCCTTGGCCACTGGGTCGTCCTTACACGACGCGCAAAGGCGTCGCTCGATGTCGTCCCCGTCTTCACGCTTGAGCTTGTGAATGCACAATCGGCACAAGCTACCGGAGCCGAGCAGGATGCCCTGCATCGGCACCGATGGGGACCCACGTCTTGCAGCTGATGGAGATGGAGTGTGGTTCATGGTGCTGTCCTCTTCCGACCATCTTTGCATCGGCGACCCGAATCGCGCTAGGTTGGCGGCGCTTCCCTGCGAACAATTTTTCCGTCGCGAATCTTCGCGCTCAGCGCGGACTTTCCTGCACTGGCTCTTCGCCGTCCGATCCGAACGCTTCGCCGGGCGGCACAGAGAGGAAAATAGGTCGATCTGCGGCGAAGAGAGGGCCTCTCTTTAGCGGCTCGATGGGCACGCCAAGTGCTTCGAGATCGTGGACAAGGCTCTTCGGAACGATGCCATCCCGCGAATCCCGACGCGCTGCCCACAGCCACAGCTGCAGGTCGCGATCTTCTGGGCCAACCTTCCACGTCCCGTTCGCCTCGATGTAGCTCTGCAACTGCGTCATCCGCAGGCTCCACAACCTGTAGTTGAAGTCGGGCTCGAACTTGACGCCGAGGTCTTCAAGCATTTTGTGCCGCTTGGGCGAGTAGTCGGGCTTACGCGCCTCCCGGAGCTCCCGCTTGAGCCAGATCCCCAGCGGCCCACCTGGATCGACGTGCCCGTGTTTCGAGTGGAAGGCCTTCAACCGGGGGAAATTGCGGCGCCAGGCATCAATGCTCTGCCACAAGGAAGGGTTGGTGTGCACGATGTCGTTCTCAGTGTGGTGCTTGCACGGCGCGACCGCGCCTACTTGACGGTCGCGCGCGAACAGCGCGCAAGAAGGTAGGCCGTGGCCATCGTGAATGTGATGCCGGCCCAGATCGCGGCAAGGATCCCGGGCGTCGGAGGCGCAGCCGCACCTGCAGCCGCCATCACGCCCAGCAACAGCCAGGTCAGCAGCAGCGGCACGACGGCTCCGATCCCCGAGACGAGTGCGAGGCGGCCCGCAGCGCGCACGGACCGCAGGGCCAAGCTCACAGGAGGCCGCGCGACCGGATCACGCAGAGCCGCAGTGTCGGTGTTGAACAGGGGCAGCATGTCAGCGAGGACGCTCCACTTCCGGCGCTTCCCAATCGGACCCATACATCTCGCCGGAAGCACTAGGGAGACTGCGCACCCCGTGGCCATTCTTTGCTTTGTTCGGCAGCAGTGCGACCGACACGCCCAGTGCTTCCAGGTCATTCACAAGGTGCGGTTCAAGCAGGCCTTCGCGAGCGCTCTTGCGCGAGGCGTATAGCCACGCGCGAAGTTGTGGTTCGTCGTGGCGCACCCGCCAGGTGCCGTGATATTCGATGTAGCTTTGAAGTTGCGCAATCCGAAGCTGCCACAGGCGCGCGTTCACAGTGGGTGCCGTGAAGACGTAGCCTTGGGCCTCGAGCAGCTCGCGCCGCCTGGGTGGATAGTCAGACGATCTTGCCAGCCGGTTCTCCGTCATGAGCCACAGCCTCAAGGACTCATTTCTCCCGCCCGCCGGAACGTCGACGTGCCCATGCTCGGCGCGGAACGCCGTCAGTCGCGGGTAGTACCGACGCCAGGCTTCTAGCGTCTGGGCCGGTGTCAGTTTTCGCGAAAAGGGCACGGCGATGTACTCCCCTCATCTGGCGCGTCGGCTTCGGCCCGAAGCACCGCCACGTGCAGCGCCTGGTCGGCGGGATGGGTCAGGGTGGTCATCGGGCCAGCTCCTGCTTCGCGGCGGCCAAAGCCTTTGCCGCGGCGTCGGTGGGTTCCCCGGGCGCAATGACCTGCATCCGCGTGCCGCTGAAGGGCCGCTGCAGGCCGTTCTTCTCCATGATCCTGTGGTAGAGCTCGGGGCCGGTGTCCGCCATGGCCATCCGCAGCTGTTCACGGCTGTCATGGGAGCGCGGATGCCGCCACAGTGCAGGATGCTCCAGGACATCGCTCAGGTAGTCGTCCATCGCGATCAGCTTGTAGAAAAGGGCCGAGACCTGCTGTCGCGAAAGCACGAGGTCGCCGTCGGCATTGGTCGTGAGGAGCAAGGCTGCTACGGTGCGGCACCGCTGGAGCTGCTTGCCGACACCGTACTGGCCTTGTGACCCCGTCAGAAGACTCGCCAGTCGCTCGAGCTCGCCCAGTTGGTTGAAGGGCGGGCAGTCTTCAGGTTCTTCCACACGGCGATCCTCCTCAATCGCGTTCCAGCGCTTGAACAACACGCCAGCGCCAGCACCGCCAGCGAATGCTGCAAAAACAATCACCGCCATCGACTGCCAGTCTAGGGAGGATCGCAGCCCCAGGGTCAGAGCAACGGTTAGGCTCGCCAACGCGACGACGATCGCGAAGATGAGAACGATGTCTCGACGCGCGCCAGCCGCCCGCCTCATCCGGGATACCTCCTCAGGAGCCAATGTGATCCCCGGAGGGAGGTGGAATTGCTTGGTTTTGCTCATGACGAAAAGCCTTTTCAAAGTGATCTGCTTTAAGGCCTCTGCGGTGGCAGTGACCGGTTCAAGGGCCGGCTGACCACCGCCTTCAACAACGTCTCGTCAGGGTCAACCAGCGTGGCCATGATCGGGAGCGCGAAGGCCGCGGCGCGCACGTCACGCGCACCCTGCTCGCCGTACCCCCACAGGTCTCCACGAGACATGGCCGGTGCAATCCAGTCAATGTGGAGGTGGTCTCCTCCGGTGATGTAATCGCGCATCGCTTCGGCCAGGCTGCGCAGGGTGCCACCGTGCGAGAAGCCGCGCCACTTGTTGCCGAACGGCGTCCTGTGCATGTAGATGCGCTTGCCGGTGTAGTCGTCCACCCACCAGATCCGGCCGCGCGGATCCCGTTCCACGCGCGCATGGCGCTGGTGCTGCGTGCTGTAGAAGAAGCGTCGGCCGTGAGCGGCGATCACCTGGATCAGCTGATTCGCGTGGTCCACGCGCTGGACGGGCGAGTGCGCGGCGGTCATTCGGCGACTTCCACTGCGACGGGCGGGCTCAACTTTCTCAACACCCATTGGCACGCGAAATGCCCAATGGTTGAGGTGATCATGAGGTACGACGTAATCACGAGGTACGCTGGGTTTGTAAAAGCCCACCCCAAGGCCAACACCAGGTCCAGTGCACTCGCCGGCCCGAGGGAAGCAAAGGCTCCAAGGGCCGACAGGGCCAACGCGACGACCAGCACCTTCCCGAGGTATCGAATCTGGGAATCAGCGGCCGCGTTGAGCTCTCGCTTCTCGACCAGAACCGCCGAGACCATGAGGGTCACGAATGCCGAGAAAGCCCACAATCTCAAGATATCCTCCGCCGGGAAGGCTGGCAACGGCGGCAGCACAGCACGAATCATCAGGCCGCAAACGATGAGCACGAACAACGCATTGATCCCTGCAACGCCGATCGCAATGGCCACTTTGGCCAGCCACGGTCTACTCGAATGTGCCCGGGTCATTCCGAGCCTTCCGCTGCCGATACGGTTGCTTGCGGCTGCTCGAGTTCGTCTTCTCCGTCACGCACCGAGACCGTCGCGCTCACGAGCCGCGCACCCTCGTCGACGTTCATGAGGATCACGCCCGAAGCGGCGCGGCCCGTCTCCCGGATGTCCTTCACCGCGACCCGGTTGCTGACGCCGTTGGATGCCAACATGATCAGGTCCTGCGCTTCCGTGACGCCCATGGCTGTCACCAGCATGCCGGTCTTCTTGTTCGCCTTGAAGGCGATCACGCCACCGCCGGCGCGGCCCTGGACCGGGAAGTCATCCACCGGCGTGCGCTTGCCCACGCCGTTCTCCCCCACGCACAGCAGGTGCAGGCCGCTCGTCTGACCCTCGGGCAGGATGGCGGCGCCGATCAGGAGCTCACCGTCGTCGAGCTTGATGCCGCGCACGCCGCCGGCGGTGCGGCCCATCACACGCACGTCGGAGGCCTCGAAACGGATCGCTTTGCCCGAGTCCGCAACCAGCATCACGTCATCGCGATCTCGCACCGCGAAGGCACCCACCAGCGTGTCGCCATCGTCCAGCCCGACACCGCGGATACCGCCCTTACGGGTGGCGCCGTCGTAGTCCTCGATCGCCGTGCGCTTGACCTGGCCGCTGCGGGTCACAGTCAGCACGGTGATCTCGGGATCCTTCTCGGGCAGCGCGAGCACCGCCGAGATCTCCTCGTCGAGCCCCTCGATCACGTTGCGGATGTGGCGGCCCTTCGTTGTCAGCGTGCCCTCGGGAATACGATAGGCCTTGATGCCGTACACCTGGCCGCTCTTGGCGAACACCATGAGGCTATCGTGGCTGTGGCTCTGGCGCATGAAGCTGATGCTGTCGTCGTCGCCCAGCGCGAGCGCTGTCTTGCCGCGTGTGCCGCGGTTCTGGCTGCGCAGCGCGTTGGCCGGCAGGCGCTTCACGTAGCCGCCCTGCGTCATCGTGATGAGCACGTCCTCGCGCGGAGTCAGGTCCTCGCGCGTGATGTCCGAGATGCCCACCCCGATCTCGGTGCGCCGGTTGTGTCCGTAGCGCGCGGCGATGTCGGTGAGCTCCGCGCGGATCACTGCGCGGATGCGTTCGGGGCTGTCGATGATCTCGGTCAGGCCCGCGATCTTGGCCAGAACTTCCGCGTGCTCGGCACGGATGCCTTCCAGCTCCATGCCCGTGAGCTTCTGCAACCGTAGATCGAGGATCGCTTGGGCCTGCAGGTCGTCGACGGACAACAACGCCATGAGGCCGCTCTTGGCTGCCGCCGGGTTCTCCGCTGCTCGGATGAGCGCGATGACCTGGTCGAGCATGCCCAGCGCGGCTAGGTACGCCTCCAAGATGTGAAGACGCGCGCGCGCCTGCTTGCGCTCGAAGACGTGGCGCGCGACCACCACGTCTTCGCGGAAGACGATCCACTTCAGGATGATGTCCTTCAGGCCGAGTTGCTTGGGGCGCCCGCCATCCAGCACCACGCAGTTGTAGGTGATCGATGTTTCCAGGTCGGTCTTGGAGGCCAGCTCGGCAAACACGGCCTCGGGCGACTCGTCCTTGCGCAGGGCGATCCACACGCGCACACCTTCCTTGTTGCTCTCGTCGCGCAGGTCCACGATGCCTTCGATTTTCTTCTCGCGCACGAGATCGGCGATCTTGGCCACCAGCTCGGCCTTGTTCACCTGGAACGGGATCTCGTCGATGACGATGGCCTTCGAGCCCCGGCCCCGGTCTTCCTCGTGCCAGCGAGAGCGCAGCTTGATGCGGCCGCGGCCGGTCTCGACTGCCTGGGCGAATCCGTCTAGACCGTGCACGATCGCAGCCGTGGGGAAGTCGGGCGCCTGCAGCAGCGAGACCACTTCGGCGGTGCTCGCGTCGGGGCGATCGATCAGCTCCAACGCGGTCATGCACACCGCCCGAAGGTTGTGCGGCGGGATGACACTGGCCATGCCGACGGCGATCCCGTCGACGCCGTTCACCAGCAGGTTGGGATAGGGCGCGGTGAGCACCGAGGGCTCCTCTTCCTGGCCGTCGTAATTCGGCATCCAGGCGATCGTTTCCTTGCGCAGGTCGTGAAAGAACTCGCCGGAGATCTTCGTCAAGCGTGCTTCCGTGTACCGCATTGCCGCCGGCATGTCGCCGTCGATCGAGCCGAAGTTGCCCTGTCCGTCAATCAGCGGCGTGGACATCGTGAACGGCTGGGCCATGCGAACCATCGCGGCATAGACGCTCTGGTCGCCGTGCGGGTGGTACTTGCCGATTACGTCACCCACGGTGCGCGCAGCCTTCCGGTAGGCCTTGTTGCTCGTGTTGGTGGCGTCGTACATCGCGTACAGGATGCGACGGTGCACCGGCTTGAGGCCGTCTCTCACGTCGGGAAGCGCGCGGTCCGTGATCACCGACATGGCGTAGTCGATGAAGCTTTGCTCCATCAGGGGTTGGACGAACTGGTTGATCAGGGTGGTCATGGAGAGTGATTCGTTCAGGTATCAGGCGGGAGCCGCGCACGCGGCGGGAGGGGTCCTTGTTCAGATCGGCATCTGGTTCGCGACGGGCATCTGCTCGTCGATCCAGCCCGGCAGGCCTGCTGCGACGCATGTAGCGACGCTCACATAGCCGTCCAGGTCCGGCAGTACGGGCACGAGCGAAACGCCTTGAGGGCGGCCGTTGTCCCACTTCGCCATGAACTCCTCCGCTTGCGCTTCGTTGTCGAAGGCTGGCGCGTGGTCCTGCCCCACCGGATCGAGCTTCGACCAGAATGCGAAGCCCATGGACAGGCCCAGGAACACGCCCATCTCCGGATGGCTGATGACGAAGCTTTGCCTGGCCTTGGGCGTCTCTGGCGCGGCAACGGTCTTGCCACCGACGGCAGTCTTGCTGGTGGTCTTCATACGTCGACCTGCGCGTACGTCGCTCGCGCCTCGATAAACGCGCGCCTCGGGGGCACATCCTTGCCCATTAGCAGCTCGAACACCTGGTCCTCGTGTTCGCCCACGCGGCGTGCCGGCGCCACAACCACGCCGTCCGGCCCGCTCAAGGGCGCTACGACCTGCTCATCCTGATCGAGCGCAACGGGCTGCGCATACTGCAGACGCACGAGCGTGCGAACGGCCGGATCGAGCGTGGTGCTCCACAACTGCTCAGCGCTCATCTCCCCCAGGCCCTTGAAGCGTTGCACTTCGTAGCCCTCGCGACCACCATGCGAGGCGAAGAATGCAGCGAGCGCCGCATCATCGCGAATCCACACCGGGTCAGCCTTGCCCTTGCGCACGCGAAACAGGGGCGGCTGGGCGACGTAGACGTGCCCCTGGACGATCAACTCCGGCATGTAGCGGTGGATCAAGGTGAGCAGCAGCGTGACGATGTGCGCACCGTCCACGTCCGCGTCCGTCATCAGGATGAGCTTGTGATAGCGCAGCTTCGTGATGTCGAAGGCGCTGGCCGCGCCACAGCCGAAGGCCTGGACGATGTTGTCGATCTCGTCGGACTGCAGGCCTTTGGCGACGTCATCCAAGCGCAAAACGTTCAGGGGCTTGCCCTTGAGCGCGAGGATGGCTTGCGTCTTGCGGTCGCGGCCCTGCTTGGCCGATCCACCCGCGGAGTCGCCTTCCACCAGGAACAACTCGCACAGCTCGGGATCGGTTTCCTGGCAGTCGGCCAGCTTCCCGGGCAAGGTGCCGACCGACAGCGGATTCTTTCGCTCCACCTGGTCACGGGCCCGATCGGCTGCGGCGCGTGCGCGCGCGGCGCGGTCGGCGCGCAGGATCGCCGTCTTGGCCTCCTTCGGGTTCTCCTCGAAGAATTTCATCAGCAGCTGGTAGGTTGCCGAGGCAACCGCGCCGTTGCACTCGGTGTTCGCCAGTTTGTCCTTGGTCTGGCCGGAGAAGCGTGGCTCGGTAAGGCGGACCGACACCGCCGCGACGAGCCCTTCCCGTACATCCTCGGCGACAAAGGCTTCCTTCGTGAGTTTGTTGTCCTCGGCATACTTGTTGTACGCGCGCAGCAGCGCCGAGCGAAACCCCGCATCGTGGCTGCCGCCGCTGGGCGTAGAAACGCCGTTTGCGAAGGACACGATGATGCTGGAGCGCTCCGCATGCACGCGGAAGGCGGCCATCACTTCGACCTCGCCCTCTTTCGTGGCGACCTTCTGGTGCGCGGACAACGCCCGCAACACCGGCGGATTGCGGTTTTCGGAGACGACGTCCAGGATCTCGCTGAAGCTGTCGGCCTTCCACTCGGAGGCCAGGCCGCTGCGCTCGTCGGTGTAGGTGATCAACAGCCCCGGGTTCAGGTGAGCACGCGTGCTCAGCGAGTGCACGATGATCCCATGGTCATAGGACAAGTCGCCTTCGCCCTCCTCCGGCTTGAAGATCGTGAGGTCCGGCCAGAAGCGGATCGTCGTGCCGTGGCCGTCGGCGCTGCCGATGCGCTTGAGCTTCTCGACCGGGTTGCCCCCGTTCTCGAACGCCTGGAAATACTGCCCGCCGTCGCGCTCGATCGTCATCTCGAAGCGGCTCGACAGTGCGTTGACTACCGACGCGCCCACGCCATGCAGACCGCCGCTCGTCTTGTAGGCGCTCTCGCCCGACTCGTTCTCGAATTTGCCGCCGGCGTGCAGGACGGTCATGACCACGGTGGCAGTGGCGATCTTCTCTTCTTTGTGAATGTCCACCGGAATGCCGCGCCCGTTGTCGGCCACGGATACCGATCCGTCGGCGTGGATGCGCACCGCGATGCGATCGCAATGCCCGCCCAGGTGCTCGTCGATGCTGTTGTCCAGGATTTCCCACACCATGTGGTGAAACCCCCGCTTCCCGGTGTCGCCGATGTACATGCCGGGTCGCTTGCGTACGGCCTCCAAGCCGCGCAGAACCTTGATCTGAGAGCCGTCATAGACGGTGGGCGTGGTAGACATCGGGGCCTTTCAATGCTGAATCGATGATGTGAATTCGCACGACTACCTTGTCGGCTTGTTCCTTTGTGCAATAGTATCGGCACAGAGGATAATTCCGCTAGGTTGTTTATGCGAAGTCTCTTGCCCGGCTCTTCGCCCGGCCCCACCAC
>Ga0126362_10000323_pt1 | contig 26835 bp, 29 predicted proteins | sample ANMtaG_FD_126269 | JGI IMG/M metagenome (GOLD analysis project Ga0126362, IMG submission 126269) | Continental margin sediment microbial communities from North Pacific Ocean - ANME2c_DSS_Sorted | ecosystem: Environmental > Aquatic > Marine > Continental margin > Sediment | place: Pacific Ocean... | reverse complement strand
GCCTTATTGGGGCCGCTTCGCAGCCCAACGCGGGGCAAGCCCGCTCGCCACAACAAGCCCGTTCACCACAACAAGCCCGCTCGCCACAATAGCCCGCTCGCCACAGAGGCAGTGGGCCCTCCCACCGTTTGATCGTGGTGAATCAGGACATTGGCGGCAAGCCATAGGCCGCCAGGTCAAAGTCCGCGAGTTTGCGGATGATCTGGTCGGCGTGGTGGTACTTGCTGTCGGCCATGGCTTCATCAGGCACGGCGATGGCGGTCATGCGCGCGGCTTTTGCAGCGGTGACGCCGAACGGTGAGTCTTCGAACACCAGGCAGTCCTGTGGCGCGATACCCAGGCGGCGGGCGGCGGTGAGGAAGATGTCCGGCGCAGGTTTGGCGGCACCGACTTCCGGGTCGTCAGCGGTGACGATGGTGCCGAACAGGCTGAACCACTCGCGGTGCAGGGTGGTTTTATGGCCAAACGAATTGCGCGACGAACTGGTGCCCACGGCAATCGGAATATTGTGCGCCTTCAAGTGCCGCACCAACGCCTCGGCACCGGGCATGCCCAGGGCCCTGGGGAACCGCTCGCTCATCAGCGGTTCACGGATTTCGAGGAATTGCGCCGATGTGATCGGCAAGTCCAGCGCCTTGACCACGTAGTCGGCCAGGTCCTGGGCGCCTCGCCCGATGATGTGCTGCTTGATCCCCCAGTCATAGGTACGGCCGTAGCGTTCGGCGATGATCTGCGTCACTTCGGTGTAGATGCCTTCTGTATCCAGCAGCAAACCGTCCATATCGAAAATGACGGCCTTGATCGGAGCGGCGGTACGCGGTGCATTCATCACTACAGATCCTTGGGGGAAGGACTAAAAGGATTCAGCACAATAACGGCCCCCCTTGCCAGCAGGCAACCCTTTAGACTGTGGGGCCCTCCTTTTGAAGTGCCCGTGATGCTCTACCGTCTGGCCGCCGACAGCCTGGTGCTGTTCCATCTGTCCTTCATTGTGTTCGTGCTGTTCGGCGGGTTGCTCGCCCTCAAGTGGCGCGGGGTGCTGTGGCTGCATGGACCTGCGGTCGCCTGGGGCATTGCGGTGGAGGTGTTCCACCTGCCGTGTCCGCTGACCCGCTGGGAAAACCTGTTTCGCCACCTGGCCGGGCAAGACGGCTATGGCGGTGGCTTTATCGAGCATTACATCCTGACGCTGATCTACCCCGCCGGCCTGACGCCGAACATTCAACTGGTGTTGGGCGCCGTGGTGGTGCTGGTCAACCTTGCGGTGTATGTGCGCCTGACCAGGCGGGCGTAGGCAAGCAACCCAAGCCCTCCAATGTGGCCTCTACTGCCTGCTCCAGCGGGGTGTGGGGCTCGTGGCCGAGGGTCGCCAGCAAGCGCTGGTTATCCAGGCGCAACGGGGTGTGCCACAGGTAGCGCATCTCCTGCATCTCGCGCACGGTCACGACAAAGGGCATCGCCAACGTCAACAGCCACCAGGGGAACGCGCCGACCTGGGGTTGCTGGCCTGTCCGGCGCAACACCACGCGCTGGATCGCCTGGGTCATCTGCGTGCCATCCGTATCCACATGCCCGGCCATATGAAAACAGGCGAAGGCGTCGAGGGTCGCGCGGCGCTCGATCAACTCCAACACGGTACGCGCCACATCCGGCAGGTAGGCCCATTGATGAGCCACCCCAGGGGCACCGGGATAGCTGACGCGGCGTACGGGTTTGCCGGGTTTGACCAACCCTTGGGCAAACCAGTTATTGGCCAGCCGGGTACCGAAAAAGTCACCGGCGCGCACGATCAACACCCGGGCGCCCTGCTGGGACGCCTCCCGTAAACGTTGCTCAAGCTGGACCCGGATCGTGCCCTTGCGAGTCTGCGGGTGCTGGGGCGAGTCTTCGTGCAACACGGGAAACGCATCCGGCCCGAAGTTGTAGACCGTACCGGGCAGTACGATGGTGGCACCTTCGGCGATGGCGGCGGCGATGCTGTTGTCGATCATCGGCAGCACCTGCTCGGCCCAATGGCGGTAGCCCGGCGGGTTGACCCCGTGGACGATCACCGCGCAACCACGGGCGGCCGCGATCACCGCCGCGCGATCAAGGGCATCGCCCTTGAGCCAGGTAAGGGCGGGATTCTGGCGACGGGCCTTGTCGACATCCCGGGTCAACGCACACACCTCCCAGCCCGCCGCGCTCAACTGCCGCGCCACTTCGCCGCCAATGCCACCGGTGGCACCCAATACCAGAACCTTGCTCATCATCCTCTCCCACAGTGGTTGGTGAGGCCATTGTGTGCGCGGCCCTGCTATAGATAAATTGCCGAAGACCATCCAGTCGCTATACATTTATGCATGGCATCAAGCATTGGATGGGAGCTTTACCGGTCGTTCCTCGGGGTACTCAAGGAGGGGTCGCTGTCAGGGGCCGCGCGGCTGCTTGGCATTACACAGCCCACGGTCGGTCGGCACATCGCTGCGCTGGAAAGTGCCCTGGGCGTGGTGCTGTTCACCCGCTCCCCCACGGGCTTACTGCCCACCGCGGTAGCCCACACCTTGCGCGCCCATGCCGAAACCATGGAGCGCACCGCCGCCGCCCTTGAGCGCGCCGCGTCATCCCAGGGCGACGAAGTGCGCGGCGTGGTGCGCGTGTCGGCCAGCGAAGTGGTCGGCGTGGAAGTGCTGCCGTCGATCATCACGCACTTGCGCCGGCAGCACCCGCATCTCAAGGTCGAACTGGTACTGACCAACCGCCTCAGCGACCTGCTGCAACTGGAAGCCGACATCGCCGTGCGCATGGTGCGCCCAAGCCAGGAACAACTGCTGGCACAGCGCATCGGCCTGATCGAAGTCGGCCTGCACGCCCGCGACGATTACCTGCAACAACACGGCATACCACAGGTATTGAAAGACCTCACCGACCATTCGGTGATCGGCTACGACCAGGCCAACGCGTTTATCCGCAGCGTGGCCATCACCGGCTTCGAACGCAGCGACTTTGCCTTCAGCAGCGACAGCGACCTGGCCCAACTGGCCCTGATCCGCGCCGGCGCCGGTATCGGTGGATGCCAGGTGCAACTGGCCAAACGAGACCCGCGCTTGCGGCGCGTATTGCCGCAGGCCTTCGCGCTGAAACTCGACACCTGGGTGACCATGCATGAAGACCTGCGCAACAGCCCGCGCTGCCGGGTCACATTCGATGCCCTCGTGCAGGGTTTGCAGCGTTACGTACAGGATTGAGACAGCTTCACTGGTAAAGAATCAGACTCCCTCACTCCCTTCATAGACGCCCCCATGTCCGAAGCCTTCGAAGTCCCCAGCCCCCACGAAAAACACATCGAACACACCACTGAACATGCCCACGGACGCGGCGACAGTTTCGCCAGCCGCATCGCCGTGATGACCGCCCTGATGGCCACCTTGGGTGCCATGCTCAGCTACCAGGCCGGCTCCACCGAAAGCGAAGCGGCGATGGACAAGAACAACGCCGCCATCATCAAGACCGAAGCCGCCAACCAATGGAACTACTACCAGGCCAAATCCAGCCGGCAAAACCTGGCGGAACTGGCCACCCATATTCCTGGTGTGGACGCCGCGCACTACAAGGATGAGATCGAGCGCTACAGGAACCAGAAGGAAGAAGTGCGCAAGCAGGCCGAGAAACTCGAAGCGACCTCGAAAGCCTGGGATGAAAAATCCGAACAGGCACTGCACCAGCATCACCGCTGGGCCCAAGCGATGACCGCGATCCAGATCGCGATCTCGTTGGCGGCGATCACGTTGTTGACGAGGAAAGAGTGGTTGAAGCGGCTGTCATATACGGCAGCGGGTGTGGCGATGCTGCTGGGGAGCCTGGCCTGGTTGCATGTCTGAGGGGCATAAAAACCTTGCGAGTGCTGTCGCCCCCTGTGGCGAGCGGGCCTGTTGTGGCGAGCGGGCTTGCCCCGCGTTGGGCTGCGAAGCAGCCCCAATAAGGCCACCGCGTTTATCCAGGCATATTAAATCGCCAGGTTTTGGGGCCGCTTCGCAGCCCAACGCGGGGCAAGCCCGCTCGCAACAACAGGCCCGCTCGCCACAGTAAGCCCGCTCACTACAACAGGCCCGCCACACAAATTCGGTCGTTTTATGCTTGAGAAGATTACGGCCTCGTTGACGCGTGGCTCATCAACCCCAGCAGGTGTTTTCGACAGAAAACGTCGTCGCACAGCCCCTTTGCGCTTTGGCTCTGCCTGCGAGTCGCTATATAGTTAAACGCATAACGCCTGATGCTATTCAACTCGAGGGAACACCGGTGTCCGCACACCCCAAAGAAGCCGTGGGCGCCGCCTACAGCATCGAATCCATGCGCTACGCCCAGGCCATGACCTGGCAAGCCATCGAACACCTCTCACAGCGCATCCGCCCTGGCATGCTCGAGTCCCAAGCGCGCGAACTGGGCAAGCAAGTGCTCGCCGACCTGAACATGCAACGCATCTGGCACCCGCTGCTGGTGCGCTTCGGCGCCAACACCCTCAAGACCTTCAAGCAACGCTCCGAAGGCGACCCGGTGCTGGGCGACAACGATATCTTCTTCATCGACATGGGCGCCGTGTGGCAAGGCCACGAAGGTGACGCCGGCGCGACATTCGCCACCGGCACCGACCCGGACATGATCGCCTGCGCCAGCGCCGCCAAGGAGCTGTTCGACCGCGTACAATCGCGCTGGAAAAACGACCAGGTGGTCGGCCTCGAACTCTACCGCTACGCCGAAGAACAAGCGCGCGCCATGGGCTGGCGGTTGAACCTGGACATCAAGGGCCACCGTGTCAGCGACTTTCCCCACGCCATTCATCGTGGCGGCGACCTGGGTGATTTCGAGCACTGTCCGAATGCCGGGTTGTGGATTCTCGAGATCCAGATCGCCCACCCGACCCAACCCTACGGCGCCTTCTACGAAGACCTGCTCGCCTGACCCTTCAAGGAACAGAAATGGAACGCTCAACCGAATTTCCCGTGCTGTTGTTTTCCTACGGCACCTTGCAGGACAAAGCCGTACAACTGGCTAACTTCGGCCGCGAACTGAGCGGCCATCACGACGCCATGCTGGGCTACTCGCAACGCTGGGTAGAAATCACCGACCCGCACGTCCTGGCCACCAGTGGCAAGACCCATCATCCGATCGTGGCGCCGACCCTCGAGCAAGGCGCCAGCGTCGACGGGATGGTGTTCCAGATCACCGAGCAGGAGCTGGCGGCGGCGGATGCTTACGAAGTGTCGGACTACAAGCGGGTATCGGTGGCGCTGGCCTCGGGCCTCACCGCGTGGGTGTATGTGCAAGCCTGACGCAGGCGCTTTTATTTCAATCTGTTACAGGAGCGATTAAAGTGTCGCCCCCGAGAATTGAATCTCGGGATTCAGCCCATGGAGTTACTCAGTGAAGTACGTCAGTAAAGTGGTTGCAGCAGCTGTTCTCGGTTTCGCCCTCGCAGGTTGCACCGGCACCGCCATCAAATCCCCGCAGTACGACAGCAATCAATACACCGTGCTGGGCCACAGCGAAGCCAGCGCCACCGGCATCATGCTGTTCGGCGTCATCCCGATCGGCCAGAACAGCCGTTTCGTGCGTGCACAGGATGCTGCCATCAAGGCAAAAGGCGGCGACGCGCTGATCAACACACAAGTACAGGAAAAATGGTTCTGGGCTTGGGTGCTGAGCGGTTACACCACCAACATTTCCGGTGATGTGATCAAGCTGAAAAAAGCGCAATAAACCTCACGTTGCTGTATTCGCCCGGGATTTAACCCGAGTGAGCGACGTATCATGGGCCAACCTTCCGAGGATGGCCCATGAACCTCAGTATCGTCTACGCACTCGCCGCCGCCGCGCTGTTCGGCGCCAGCACCCCGCTCGCCAAAAGCCTCGGCCTGGGCCTCTCGCCCATCTTGCTCGCCGGCCTGCTCTACCTCGGCAGCGGTATTGGCCTGAGTGCCGTACGCCTCATCCGTGATCGCGGCTGGAAACCCACCGGCCTGACCGCACCTGAATGGCCCTGGCTGCTCGGTGCCATCGCATTCGGCGGCATCCTCGGCCCCGTGGCCCTGATGTTCGGCCTTACCCGCACCACCGGCTCGACGGCCTCCCTGATGCTCAACCTAGAATCGGTACTGACCGCCGTCATCGCCTGGCTGGTATTCCGGGAAAACGCGGATCGACGCATCGTCCTCGGCATGCTCGCCATCGTGCTGGGCGGCGTCGTGCTGTCATGGCCCGAAGGCGGCGGCCCAAGCCACGACTGGACCGGCCCGCTGGCAGTAGCCGTGGCCTGCCTGTGCTGGGGGATCGATAACAACCTGACGCGCAAGGTGTCGGCGTCGGACGCACTGTTTATCGCCGGCGCCAAGGGGTTGATGGCGGGCCTGGTCAATTGCAGCCTGGCGCTTTATCTCGGCGCGCAGCTACCCAGTGCCGCGCAACTGGGGCCGATCCTGTTGGTCGGCTTCCTGGGCTACGGCATCAGCCTGGTCCTGTTTGTACTGGCACTGCGCGGGCTGGGCAGCGCGCGCACGGGGGCCTATTTCTCGACCGCGCCATTCCTGGGCGCCGCGATTGCGCTGCTGGCGTTGGGGGAGTCGGTGTCAGCGGCCTTCTGGATAGCGTCCGCGCTGATGGCCGTAGGGGTGTGGCTGCACCTGACGGAGCGGCACGCCCATGAGCATCAACATGAAGCGACTGAGCACGGGCATTGGCATGTGCACGATGAACATCACCAGCATGAGCATGGGTTTGAGTGGGATGCGAAGGTGCCACATAGTCATGTGCATATGCATGGTGCGATGAAGCATAGCCATGCACATTTTCCGGATGTGCATCATCGGCATAGGCATTGAAGAGGGGTTGGGGGGCGTGTGATCGGCGGTCTTTTAAATATGAGTCACGTACCTGTCCCAGCGCTGTCCCAGATGACTTTTTTCAGACGCAAAAAACCACAAAACCCCGACTTTCTATAGGAAAATCATGGGTTTGCGTTTACAGAATATGGCGATGAAGGAGAGATTCGAAAGTACCCGCTTGCAGTTTTCGAAACCAAGGCCCCGGTTTACAAGGGCTGCAGCCGGTGGGGCGCGCAGGATCAGTCTCATATCAGTCCCATGGGTTAAATGCACCAGGTTGCAGAAAATGGTCGGAACAGGCGTTTTGAGTGATTTATGTTGAGGCAGGGGAAAAAGGTAATTTTGGTAATGAGCCGTAAAAAATCGAATAAAGCTTAATAAAATCAGATAGTTGATGTAGTTTTATAGAGGTAATGATAAGGTAAGTAAGTGGTTAGAAAGTTACTTTCAGAGCTAGTAATGCCAGTGAGCCGCCAAACCCAGTAAAATCGGGGCTCGAACAAAATATTACCTCTGGTCGAAAACACCTTCGGTCATTATCTGGACCTTTGGTTGCGAATCAAGGCCAACAGCGTGGCGGCATCGAGCTACCGAGGCTATGCCAACAAGGCCGAAGTGCATGTGCGGCCGCGATGAGGCAAGGGCAAATCAACGCGATTGATTACATAGACCTGCAGGAATGGATTCAGGGCACCCTTTCCAAAACCCTCAAAAACAAGACCATCTACGACATTATCAGCAACGTGCGCCAGCTGTTGCGGCTCTACCGTACCCGCATGAAAGTCGCCCACGCCCCCACCGAAGGCTTGATGGTGCGACTGCCTGATCCCCAGGCGCCGGACCGGTTTACCCGGGCGGAAATCAAACAGATCCTGGAAACACCGATCACGCGCACCGATGAACTGCTGATGGTGCAATTCATGCTCTGGGCCGGCCCCCATGTGTCTGAAACTATTGCCTTGGCTTGGGAGGATGTCGACCTGGAACAAGGTACGGTGACCTTTCGCCGATCGAAGGTAAGCAGCGCCTATCGAGTCACCAAAACCCGGCGTTCGATGCGCAAAGTTCGTTTGTTGGCGCCCGCTTGGGATGCCTTACGGAAGCTCGATGCACTGACTCGAAAACGAAAAGCGGAAACCGTGGAGGTTGTTGAGAGGGACAACAAGACCGTACGCCGACACACATTGCATTTCGTGTTCTTGAATACCAAAAGCGGACTGCCGCACGCCAACGATTTTGTCGTGCGTGACCGGTTCTTCAAAGCTCACTTGCTCGCGGCAGGGGTGCTTTACCGCGGACCTGGCCAGGTCGGCACACATACGCCAGTCAGTTGCTGACCAACGGCGTGGCGTCGATCGACTGGATAGCCGAACAGATGGGACATACCAACGGAAACATGATTCGCCAACATTATGGGACGTGGATCAATGAAGATGAGCCGGATGTGGTGGGGATGCTGCAATTGGCTTTAAAACTCTCGCCGACCGCAGCTCTCCAGTGATCCAATAAAGCCTCTGCGCGAGCAACTCTGTTTTTCACGAAGAATTAACTAGCCCCTCAAATATCTTAAATGCAGAGGGGCCTTACTTAATTGATCAGAAATATGCGCACATTAAAATTAAAGCATTTACGAGCCTTGAATATTTCTTGGCAAATTTGATAGAGGCATCGGCAAGTCAGCCAAGGCAATTCTGCGATCCAGAATAAACTGACGAATTAAAGCTACAACCGAACCTAAAAACAGCCCGACCAATAAAGCAAACGCAAAAATTGTTAATTTGGAAACTCCCATAGGCCCAATCGGCTCTTGAGCTCGACGATCAATAGATACCAACTTCAGAGCACTCATATCAGTATTTATATTACGCAGTCGAGCTCTCTCAGCTCTCAAAGGCTCAATATTTTGTAAAAAAATGTCTTCATTTTTACGCTGATTGAGAACTTCAGCCTCACGATTAACCTCCAGCATCTTTAACTCTTTTCCAATTTCCGCAATACGCTCGCTTACGAAGTCGTTATCAGAACGTTGCCTTAACATAGCCCGCTCTGCTTCAAGCGCATCGGTACCCAAAAAATAAAGTGGCATGGTCTGATTATTTATTTCAGTACTTATAATTTGACGCCCCCCCCCTGTCGATGCGTTGGATATGGAGGATGGGGTCGACGGATACTTTATACCCATCGTTTTAGCAATTGAAATAGCTTCGGACAACTCAGCTATACGATTGGTCCGTATTACATCCAATTGCAGACGAAGTCCTGCTATCTCATCTTTTAGTTTGGCCCGCCTAACATTGTCATTTTCAAGTAACTGGGCAATTTTAGATTCTTTATCAGTCTCATAATTTGAGCGAGCCGCACTTAGTTTACCTTGTACCTCTGCGAGCCGATTTTTTACGATAACCTTTAAGTCAGCACCAATCTCCTGACGCTCCATTGCTAGAGCATAATCAACAAAACCGTTAAGTATAGCAACTCCATCTACGCCATCTAGATAACGCATATCCAGACCAATGTAACTGCTAATCTCTGTTTTTTTAGGATCGGGAAAAACCATACTTATAGAGTTAAGATTAAAAAACTCAAAGCCTTGTTCGAGAGTCTGACCTGGCTTATTAAAAGCTTCAAATAGCTCTGGATGAGACTTAAAGAAACCAAACCGAGCTTCGTAAGAGTCCAACCGAGCAGCAACCTTATTCAGAGCTTCAGTGGGAGGCAGTGTATATACTTGAGATCGATTGAGTGCATCTAAATCATTGATAGCCGTGGGTCGTAACAAGGAGCTAACCGTGTACTCTTTGGGCATTGATAAAGCAAAGACCAACCCTGTGATTCCAGCAAACACTGTGAATCCTAAGACCAAAAATCGTTGTTTCCATATGTTATGAAAAAGCGCGACTAAGTCTACTTCATCTGATGCCATTATTTGGCGGGTATCTGAGAGATTACTCAAACTCGATTCATCCTGAATATCGATACTACTGAGAGAGGGCTTGCGCTTCTTGTGTGAGACGAGATCAATACTAGCAACCTAGGAATGATGATCAGCCTCAGGTTAGCGTTAGCATCCTAATCTTAGGGGGCTACCCTTGCAACTGAGTCCCAAGGCCCGCCGCCAGCTTAGGACAAAAAAACAGCCATCTGTCCCAAATCTGTCCCATAAGGCCTTTTTTGAAAGGTCAAAAAGCACAAACCCCCAACTTTCTCTTGGAAAATCAGGGGTTTGTGTTTGTAGAATGTGGCGGTGAAGGAGAGATTCGAACTCTCGATACAATTTCTTGTATACACACTTTCCAGGCGTGCTCCTTAAGCCACTCGGACACTTCACCGTATCTCGTCAAACCAGTTCAGTCTGTCGAGGCGCGCTAATGTAGTCGAAAGCCTTTCTGATGGCAAAGGTTTTTTTCAGAATTTTCATGCGGTTAGGGGGTATGTCGGCGTGGGGGCGGCGCAGGAGGGTGATTGTGCCAATCTCAGGCACTGATCGCGAGGGTCTACCCTGGCTGCTGTGCCCTGCCCTAGGCCGTCTGCCGTCGGGTATACGGGAAAAGTCTGACTGGGTAGTCAGTCATGGTGCTTTACCAGGGCGGGCGTGGTGGGTAACGTCTGCTGCATACGTCTATAACAAATCCTACAAGGAACCGCGTCATGAGTGAGTTGATCTCCTACCACCTCGAAGACGGTATCGCCACACTGACCTTGAGCAACGGCAAGGTGAACGCCATTTCTCCAGCGGTGGTCAGCGCATTTAACGAAGCGCTGGATCAGGCAGAGAAAGACCGGGCGGTGGTGATCATCACCGGTACACCGGGGATTTTGTCGGGTGGCTACGATTTGAAGGTGATGACGGCCGGCCCTAAAGAGGCTATCAGCCTGGTGACGTCGGGCTCGACGCTGGCACGTCGCCTGTTGTCGCACCCGTTCCCGGTGATCGTCGCTTGCCCAGGCCATGCGGTGGCCAAGGGCGCGTTCCTGCTGTTGTCGGTGGATTATCGGATTGGTGTCGAGGGCCCGTTCAGTATCGGCCTGAATGAGGTGGCGATCGGCATGACCATGCACCATGCGGGTATCGAACTGGCGCGGGATCGTCTGCGTAAGTCGGCGTTTCATCGCTCGGTGATCAATGCCGAGATGTTTGACCCGCAGGGCGCGTTGCAGGCCGGCTTCCTCGATAAGGTGGTGGCGCCGGAGGAGTTGCACGCAGCGGCGCTGGAAGCCGCACGGCAGTTGAAGAAGCTCAATATGAACGCGCACAAGCACACCAAGTTGAAAGTGCGCAGTGGGCTGCTGGAAGCCTTGGACGATGCCATCATCCAGGATCAGGGTCATATCCTCAGCTAATCGCCTACACCTGCTGCACCAAAGCCCGACCTTGAGTCGGGCTTTTTCTTACAGGCATATCCGAATCATCCCTCACCGCTCTAGACAGGCTCTGTCAGCACTTGTTGAAACATGTACTTAAACATCGCCTATCTCCTTCCTATTTAGGCGCAATTGCCGAATTCAGTGCACATCCGTACACTGCGCCCACTTTTGTCTCGATGAGCCGTATCGATGCTTTTTCTGTTGCGTATGTTGTTGATGGGTCTGCACTTTATCGCCGCCGGTGGGCTGGGCGTGCTGGTGGGAATCTGCCGACCGTTCAACCCGGACAACAGCCGCCTGTGTGCCCGCCTGTATGCACTGCCGGCCATGTGGATCTTGCGCCTGAACGTGAAGGCCGACGTGGACTCGTTGCGCAACAAGCCCGGTACGTGCGTGATCATCGCCAACCACCAGTCCAACTATGACTTGTTTGTGCTCGGCACCGTGGTGCCGCACCGCACGGTGTGCATCGCCAAGAAAAGCCTGAAATGGGTGCCGTTGTTCGGCCAGTTGTTCTGGCTGGCGGGCAATGTGCTGATCGACCGGGGCAATGCATACAAGGCACGCCGGGCGATGCTGACCACCACCCATACCTTGCAGCACAAGGACACGTCGATCTGGGTATTCCCGGAAGGCACGCGTAACCTGGGCAGTGGCCTGATGCCGTTCAAGAAGGGCGCGTTTCATATGGCGGTGGCCGCGGGTGTGCCAATCGTGCAGGTGTGCGTGAGCAATTACGTCACCCATATGCGACTGAACCGCTGGAACAGCGGTGATGTACTCATACGCTCATTGCCGCCGATTCCTACCATCGGCCTGACTTCGGATGACATCCCGGCGTTGATGCAGGCGTGTCATGCGCAGATGGATGAGTGCATCAAGGCAATGGACCTGGAACTGCAAAGTGCCGCAACAATAGAACTCGCTTCAAGCTAAGCTGCCCAACACCTGTCCTCCTAATAAGAAGTGATCAGCATCATGGGTAGAGTTGTTGCGGCCGCTGTGTACAGCGCCGGAAAGAAAGTTACTGATATCACCCTTGACGAAGGCGCGGCCTGGGCCGCCAAACCCGGTCACTTTGTGTGGATCGGCCTGGAAGAACCCAACGCCCAGGAGCTGGCCAACCTGCAACGCCAGTTCAACCTGCATGAGCTGGCCATCGAAGACGCCCTGGAAAAACACAGCCGCCCGAAGCTGGAAACGTTTGGCGACGCGCTGTTTATCGTCACTTACTCACCGGTGCGCGAGAACGGCAAGCTGGTGTTTATCGAGACCCATATCTTCGCCGGCAACGGCTACATCATCACGGCGCGCAACGGCCATTCAGCGTCCTACGGTTTTGTGCGCCAACGCTGTGAGGCGCGGCCGTTATTGCTGGAGCATGGGGAGGATTTTGTCCTCTATGCCCTGCTGGATTTCGTCACCGAAAACTACCAGCCAGTGAGCGAGGCGATCCACGCCGAGATCGATGAGCTGGAGCGCAACGTGCTGTGCAGCTCGCTGAGTGAGCGCGATATCCAGAACCTTCACGGCCTGCGTCGTGATGTGTTGCGGCTCAAGCGCTATGTGGCGCCGATGGTGGAGATCAGCCAGGAATTGCAGAAGTTGAGCTTCCCGTTTATCGACAAGAACATGCGCCCGTATTTCCGTGACGTGCAGATCCACGTGACGCGGCAGATGGAAGACCTCACCACCCTGCGCGACATTGCCAGCCAGACCATCGAGATCGGGGTGTTGCTGGAAGCGTCGCGCCAGAGTGTGGTGCAACGCAAGTTCGCCGCGTGGGCAGCGATCCTGGCGTTCCCCACGGCGGTCGCGGGGATCTATGGGATGAACTTCCAGAACATGCCCGAGCTGCAGTGGCACTACGGCTATTTCGGGGTGTTGGGGTTCATCGCTTTAGGCTGTACCGGACTGTGGGCCAGCTTCAAGCGCTCGGGCTGGCTTTGACCTTGGCCTCGGGCTTGTGTGCCACAAAGCGCATCATCCATTCCGCCACGGTGACGCCGTGGTGGTCGCGTTCGAGGCTGGCCACGCCGTTGGTGTAGACCTTTTCGCCCAAGGTTGTCTGAAGTATCTCCAGCAGTTCGCGGGAATAGTCGTGGACAAATTCCGGGTGTCCCTGGAAGCACAGCACCTGGTCGCCGATGTGATACGCGGCGAACGGGCAAAAATCGCTGGAGGCAATGACCGTGGCATTTTCCGGCAAGGTGGTGACCTGATCCTGATGGCTGATCAATAGCGTTAGTTCAGGCACCTCCGGGCTCATCCAAGGGGCCTTGGCGTCGAGCTTGTAGTCGTGGATGCCCATGCCCCAGCCCTGGCCGGCGCGCTCGGTCTTGCCGCCCAACAGCAGCGCCAGCAATTGGTGACCGAAGCAGATGCCCAGCAACTTGTCGCCGCGCTGGTAGCGTTCGAGCAGGTAGGTCTTGAGGGTCTGGATCCAAGGGTCGGTACCGAAGGAGTCGGCTTTGCTACCGGTCACCAGGTAGGCGTCGAACACTTCGTCGTCCGAGGGGTATTCACCCTGCACCACGTTGTACACGACAAATTCGGCGGGAATCGGCTGCTTGGAGAACAGGCGCTTGAACATCTGCCCGTAACCTTGGTACTGATCGATCAAGCCTGGACGCAGGATATCGGTTTCCAGGATGCAGACGCGTAGCGACATAAAAAATACCTGACACGGCGATGGGAATATTGAACACCCCAAGAGCCTGCCTTGAAATACCCCTCCAAGGCAAGCCCCGCAGGATGCTCTTTGTGGGAGAGGGGCTGGCTCCCGGCAGCGGTGATCCAGCCACTGTATTCTGTGACTGATGCTCCGCTATCGGGGTGTAGCCCCCTCCCACAGGTTGATCACCGAAATACTTCACCCCGCGCCGCTTTCTCCAGCAGCAACGCCGGCGGCGTAAAGCGTTCACCATATTGCTCGGCCAGGTAGCGCGACCGCGCGATGAAGTCGTTCAAGCCGTACTGATTGATAAACTGCAACGCGCCCCCGCTCCACGCCGCAAAGCCAATCCCGAAGATTGACCCCACGTTGGCGTCCGCGGTGGACATCAACACGCCCTCCTCCACGCATCGCACGGTCTCGATGGCCTGGATAAACAGCAAACGGTCGCGCACATCCTGCGCTGGAATCTGCTGGTCGGCTCGCTCAAAGCGCGCCTTCAACTCAGGCCACAAATGCTTCTGCCCGCCCGCCGGGTACTCGTAGAAACCGCCCCCCGCCGCCTTGCCCCCGCGTTTGTACTCGTTGACCAGCAGATCAATCACCACCGTCGCCGGATGGGTCGGCACGGTTTTACCTTCGGCTTGCAGGTCTTTGGCGGTTTGCTGTCGGATATGGCTCATCAGGCTGAGGGATACCTCGTCGGACACCGCCAGTGGCCCCACCGGCATGCCCGCCTTGCGCGCTTCGGTCTCGATCATCGGCGCGGCCACGCCTTCGCCGAGCATGGCGATGCCTTCGTTGGTAAAGGTGCCGAACACCCGCGAGGTGAAGAAGCCGCGGCTGTCGTTGACCACAATCGGGGTTTTCTTGATTTGCAGGACGAAGTCGAAACCACGGGCCAGGGTTTCTTCCGAGGTATGGGCGCCCTTGATGATCTCCACCAACGGCATCTTGTCCACCGGGCTGAAGAAGTGCAGGCCGATAAACTTGCCTGGGTCGGGCACGGCCGTGGCCAGGCCGCTGATGGGCAAGGTCGAGGTGTTGGAAGCGATCACCGCGTCGCTGCCGACCACGCGGTGCGCAGCGGCGCTGACCTTGGCCTTGAGGTCGCGGTCTTCGAACACCGCTTCAATGATCAGGTCGCAACCGCCCAGGTCGGCGTCATCCTGGGTTGGATGAATGCGCGCCAAGATGCTTTCCCGCTGCCCGGCGGTCAATTGCCCACGGCTGACCTTCTTGTCCAACAACGCAGCCGTGTGCGCCTTGCCCTTTTCGGCGGCGGCCAGGCTGATGTCCTTGAGCACCACGTCAATGCCTGCGCTGGCGCTGACGTAGGCGATCCCCGCCCCCATCATGCCGGCGCCAAGCACGCCGACCTTGCGTGTCACATAGGTGGCAAACCCTTGGGGCCGCGAACGGCCGGCGTTGATTTCATTGAGCTGGAACCAGAAGGTGCCGATCATGTTCTTCGCCACTTGCCCGGTGACCAGCTCGGTGAAGTAGCGGGTTTCGATCAGGTGCGCGGTGTCGAAATCCACCTGGGCACCCTCCACGGCGGCACTGAGAATGTTCTCCGGAGCCGGGAAGCAGCCGTTGGTTTTGCTGCGCAGGATCGACGGTGCGATGGCGAGCATTTGCGCGACTTTCGGGTTCGACGGCGTACCACCAGGGATCTGGAAAGTCTTGGTGTCCCAAGGCTGTTTCGCCTCAGGGTTGGCGAGAATCCAGGCGCGGGACTTGGCCAGCAGCTCATCGAGATCCGCCGCCAGTTCATCGATCAAGCCGGCTTGCAGCGCCTGTTGCGGCCGCACTTTCTTGCCTTCGAGCAAATACGGCAGGGCCTTTTCCAACCCCAGCATGCGCACCATGCGCACCACCCCGCCGCCGCCCGGCAACAGGCCCAGGGTGACTTCCGGCAGCCCCAGTTGCACCGACGGGTTATCCAGCGCGACCCGATGATGGCAGGCCAGGCAGATCTCCCAGCCACCGCCAAGGGCCGCGCCGTTGATCGCGGCCACCACGGGTTTGCCGAGGGTTTCCAGACGGCGCAGTTGCGCCTTCAACACCAGCACGCTGTCGTAGAAATCCTTGGCGTGGGCCTTGTCGACCTTGATCAGTTCATTGAGGTCGCCACCGGCGAAGAATGTCTTCTTCGCCGACGTGACGATCACGCCGGCAAGCGTGTGCTTTTCCGCTTCCAGGCGCGCAACGGTGGCTGCCATGGCCTCACGGTACACGGCGTTCATGGTGTTGGCGCTCTGGCCGGGCATATCGAGGGTGAGCACCGCGATCTGGTCCTGGCCTTTTTCGTATCGGATAGCTTGGGTCATGACAATTCCTTGGGCTCAGAGGCGTTCGATAATGGTGGCGATGCCCATGCCACCGCCGACACACAGAGTGGCCAGGCCGTAACGCTGCTGGCGCACCTCCAGCTCGTCGAGCAGGGTGCCGAGGATCGCGCAGCCGGTGGCGCCCAGCGGGTGGCCCATGGCGATAGACCCGCCGTTGACATTGACCCGGGCGGCGTCGATGCGCATGTCCTTGATGAACTTGAGCACCACCGAAGCGAAGGCTTCATTGACCTCAAACAGGTCGATGTCCTCGACCCGCAAACCTGCCTTGGCCAAGGCCTTGCGCGTGGCCGGTGCAGGGCCGGTCAGCATGATCGTCGGGTCGGTGCTGGTGACCGCCGTCGCCACGATGCGCGCCCGCGGCCGCAGGCCCAGTTCACGGCCCTTGGCCTCGGAACCGATCAACATCAAGGCGGCGCCGTCGACAATGCCGGAGCTGTTGCCCGGGGTGTGCACATGGTGGATGCGCTCCACGTGGCTGTAGACCCGCAGTGCGGTGGCATCAAACCCCATCTGCCCGATCATTTCGAAACTGGGCTTGAGTTTGCCCAGCCCCTCGAGGGTGGAGTCGCCACGGATAAACTCGTCATGGTCCAGCAACACAATGCCGTTCTGGTCCTGCACCGCGATCAGCGATTTGTTGAAGGAACCGTCTGCGCGCGCCCTGGCCGCTTTCTGCTGGGAGTGCAGGGCGAAGGCGTCGACATCCTCACGGCTGAAACCTTCCAGGGTGGCGATCAAATCCGCGCCAATGCCTTGGGGCGTGAAGTGACAGTGCATATTGGTGTGCGGGTCGAGCACCCAGGCGCCGCCGTCACTGCCCATGGGCACGCGGGACATGGACTCGACGCCGCCGACCACCACCAGGTCTTCAAAGCCGGAACGCACTTTCATCGCGCCGAGGTTCACCGCCTCCAGGCCCGAGGCGCGGAAGCGGTTGATTTGCACGCCGGCGACGCTGATGTCCCAGTCGGCCACGAGCGCGGCGGTCTTGGCGATGTCGGCGCCCTGGTCGCCCACCGGGGTGACGCAACCGAGGACGATGTCATCGACCTGATGCGTGTCGAGGTCACTGCGCCGGGCCAGCGCCTTGAGTAACCCCGCCACCAGATTCACCGGCTTGACACTGTACAGGGCACCCTCGGCCTTGCCTTTGCCACGGGGCGTGCGTATCGCATCAAAGATCAAAGCTTGGGTCATGACGTCCTCGAACCATTGCGCTGTAGTGCCCTTACCTTAGGCCCGATTGACACGGTTTCAATGACGGATGCGCTCATAGGTTTTGACCCCCACGCTCGGACGAACGGTAGGGAGCTACAGGATTCGCCTGATTAATCGTTTTAGCGGTCTAGCCAAGGCATTGGCGCCAAGATGGCGATAGGCCTCATAGCGTTTTAATCAGTAACTGCGATTAGCTGATATGAAATGGATCTAAGCCATGCAGAACGAGGGCTCTAAGGTTCAATCAGTAAGACGTTGCTGCCGGGTTTTGCTGGAGCAACTGTAAGAAAAGCGACACGTCACGTTGCGATACTGACCTACACCGGCACGCATTTGACGCTCAGGAATAACAACAAAAGGCAGTCAGCCATGTTCAAGCACACGAAAGTACGTCAGGCGGGACTTATTCTGTTCGCCACCACACTGATTCTGATCCTGCCCAACCTCACCAAGGTTATTGGCTGACGAATCACATGCCCCATTCTGTACATCAGGATTGCAGTTTTTGGCAGCACCTGTCGGGACATTGCTTATAGCGGTCCTGCCAGGAGCTGCCGTTTTGCGTGCGCATTTGCGCTATCGTAGGTTCCATCCCCCTTTCGTCCGGACCTCTCTCTTGAAACCGTCGCTAGCCTTCCTCGCGCTGCTCCTGGCCCTGCCCGCCTCGGCCGCGCAACTGACCATTGAACTGGACCACGCCAGCAGGACCTGGCAGACCGCCGAGCTGCTCAAGCTTCCCGAGGCGCAGACGGTGCAGATCGTTGATGACGTGTCCTACAAACGCAACATGACCTATCGCGCAGTGCCGCTGGCGGCGCTCCTACCGGGCCTCAAGCCGGAAAACCATCTGCAAGCCGTGGCCCTTGATGGATTCGCCGCTGAACTGACGGCCGCGCCGTTGTTGCAAAAAAGCGGCGCCCGCGCCTGGCTCGCGGTGGAAGACCCCGCTCACCCATGGCCCGCGCTGGCCGACGGCAAACCCAGCGCCGGGCCGTTTTACCTGGTGTGGACCGACCCGCAGGCCGGGCCTATCAGCCCGGAACAGTGGCCGTTCCAGGTTTCCGCGATCAAGCAATTGAAGACCGTGGCCGAACGTTTTCCCGCGCTGTTACCCGACCCGAAACTGGCGGCCGATGACCCGGTGAACCAGGGCTTTGCGCTGTTCCAGAAAAACTGCCTGGCCTGTCACCGCCTCAATGGTGGCGGCGATGCGCAGGTAGGGCCGGACCTGAATATTCCCTACAACCCCACCGAGTATTTCAGCGGCGATTTCCTCAAGCGCTATATCCGCGACCCGCAGAGCCTGAGGCGCTGGCCGCAGGCAAAGATGCCAGCGTTCGCCGTCAGTGTGTTGCCGGATAACGAGCTGGCGTTGTTGGTGGGGTATTTGAAGCATATGGCCGGGCGCAAGCAACAACCCTGAATCTACCCAATCTCTGTAGCAGCGGATGTGCTGTGGCGAGCGGGCTTGTTGTGGCGAGCGGGTACTTTGTGGCGAGCGGGCTTGCCCCGCGTTGGGCTGCGCAGCAGCCCTAAAACCAGCCATCCCGGCCATATCTGATACACCGCATTCTGCTTTATTGGGGCTGCTTCGCAGCCCAACGCGGGGCAAGCCCGCTCGCCACAACAAGCCTGCTCGCCACAACAAGCCCGAAGCCCGCTCGCCAGAGGAGGTAGACCGGTGGAAGCGGACTACTGCTGCTGGACTGAGATCACCGGCGTCGGCGCCACGCTCACCTTGGCATGCATCTGCTCATGCCCACCGCCACGACGCATGCCGCGCACTGGGCAGGCGTCGAGGTAGTCCAGGCCCACGGCCAGTTTCAAATGCCGTTCGGGGCGGGCCAATTGGTTGGTCACGTCAAAGCTGTACCAGGCGTCATCCAGCCAGGCTTCGGCCCAGGCGTGGCTGGCCAGGTGGGTGCTGTCTTCGGTGTACAGATACCCCGACACATACCGCGCCGGAATCCCCAGGCTGCGTGCGCAGGCCAGGAACGCGTGGGTGTGGTCCTGGCACACGCCCGCCCGGCCCGCGAAGGCCTGGGCGGCGCTGGTGTCGACTTCGGTGGCGCCCGGCGTATAGACCATCGACTGGTTGAGCGCATGCATCAGGTCGATCAGCGCCGTACGGTCGCGACGCTGGTGGCAGTGCTGTTCGGCAAAGCGGCGCAGGGCGTCGTCGGGTTCGGTCAGGCGGGTACTGCGCAGGAACGGAAAGGCCGATTGGCTTTCGTGCTCGGCCTCGCGCAGTTCGTCGATATCCACCTGGCCACGGGCGCCAATGATGATGGCATCGTGGGGTTCGTCCAGGGTCAGCACATGCAGGATATTGCCGAACGGGTCGACCTGGGCACGCACCGGGCGTGGCAATTCCAATTGCCAGCTGAGTACGTGCTGGCGCTCGCTATCGTGGGGCGTAAGGCGCAGGTACTGGATGCTCGCGCGAACCTGGTCGTCATAGTGGTAAGTGGTTTCGTGACTGATGGAGAGTCTCATGCCGCCTCCAGGTAAGAACTGTAGATGGCGTCGCCCAACTGGCGAACCAAGGGGATAAAGTCGGTCAGCCAGGCGTGCAGGCCTTCCTCGAGGATTTCATCGATGGCGGTAAAGCGCAGGCGCGCGTCCATCTCCGCGGCCAACCGCTGGGCCGGGCGACCATTGAGGCCGGGCAGGCTGGCAAGGATCTGGTCGATCTCTTCGCTGCAGGCCCGCAGTGAACGCGGCACATCGGCGCGCAGCAGCAACAACTCCGCCACTTGGCGCGCGCCGGGGGCGTCCCGGTAGATCTCGGTATAGGCCTCGAACGACGACAATGCGCGCAGCAAGGCACTCCACTGGTAGTACGCGTGGGCCGTGCCATCGGTGACTGCTTCGGCCTGGTCGCCGGCCATTTCATAGCGCGCATCCAGCAGGCGCAGGGTGTTGTCGGCGCGTTCGATAAAGGTGCCCAACCGGATAAAGCGAAAAGCGTCGTTGCGCATGATGGTGCCGTAGGTCGCGCCCCGGAACAGATGGGAACGCTCCTTGACCCATTCACAAAACCGGCTCATGCCGTAGCGGCTCAAGCCCTGCTGGGCGATATCGCGAATATCCAGCCAGGTGGCGTTGATGTTTTCCCACATGTCGGCGGTAATACGCCCACGCACCGCATGGGCACTGGCCCGCGCGGCGCCCAGGCAGCTGTAGATGCTCGCCGGGTTGGCGGCGTCCAGGGCAAAGAAGTGCAACAGGCGCTCGGCGTGTAATTCGCCGTGGCGTTCGTGGTAATCGTCCAAGGTGCCGGTGATCAACAACGGCATGGCCAACTCATGCAAGCCGTCGCCGCGCCCGTCCTGGGGCATCAGCGACAACGAATAGCTGACATCGAGCATGCGCGCGAGGTTTTCCGCGCGTTCCAGGTAGCGCGACATCCAGTACAAATCCGAGGCAGTTCTACTCAACATGGCATCAGTCCTCAACCACCCAGGTGTCTTTGGTGCCGCCGCCCTGGGACGAATTGACCACCAGCGACCCTTCGCGCAGGGCCACGCGGGTCAGGCCACCGGGCACTACGCGGGTCTCCTTGCCGGAGAGCACGAAGGGGCGCAGGTCAATATGGCGCGGCGCAATGCCGTTTTCGACAAACGTCGGGCAGGTGGATAAACACAAGGTCGGTTGCGCGATATAGGCGTGGGGCTTGGCCTTGATGCGCGCGCGGAAGGCTTCGATTTCCGCCGCCGTGGACGCCGGACCGACAAGCATGCCGTAACCGCCGGAGCCTTGGGTTTCCTTGACCACCAGGTCCGGCAGGTTGGCCAGCACGTGGGACAGTTCGTCGGGCTTGCGGCATTGAAAGGTCGGAACGTTCTTCAGGATCGGTTCTTCATCCAGGTAAAAACGGATCATCTCGGTGACGAAGGGGTACACCGACTTGTCATCCGCTACCCCGGTGCCGATAGCATTCGCCAGCACCACATTGCCGGAACGATAGGCCGCCAGCAGGCCGGGCACACCGAGCATGGAGTCCGGGTTGAAAGCCAGCGGGTCGAGAAATGCATCATCGAGCCGTCGATAGATCACGTCTACCGCCTTGGGCCCGTCGGTGGTGCGCATGAACACGCGGTCATCGCGCACGAACAGGTCGGCGCCCTCCACCAGCTCCACCCCCATTTCCCGGGCTAAGAAAGCATGTTCGAAGAATGCGCTGTTGAAGCGCCCCGGCGTCAGTACCACCACACTGGGGTTATCCAGGGGGCTGGAGCTTTTCAGGGTGTCGAGCAGCAAGTTGGGGTAGTGATCGATTGGCGCAATGCGCTGGGCGGCGAACAGTTCAGGGAACAGGCGCATCATCATCTTGCGGTCTTCGAGCATGTAGCTGACACCGCTCGGTGTACGCAGGTTGTCTTCAAGCACGTAGTAGGTGCCGTCACCATCGCGTACGAGGTCGACCCCAGAGATGTGGGAATACAGATCGCGATGCAGGTCCAGGCCCTGCATGGCCAATTGGTATTGCTCGTTGGCCAGCACTTGTTCGGCGGGAATAATCCCGGCCTTGATGATGCGTTGATCGTGATACAGGTCGGCGAGAAACATGTTCAGCGCCTTGACCCGTTGAATACAGCCACGTTCGACAATCCGCCATTCACTGGCGGGAATACTGCGGGGAATGGTGTCGAAGGGGATCAGGCGCTCGGTCCCCTGCTCGTCCCCATAGAGGGTGAACGTGATCCCGGCGCGGTGAAACAGCAAATCGGCTTCGCGCCGGCGCTGCGCCAGCAGTTCAGCAGGGGTTTCAGCCAACCAACGGGCGAACTCGCGGTAGTGAGGGCGGACCTGCCCTGCCCCATCGTACATTTCGTCGTAATAAGTGCGGATCATGCCGAACTCCTTGTCACCCGGACGCAAGAACCATCGCAAGGCCCGTGCCAGCGGCATAAACACTTATAAATCAAGCCGTTGAATTAATAGAAGCGCCATGTCGCACCTTCCTGGTGCGCAGAACGCCCGGCGTCATGCCCATTGCTTCATCACAAGGCGGGCTTTGACTATCAACAGCATAGCCAGAGTTGATTTCACTGCCCGGCCAAGCCTGCGGATAATCGTCCCCATCGGCTGAACAGGATGCGTCCTGCCACGTCAGCGAACCGCTCTTCCCTTTAGGCCACCTTGCTCGGGTGGCTTTTTTTTGGTGCCCAAAAAACACGCGCAAGTTCCGAATAGTTTTATTGGCGCCCAAACAAAATCGGCCGACCCAAAAGGTCAGCCGATACACTTCGCTGCTCATAAAACCTGACTACATGATGGAAATTTACATGGGTAAGCCACGCACCTCCTGCTTGACCCCCCATCCCTCGATGATCCCGCCCAAGGGCTCGACCACCGCCTCAAAGTCCTGCTCGAAGTCTCCTATGCCGTCGTAGGTTGCAAACATGATCTTGCTCAGTTCCAAGTACCAGGCACCATCGTCGCGCGCGCTGATCTGGGCATTCAGCGATTCGCCACGAAATTCACCCGCAGCCCTGCGCGCCCTCTCCTCATCCGGGAAAATGGCGTAGAACTCGATGGGGTGGAACCGTGAAAAATCGAACCCGCCTTCTTTCATACGGCGCAGAACGTTGGTGCTGATGTCTTCTTGATAGGCTGTGCTCATGAAACGTCCTCCTCAGACCGATGGATAGACTTTCCGTGCTTCCCCAAGCCCGCGCCCTACTGGCGCGGGGCTACGGCAATCACATCACCTGGGGCAATGACATCACCGCTGGAAAACAAGCATGTAGCTGACAAGACCAGACCTTAGCGATTCATTCGCTGATCTCGCTTGCAGAGTAGCGCGAAGCTATCACCTCCACCAGAGGCGCTTGAAAGGCATACAGGAAATGTTCAGACAGCAGGAGAGATGTCGAGGATCTGGATACTGTTCTGGTCTTTGAGGATCTTGACCGTGGGCTCGGGTTTACGACCTTCCAGGTCATTGAGGTTCAATTCGGCAGCCACTGGCACCAGCTTGTTACGAATCATGTGCGCAGCGTCTTCGAGGCTGGGCTTCTGTTCGCAGGTGAACTGCTCCACGGACTGCACGCCGTGATCATCAACGAAAGTAATCTGCCACTTTTGCATCGGTGCCTCCTCGATAAAACCCATGTGTGGGCTTACCTCTATCTGGACCTTGAGGGCCTGGCAAACGTTCCACTCAAGGTCGGAGGCACCGGATCAACTGCGCTTACTGCTCAGCGCGTTCCTTGAGGGCTTTCAAGGTGTTGAACGGGGCGTCGACCACGAACTTGTTGGCCAGCCACGAAGGCACGCTGCCGCCTGGCTCGGTGTGCACCTGGTAGGTGACTTCGGTTTCATTGGCGTTTTTGGGCACCAGCTTCCAGTAACCCTCCACCTGGGCGACGCGTACGTAGCCCTTCACTTCCGGCTGGTAGGTCGGCACTTCCAGCAGCTTGCGAGTCACGCTACCGTCGGCGGCCGTGGAGGTGGTGATTTCCAGAATGGAATCGCGGTCGGTCACCGGGAACGGTGCCTTGAACTGGGTATAGGTCCAGCTCTTGTCGCCTTCCTTCTTGAGCAGTTTTTGCGATTTGCACTCATGAATCCATTTGCAGGCGCCAGCCACGTCTTCCTGCAATGCCACGATCTTGGCCACCGGCGCCTTGACTACGGTCACACCGCGATATGCCTTGTACTTGGAGCCGGCAATTTCGCTCAGCGACACCTTGATGCCGTCTTCGTCCTTGGCGACCTGCCAATCCTCAGCTTGAGCAGTAGCAGCAAACAACACCGTAAAACCGCACAACACAGCCATTCGTTTCAGCGAACCCATTGTTGTATTCCTTATTGTTGAAGTTCCGATAGTAAAGCCCATCAAGCCGCCGTCATCTGCTCCCACCAGCCGATCAACCGGATCGCATCGGCCTGGTCGGTGCCGCAGACCTCGATATCCGCCTTGAAATCACTGCACACCGCCGGCCGCTCCGGTCGGCCGAACAGCAGGCATAGCTGTTCGACCGACAGGTGCAGGCAGCGTTCGCCCGCGGGTTTGCCGTGGGGCATTCCTGGCAGCGGTGAACTGATGGAGGGGGCGATGCAACAGGCGCCACAGCCTTCACGGCATTTCATGACCAGCAGGTCCTCGACGACTCAATAGGGATGGCCGGGCTAGATTACGCCCTTAAACAGCCGTTTTAAAATGGTCTAACAGGGGTTTTTCGCAGAAAACAAAAGTGACCGACCAGTCTGCGACAGATGGTCGAGTGACGAAGTCACCTTTGACGGAAAGTCTACTGCTTGAACTCGAAATCCAGCGCGGCGCCTTCGACTTCGCGGCGCTCTTCGTTGCGCAGTTGCAGCCTCATCTCATTGCTGAGCAAGCGGCCGTTGATCTGGAACGCACTGTTATCGGATGGCTTTTCGCCAAACATCGGCGGCAGCAGAGGCACGTTCCTCGGCTGGGCCATGGTGCCAATGGGTTGCAAGTGCCTGACCATGTCCGAGGGTAAGGACAAGTCCAACTGTGCCGGTGGCAATTGGGTCTGAGCCACTTCGCGAGCCGACTTGGACTTGCTCGAGACCGGCGCACGTTTTTTCGTCGTGGCCGCTTTCTTCTTGGCCTGCGCGGTTTTTTTCGCAGGTGCCGGCTTTTTCGCAGGGGTCTTCTGCTCGGTGCTGACTGCGGGTGCGGCTCCCGGCACAGGGGTCGCCGCCAGTACAGTGCCGACGTTGCCAAGGCTTAAGAGGCTAATCACCAAAAAGGCACGAAAAATAGAGGTCATATCGCCAACAGCATTAACGGCAGAGGGCCATATGCTCGCTTGTTGTGCGCGGCATGACAAGCGCGGTGATCAGCCGGCGATCGGTACCGCCCCATTTGGGCGCCTAAAAACCGGCTGCGGTTTCCTGGCACAACTGGCTGGCCAACATCCCCAGGGTCATCAGTGCGCGCTCTGCCTCGCGGTTCCACGGCGTGCCGCAGTTCAAGCGAATACAGTGGTTGAACTGTTCGGTGTTACTGAAGATCAGCCCCGGGGCGATGCTGATGCCCTGTTGCAGGGCACGTACATGCAGTTCCTGGGTATTGACCCGCCCGGGCAAACTGACCCACAGGATAAAACCGCCGTTAGGCCGGGTCATCTGCGTGCCTTCGGGGAAATACTGCTGGACCGCCAGCTGGAAAGCGCTGAGGTTCTTGCGGTATTCCTGACGGATGTAGCGAAGGTGCCGGTCGTAGCCACCGTTCTCCAGGTACGCGGCGACGCCCATCTGGGTGACACTGCATGCCGAATGGGTGCTGAACATCTGCAGGCGCTGGATTTCCTGCTGGTATTTGCCGGCGATCATCCAACCGATGCGCACACCGGGGGACAAGGTCTTGGAAAAACTCGAGCAGTAGATCACCCGATCCAGACGGTCATAGGCTTTCAGGGCCTTGGTGCGACCCAGTTCGAACATCAGCTCGCCGTAGATATCGTCCTCGACGATCTGGATATCGAAATCCGAGGCCAGGCGCAGCAACTGTTTCTGTCGCTCCTCAGGCATGGTGCCGCCAAGGGGGTTGCTCAGGCGCGTGGTCAGCACCAGGGCCTTGATCGACCATTGGTTGGCTGCCAGTTGCAGGGCTTCCAGGCTCATGCCTGTGGCCGGGTCGCTGGGGATCTCGATAACCTTGAGGCCGAGCAGGTCGGCCAGTTGCAACAAACCGTAATAGGTCGGCGATTCGGCGGCGATCAGGTCGCCTGGACGGGTCAACACGCGCAACGACATCTGCAACGCGTCGACGCAACCGTGGGTGATCACCACTTCGGACGGGTCGACCACCACGCCGGCATCGCGCATGCGGATCGCCACCTGGCGACGCAACGGTTCGAAACCAGGGCTGAACATATAGCTGAACGCGCGTGGGCTCTGGAAGCGTGTGACCTTGGCCAACTGCTGGTGCAGCGCGCGCACTGGCAGGTAATCGACACTCGGCACGGCGGCGCCCAGCGGGAAGACGCCTTCGCGACGTGACTCCACCAACACCTGCTGGATGATGCTGCTACGGGTGACCAGCCCCGGGCGCTCGACCCGCGCGATATCCGGCGTAGGCGCCGTGAGCGCGGGCGTCTGGTGCACGTAATACCCGGACTGCGGGCGCGCGCGGATCAACCCCTGGTCTTCCAGGTTGGCGTAAGCCTGCAACACCGTGGCGTGGCTGACATTCAACTGGGAGCTCATCTTGCGCACCGAAGGCACGCGCTCGCCCGGCTGATAGACACCGCGCCGGATATCCTCAGCCAGTTGCTGGGCGATACGTTGGTAAAGCAACAGATTGGTCATGACGCAGCACTCGATTTCACGGGTATTTTATTTTTGTGTGAAACATACCGGCACAGTTTAGAAGTGT
>Ga0126362_10000322_pt1 | contig 26861 bp, 28 predicted proteins | sample ANMtaG_FD_126269 | JGI IMG/M metagenome (GOLD analysis project Ga0126362, IMG submission 126269) | Continental margin sediment microbial communities from North Pacific Ocean - ANME2c_DSS_Sorted | ecosystem: Environmental > Aquatic > Marine > Continental margin > Sediment | place: Pacific Ocean... | reverse complement strand
GTCGAATTCCAGCTGCGGACCGAGGCAATGCACGTGGTGGCCGAGTCCGGCGTGGCCGCGCACTGGCTGTACAAGGCAGCCGAGCCGAATGCAGCCAACAACGACCGGCTGGGCACCAAGTGGCTGCAGTCGCTGCTCGACATCCAGGACGAGACGCGCGATGCCGCCGAGTTCTGGGACCACGTCAAGGTCGACCTGTTTCCCGACGCGGTCTACGTGTTCACGCCGAAGAGCCAGATCATGGCGCTGCCCCGCGGCGCCACGGTCGTCGACTTCGCCTATGCCATCCACAGCAATATCGGCGATCACACTTCGGCAGCACGTATCAACGGCGACCAGGTGCCACTGCGCACCGAGCTCAAGAACGGCGACGTGGTCGAGGTGATCACCGCGCCAGTGTCGACGCCGAACCCGGCCTGGCTGGGCTTCGTGCGAACCGGTCGCGCGCGTTCCAAGATCCGCCACTACCTGAAGACGCTGGCGCATGCCGAATCCGAAGGGCTGGGCGAAAAGCTGCTCGCGCAGGCGCTGCGCGCCGAGGGCTTGAGCAAGTTGCCCGAGGAAGACGAGGAGCACCAGGCGCTGTGGGAAAAGCTTCTGCGCTTCACCGGCAACCGCACCCGCTCCGAGTTGCTGACCGATATCGGCCTGGGCAAGCGCATCGCGAGCATCGTCGCGAAGCGGCTGGTGGCGATGCTTTCCGAGCTGGGCGAACGGCCCGACGCACTGCTGCTGAGCCGCGAGCGCTTCATCTCGCACGAAACCGTGTCACAGGGCGCGGTCACGCTGGACGGCAGCGAGAACTCGTCGGTGCGTTTTGCGCTGTGCTGCCGGCCGATTCCCGGCGACCCGATCGTCGGCTATCTCGGCCATGGCGAAGGCCTGGTGGTGCACACGGAAGACTGCGGCGTCGGCCAGCGGCTTCGCCACAAGGACAGCGAACGCTTCTTCGCCGTCGAGTGGGCGGACGAACCCACGCGCGCCTTCGAGACCGGCGTGGTCATCACCGTGCGCAACGACAAGGGCGTGCTGGCGCGCGTCGCAGCCACGCTGGCCGATGCAGAAGCCGATATCACGCATGTGGAAATGGCCGATGAAACCCCGCAGGATTCGACCGACCTGCGCTTCGTGATCGCCGTACGCGACCGTACACACCTGGATGCGGTGCTGCGCGCCGCCCGACGCACCGCGTCGGTATTGACGGCATCCAGGACGGTTCCTGCCCCCTGACCTGCCGTTACTCCGCCGCCGGGCGCGGCGTGGGATAGCTCACCGACAAGATCTCGACCTCGTGCGCCCCGCCCGGCGTAACGAGCTTCACCACATCGCCTTCGCGCGACTTGAGCAGCGCCCGCGCAATCGGCGAGATCCAGCTGACCTGCGACTTCGCACTCTCGGCTTCGTCGATCCCGAGAATCGTGACGCTGCGCTCATCGCCTGTTTCGTCTACGTAGAGGACGGTGGCGCCAAAGAAGACCTGGTCGCGCCCGTGGTGCACTGAAGGATCGGTGACTTCCGCGATTTCGAGGCGTTTGGTGAGAAAACGGATGCGGCGATCGATCTCGCGCAGGCGCTTCTTGCCGTAGAGGTAGTCGCCGTTCTCGGAGCGATCGCCGTTCTTTGCGGCCCAGTGCACGGTCTCGACGATCTTGGGGCGCTCCTCGTCCATCAGCTGCAGCAGCTCATCGCGCAGGCGCGCGTAGCCGTCGGGGGTGATGTAGTTCTTGCCGCCCGCGGGGAGCGGGGGCAAGGCACCATCGGCGCCGTCGTCGTCTCCGTCGGAATCCGTTTCCTTGGTGAATGCCTTGTTCACGCCAATCCTCCAAAAAGAAAAAAGCCCGCAACTTGCGTTGCGGGCTTTCTTTATAGTGGTGCGGCTGGCAGGAATCGAACCCACGACCCCTTGGTTCGTAGCCAAGTACTCTATCCAGCTGAGCTACAGCCGCACAGCTAGCGATTATAGCCCGCTTTATTGTCCATTTTGGATTTACACGAGCGAACTGTCACGAAAGTAGCTCGAGAGGCCCGAAAAAGAAAAATGCCCGGAAGACGAATCTTCCGGGCATTTTCAAGATGGTGCGGCTGGCAGGAATCGAACCCACGACCCCTTGGTTCGTAGCCAAGTACTCTATCCAGCTGAGCTACAGCCGCGAAGCTCTCGATTATAGCCTGTTTTTGGCTACTCCCCGAAAGCATGACGAAACATGCAAGATCGAATCGCCAAGGGAGTGGTGGTAGGCCGTGCTGGGCTTGAACCAGCGACCAACGGATTATGAGTCCGCTGCTCTAACCAACTGAGCTAACGGCCCACGCGGGACGATTCTATTCGCGCCGCGAAGCCTACTTGCGATGACTCAGCGCATTGCTCACCAGGCGCGACGTGATGTCGACGATCTGGATCATGCGTTCGTAAGGCATGCGCGTCGGCCCGATCACGCCCAGCGTGCCCACGACCTGCCCGTCGACCTCGTAGTTGGCGCTGACGATGGACAGTTCCTCGAACGGCACCACCTGGCTCTCGCCACCGATGAAGATGCGCACGCCCTCGGCCTTGCTCGACACGTCGAGCAACCGCATCAGCTGGGCCTTCTGCTCGAAGAGCTCGAAGGCACGGCGCAGATGCCCCATGTCGCTGGAGAAATCGCTCACCGACAGCAGATTGCGCTCGCCGGAGATCACGACATCATCTTCCTGCGCCTCGGTCAGCACTTCCGAGCTGACCTGCACCGCGGCCTGCATCAGCGTGGCGATCTCGCCGCGCAGCGTCTCGATCTCGGTCTGCAGCCTGTCGCGCACCTGCTCGATGGTCAGGCCCGCATAGTTCGCGTTGATGTAGTTCGAGGCCTCGACCAGCTGCGACTGCGAGTAGTCGGCCTCCGGGAAGATCACCCGGTTCTGCACGTCGCCATCGGGCGAGACGATGATCACCAGCAGTCGCCGCTCCGACAGCCGCAGGAACTCGATCTGCTTGAACACCGAGGCGCGCCGCGGCGCCATCACCACACCGACGAACTGCGACATGTTCGACAGCAGGTGCGCGGCGTTGGCGATCACCTTCTGCGGCTGGTCGGGCGCGAGGCTCGGCGCGGTCATCTGCTCGCGCTGGGCGGTCAGCATGGTGTCGACGAAGAGGCGATAGCCGCGGTGGGTGGGAATGCGGCCGGCCGAGGTATGAGGGCTGGCGATCAACCCCAGCGCCTCGAGGTCGGACATGACGTTGCGGATGGTCGCCGGCGACAGATCGAGCCCCGAGGAGCGCGACAGCGTGCGCGACCCGACGGGCTGTCCGTCAGCGATGTAGCGCTCGACGAGCGTCTTGAGCAGCAACTTGGCACGGTCGTCCAGCATTGCAAGATTTTAGTGTTGTACGTTGAAAAATTCGGGAAACGGCGTTGCATAGCCTAGCTCACCCGCCGAGCACGAGCCCCGCCCCAGCTACGACGACCCACCCCGCACCTCACCAACGCTGACCTTACGGCAGTAGGCGACACCCCGAACAACGACGCCACCTCCCCCAGCGTGAACCCCTCAGCATAGAGCTTTGCCGCAACGCCAGCTTCCTCGCCATTCACCAGCGAAGTTCGCCCAAACTGCACCCCACGGGCCCTAGCAGCCACCCTCCCCGCCTCACACCGCTCCCGAATGATGGCCCGCTCTAGCTGGGCGACAGCACCGAGAATCTGAAGCACAAATTCGCCCATAGCCGAAGACGTGTCTATCGGCTCAGTCAGCGATTTCACCGTGCAACCTGCACGCTTCAGCCGATCAAGCAGCTGAAGCAAATCCTTCAAGCTACGCGCCAACCGATCCAGCTTGTAGACCACCAACGTGTAACCCGGCTTCAACGCATCAAGAGCCCGATGAAGCTCAGGACGCGCACCTACGCCGCTGGTCTTCTCAGCGTAAATCTCCTGAACACCAGCAACGCGCAAAGCATCGAGTTGCAGCCTCGTATCCTGCTCGCTCGTTGACACCCGTGCATAACCAACCAGCATCTGATCCCCCAGAAACAAACCATCAAAAGATGGACGTATTTGGCCGCTCCTACGATGAAACTCACACGCTGACAACCGCCACCCCGACGCGCTGTAGACTGGCCCGAAGGAGAGAACCATGAGCGTCCAAGACAGAGACTGGTACTGGAAAGACAAAGCGGAAAAAGAACGTACTGCCGCCACCCAAAGCCACACGGCGCAAGACCCAGACGAACTAGTCAGGCGAGTCAACGAGTCGGCCACCCCGAAGCTATGGGGCGCGGACTGGCATTGGTCAATCCAACTGCTGGTGTGGCTCTGCATCGCGGTTCTGCTCCTCATCGCGTGGCGGCTAGTGCGGTAACTCCCGCTCAGCCTCCGTGCAGAACCACAACCTATCGTTGAAGTGGTTCGCCCGCAGGGCAATCGTGGTGTCGCCGGGCAAATGCTCGTAGCAGAGGCCGATCAGCTCCGCATAGCTGCACTCGACTTCCATCGTGTGGACCTCGCCCACCTGGACACCATTGCTACGGCTGTAGCGATTCGACTCGCTGGGCGCGTCCTTGTAGTCCTTGGTGATGTACTTCGAGACGTAGGCGGCCATCTTCGCAAGGGTCCATTTCCGGTGCCATTTGCCGCGCTTCTTTCCACCCACGAAGCACAGCCCGTTGTTGTCGCCAACGATGGAGCGCCAGATGCGGGTGCCCAGCTCGAAAGCCTTAATCTTGGTCCCCTTCAGCTTCACGTGCTGCGGCAGCTTGTGCGTCGCGAGGTGAACGTGCATTGAGCCCCGGTCTTGCCGCTCGAACGCTGCGCAGTAGCGGAACTGACCACCGAGGGCACGCTTCATTCGGCGAACCCATTCCTTGAAGTGGACCTTGCACAGCTCGCGATCCTCTTGGTTGTCGCGGTAGGTCAGCGTCATGAGCTCGTTAAAGCCTTCGGTGATGATCACCCTTCGGCAAGTCGTTTTGGCCCTGTTGGCGGCCGATCTGAGGGCCCTCTCGCGCCGTTCCTCGATGAGGTCTGCATCCTCGACTGGATCGACCGGCCGAATCGGGGTCCACCCGTCACGCTTGAACCCGAAATCGTGGACCTCGCGCCACATGATGTACGGCGCTGCGCTGCGCTCCATAACGCCGTTGGCCTCCCAAGTGCGGATCACCCACTTGTCGGGGACCACTACCCCTTCGAACCACAGACCGTTAACATACCGCTCCATTGGCATGGTTTCCTCCTAGCTTCTCTGCCAATCCGGACCCGGGACGTTGACGCGTCGCCGGGTCTTTTTTTACCTATCGCACTCGGCGTGCGATCGACTGATTCACGTGCGCCGGCTTCGTTGATTCATCCGGCCGGGACTCAAGCGCCTCCCAGATCAACCGCCGAGCTTCACCATCAATCGAACGGCCGTTTTTCTCGGCCGCACGCTCAACAGAAGCCCACCACTCAGCAGGCATCGCAACGGACCTACGGACCCACTGACCACGTTTGAAATAGCGCGCCATAGAGGTGTGTTCCAAAGTGTTTTAAGAACAAGTTAGGCCGCGCTGCGCGCGGCCTCGGCTGGCGCTTCGCGCCTATCCTTCGGCCCCCCGCGCGCGGCTGCCATCGCCATCTGCACAACAACGGACAGGGGGCTACGGCAGCAGCGCCCCTCCGGGCACTCGCACTGCAGCCGCTCGCACTGCACCAGCTCGCACACCCCTCGCACTCGCATTCCGCTTTGCTGCATGTCTACGTGTCTACGGGGTGTGTCTACGCTGGCTCCGTGTCTACGCGTCTTCCGTGTCTCCGTGCCCTGCGTGTCGCCGCCGCCTTCGCATTGAGTCCTGGAGCCCGCAGCCGCGGGCGTTTCTTTGGCCGGCCAGAGATGAGGCAGGGGCATGTAACCCACGCGGCACCAGAGACGAGATGCCTCCGCCACAAGGGCTCCGGCGTTTTGCTTTGCAGTAGCGCGAGCGCTGGCGCAGGGGCACGTAAACAGCGTCATGCCTTGCCCGGGCAGTCCCATGCTGCGCGTGATCACCGCTTGGCATCCCTGACGCCCACGGGATCACGGCGACCCGGTGCGTCGATGATGACCGCCGAGGGCATCGGCGCGGCCTCGGCGGCGGGTTTCTCGTGCTGCAGCATGGTGGGAGCTGCCTGCGCCATCTTCACCTCGACGTAGGGGTCGAATGGCGGATTGGCGAGCCAGTCGCGGCACTCGGCCTCGCTGATGTTGGCAACAGTGCCCTGTTGCGTGTAGCAACGCACGGTCTTGCCCATCACGTAGCCCGCAGCGATGCGCGGCATCACTGTGACCTTGCGCAGCTGATCGAATGCTGGCGCTGTCTCCGGCTTCGAGCTGATGCGCGGTATCCAATCGACGCGATCGTCGATGAGCTTCGGGCCGCTGTCTGCAGAGGACAGCCCACCGGTAGCCGCCGCACCGACCTTTGCCACATTGCCGGATGGTGTTGCCGCCGGTGCGCTCATGCCGAGGGCAGACGCTGCGCCCGGCTTCGCAACGATGGTGTTCCACACGCGCCATGCCATCACGCACACGCCCACCAGCGCGGCCACCATGACGACCAGCATCCACGGAAACGAACGCACAGGCTTGACGTGCAGGCTGCTGGACTTGTAGTCCTTAAAGATTGCCTTCGGCAAACGATAGCGCTTCTTGATCGGAGCGTTCTTCCAGGCAGTACGGCAGTTGTCCGCACACTCAGGCCACTCATACCACCAGCGCCCGAGAACGCCCAGTTCCCGCAGGTGGACGTGGCGACCTATCAGCGCACGGACGTTGCTGTCCACGAGGTTCGGGCCTTGACTGATGATGTAGAAATCCAGCCCGCGATGCCGGTGCGTCTCGAGCTTGGCCACCGAGTCGGGGACCTATTTCCCAGGGCCACGGGGGCGCCAGACGTTCTGCACCTCATCGATGATGATCACCGAGCCATCGGGCACATCCTCGTGCCACTTGTTCGGATCGGTCAGCTCGGTGTGCGGAATCTTCAGCTCGGGGATGCCGAAGACGAACATCTGCCGATCCTTCGACAGCTCGCGAAGCATGGAGACGAGCGCTGCGGTCTTACCGGTGCCAGGAGCACCGCTGATGAACGTGATCATTGCGTGCCCGTCTGCAGAGCAAAGCGCTTCAGCACGAGCCACGCAAGGCCCGACATGATGCCGCCGCTGGTGATCGACATGAAGTCGAAGAAGCCCGCCATGGCGAGCAGTTGGGCCACGTCGCCAGCGAGGCCCGCGAAGGCCGTCTTAGCGGCCTGCAAGCCCTGCGAGAGCGCGGCATTAGCCCCCACGTAGGTGACGGTGCCGACACCCATCGCAGAGAGCACGCGGGTAACGATGGGCCAGCTGATGCTGGCGATCCAACCGGCTATTCCTTCCATGACAGCAACTCCTTGCGGCCTTCCCAGACCTGCATGACGACGAGCGCCCAGCCGAGGGCGTGAATGAAGAGTTCGATATCGCTCATGAATCCTTCCTTGCGAAGCCGAAGAAGGTGAGCGCAGCAGAGAACCATGCGAGCGCGATGACCATGGGACGGATGCCGCTTGCGAACAGGCACAGCGGCTCGTAGCTGAAGGCGATGGGGCCGAAGCTCAGGCTCGCGTGCTTGTCGGCAGGGCAGCTGGCGTTCGATGCACCCCAGCCGCCATCCGGTGTGATGGCGAGCGGCTTGTTCTCGTTGGGCACCGGCTTCGGTTCGAGATAGTCGGGCTTGAACACCTGACACGCGATGATGTCCGGATGCTCCTTGCAGAGATCGAACTGCTCGGGCTTGTCGCCCTGGGGACTGCCGGACGTGACGGCCTGCGGCCCGGTGATGCCGGTAGGGCTGGTGCCGGTCAGATCCTCGGGACGTGCATCGAGACGGAATGGATCGTCAATCGTCGGTGCGGGCGTGAACCGCGTGACCGGCTGCCGGTATTGCTGCGGGTTGGTGTTGGGGATCGGGACCGGGTTGCCCTGAGGGACACGCAGCGGCTGTGCGTTGGGCGGCGTGGACTGGTCCGGGTTGAAGATGAACGGTGACTGCGGGTCCAACGGATACGGATAGCCGGGAGGCAGCTGCTGCGGGAGCGGCTTCGTGGACATTTCCTCCTCGACCTGCTCCACCGTGAGCGGCTGCGGGTTCAGCGACGAGATGCAGCCTGCAGGTGTCTTGTACCAACCTGCTGGGCAGTTACTGGCATTGCCACGATTCTGCCCAACGTTTTGCGTGCTGTCCCACTCGCCCGTCGAAATACGATAACCCTTGAGCTGGCAGATGCCGTAGCCCCACGTGCCCCCGGTGGTCGAAATCACACCGACCGCTTCGTACCGAAAGGTCTCATTCGTCGCGATAGCAGCGTAAGCAGAACACGACTCCTCCCGCGTGTCTTTAAGCGCTTGGCCGTTCGTGATGTATTGATAACCATCGGACTGCGGCGGCGTATAGGGCTGGCCCTTGTCATCGACGAAGCAGGTGCGGGTCCACTGTCCGTCCACCTTGCCAATGCAGTACGAGGCAATCCAACCAACCGTGAGCGCCAAGCCGACACCGGGAATCAGACCACGTGCAGCGGCACCAGCAAGACCGCGAGCCGCACCACCTCCGATACGAAACGCACCGCCAGCAGTGGGCCCACCCGGAATCTTCGGACCCGGTACACGCGCAAAAGGCTGCCGCTCCAACACCCCCTCCAAGGCAGTCGGAGCAGACGGCGTGAAGGTTCCACCACCTGCACCACCAGCGTAACCAGCAGGAGGCGACGGCGAAACATAGCTTGCATCGGCACCAGCCGACCCAAGCAGCAGAAGAGCGGCAACGCTCAGTGAAAGACGATCCATGCTGCCCCCAAGATTGCGAGGCAGACGAGCACCGCCTCAGGTGTTATGGCCATGTTGGTTCCCCCAGTCGTGAACAGCGGTGGCAATGAACTTCACCGCCCACGTCGCAGCCCAGACCAGCACCACCAACCACGAGAGATTGACCGCATCGCCTGCGGTGATGAGCCCGCACGGTTGCGCGGTATACGGAGCAGTCAGGGTGATGGCGGAACCACCACCTACCGGCGTCAGGCTGTACGTGATCGATGCACCGTCCACCGACGATGCATTGACGACATAGCTCACTTCGCCCTGGCGAAGGAAGGAGCCGACCTGCGACGACGCGGAAGCAGCTGCAGCAGCCGCCGCCGTGTCGTAGCAAGCCGAGCCGACCTGATAGCTCACAGCGCCACCCCCGACCCGAGGCGCGCCACAAGCGCGAGAGTGGTGCTGCTAGCCATCACAGGCCCTTGCGCATGAACTTGAACGCGAACAGCGCGATCACGGCCACGAGGACCAGCGTAGCCACGGACACGCCGTCCGCCTTCGCATCGCCGAGCGACGTGGTCACCTCGGTGGGCACAGCAGCCCAGACGTTGCCTGCTGCGATGAGGGCAGCACCTTGAACGGCTGCCAACTTTGCGAAAAATGCCTTCTTCATTTCGAACTCCTGAAACAGCGCGGGATTGCGCCCGAATGCCCACGGCGTCTCTCGACGTTGGCAGGCATTCAGTCGAAATCACTCTCACAACTCCAGCTCGCGCAGGAAGGCGCGAACGTCCTTGACGATCCAGCGGAACACGCAGATGCAGACGGCAATCTGCGCGCATACCAGGAGCCACTGAATCACCGGCACAGCAGTCACTTGTCGCCCCTCCAATGCATGGACGGCACGGCAGCGTGATCGCGGTGGCGGGCATCCTCGATGCGGTAGCGACGCTCGACCACCAGCAGCGCCAGATCGAGCGCCTTACTGAGGATCGCGGAGCACATCACGCCGAAGCCAACGCCGACGACGATGGCCCAGAGGACCAAGCGCGACAGCTCGGCCTCTGGCAGCACGCAACCGTCAATCAGACAGGCGAGCATCACGAAGCCTTCGGAGCAGCAGGCTGCTGCGGAAGCCGGCCCTGCGCCGGAACGAAGCCCGTAAGCATCGACACGATGTCGCCCTTGGAATCCCCGAAGTCGGGGACGCGCAGCGAGAACGTCGCGGCAAACAGACCGACCTTCATCTGCTCGCGCAGCTCGGGCATGACCTGATCGCTGCGCAGCGTGCCCACGGTGAGCACACCGCCCTTCTCATCGCGCAGCACGCAACGAGCAGCGAAGTGGTTGTAGTCCTTGCCAGTGCGCTTGCTGGTGCGGACTTCGTTCTCGATGGCGAGGACTTCGAGGATGGAACTGAATTGCGACATGTTGAACTCCTAAAAGGCCGCATGTAGCGGCAGGCTCTAGCGACGTGCTAGCCGGAAGCCCTCGCACGAGGGCTACGAGCTAGCGAGTCAGAAGAGACGCCGCTGCACCCAGAACTCCCGGCGACGAATCAGGGACCAGCGTTGAGAGGGGGTCACAGCGCACCCCACTGAGCAGCCATCGCCTGGGCGATTCCCTGCCTGGTCGTACTGCGACGACGCCAACGAGCCGGACCGGGCGACTCGCGATGCACCACGGACCACTCAGCGTGCTCGCGGGTGCGCGACTTCGGCGGCGTGAGCATCCTGGTGGGCTTGAGCGGCGGGAGGCCAATCAGCTCAAGCCCGGTGGCCTTGAACTCAGGATCACCGAACCAGTAAGGCTGCACCACCTGCCGAGGACCCGGCTTGATCAGCTCCCGGGCATAACGATGCATCACCGGGTTCTCTATGGCCTTGAGCGGGATGGGCGCATCACGCAGCTCGCAGTAGAACGCTGCAGCCTCCTCCAGCTCGGCCCACATCTGCGCCTTCGTCTTCCCCGAGGGAGGCTCGTGCAGCCAGCGCACGCCACTGTTCGCGAGCCTGGTGCACGTCGGGTGCGCCACCATCAGATCGAAACCGAGGTCCAGCACATGCCGAACATCGCCCTGGATATGCCAGGCGGAATCACCCTCTGTAGGCAGCAGATCACACGACCATGCGTGATGGCCAGCGGCTCGAAAAGCAGCACTCACGCGGCCGCTGTACTCGCACGCCACGAGCACCCTCAAGGGTGTGCCCGCCTGCTGGCCGGAGGCCGAGGGAGCGGCCAAGCTCGGCGCGACCTCGTTTACCTCTTGCGAGGCACCAGCAGGGGGGCACTCGGGTTGCCGCTGCGCCGACTGGGCGAACAGCGGGAAAGACGTTTGAGAAAGCATGGCCGCTCCTGTAAAAAACTTAACCGAGTGTTAAGTGTGCGAATGATGAAGGACGACTTAACAGGTCGTCAAGCTTTTTCTTAACAGGGTGTGATGAAATGCTCCGGTTAAAGGAGCCCGCAATGCAGACCACCATGCAACTCTTCGAGAGAGCGCTCAGCCACCACAAACAAGCCGAGTGGGCTCGCCTACTGAACCTCACCGAAGCCGCGCTCTCCCAAGCAAAAAAACGAGGCCGACTGAGCCCGACCATGGCGGGAAGCATTGCCACACAACTAGGTGAGAATCCGACCCAATGGATAGCAATCGCAGCCATCGAAGCAGAGCCCGACTCACCCGCGAAGAAGGCGCTCGTACGCGCCCTCAACATCGCAAAGTTGTAATTTGTGAGATATGACCTCTCGCTTTCGTCACGTCGCCCTGATCGGCAAATACCAGGCTTCCGGCGCCCGGGCGCAGGCCGACGCGCGCGACAGCGTCATGGAGGGCATCGGCGCCTTCCTCGAATCCCAGGGCTGCACGGTGTTCGTCGAGCGCCCGACGTGCGAGGAAGCCGATGACGGCGCTCCCGCCCATCCGCGCTATGAGGCCCTCACCGTCGAGGAAATCGGCCAGCGCTGCGACCTCGGCCTCGTGGTCGGCGGCGACGGCACCATGCTCGGCATCGGCCGGCAGCTTGCCAGCTACGGCATCCCGCTGATCGGCATCAACCGCGGCCGGCTCGGTTTCATCACCGACATCCCGCTCGACAACTACCAGGCCACGCTGATCCCGATGCTGGCCGGCGAATACGAGGAAGACCACCGCAGCCTGATGCATGCGCAGGTCGTTCGGGACGGCGCATCGGTTTTCGACGCCTTCGCCATGAGCGACGTGGTCGTCAACCGCGGAGCCACCTCCGGCATGGTCGAGCTGCGCGTGTCGGTGGGTCGCCATTTCGTGGCCAACCAGCGCGCCGACGGGCTGATCATCGCCACGCCCACGGGCTCGACCGCTTATGCGCTGTCGGCCGGCGGGCCGCTGCTGCATCCGGCCGTGCCTGGCTGGGTGCTTGTGCCGATCGCGCCGCACACGCTGTCGAACCGCCCGGTATTGCTGCCCGATGCCGACGAGATCGTCATCGAGCTGGTCGGCGGACGCGACGCCAGCGCCAATTTCGACATGCAGTCGCTCGCCTCGCTCGCGATCGGCGACCGCGTGGTGGTGCGCCGCTCCGACTTCCGCGTGCGCTTCCTGCACCCGCGCGGCTGGAGCTATTTCGACACGCTGCGCAAGAAACTTCACTGGAACGAAGGGGGCTCCTGAAATGGCGCTGCGACGCATCGCACTGCGCGACTTCGTGATCGTGCGATCACTCGAACTCGACCTGTCCGGCGGCTTCACGGTGCTGACCGGCGAAACCGGCGCGGGCAAATCCATCCTGATCGACGCGCTGCAACTGGCACTGGGCAACCGGGCCGACGCCGGCGCGGTGCGCGAAGGCGCTGAGCGGCTCGACGTGAGCGCCGAATTCGACGCCGATCCGGCCCTCGACAGCTGGCTCGACGAAGGCGGCTTCGAGGCCGGCGACGCGCTGCTGCTGCGCCGCACCGTCGACCTGCAGGGCCGCAGCCGCGGCTGGATCAACGGCAGCCCCGCCACCGCCACGCAACTGCGCGAACTCGGCGACCGCCTGCTCGACATCCACGGCCAGCACGCCTGGCAGAGCCTGACGCGGCCCGAGGCTGTGCGCGGCCTGCTCGATGCCTACGCTGGCGTGCGCACCGACGCACTCGACGCCGCATGGCAGGCCTGGCGGCAGGCGCTTTCCGCGCTCGAGCACGCGCGCTCGGCGCAAGACTCGCTGCAGCGCGAACGCGAGCGGCTGCAGTGGCAGATCGCCGAAGTTGCGAAGCTCGCGCCGGGCGCCGACGAGTGGGAAGAGCTTTCGACCAACCACTCGCGCATCTCCAACGCTCAGGCACTCATCGACGCGGCCCAGGGCGCCAGCCAGGCGCTCGAAGACGACGACAACGGCGCCCTCTCAGCCCTCACGCGCGCGGCCACGCTGCTGCAGAACTGCGAGCACATCGAGCCCGAATTCCGCGCGCTGGGCGAAGTGCTTGCCTCCTGCGTGGCCCAGGCTTCCGACGCGGCCCACACGCTGCACGGCTACCTGCGCGATGCCGACACCGATCCGCAGACCCTGGCCGAGCTCGACGAGCGCATGGGCCTTTGGATGTCGCTCGCGCGCCGCTACAAGCGCCCGCCGGCCGAGCTGCCGGCGCTGCTCGCCGGCTGGCAGGCCGAGCTGCAGGCGCTCGACGCACAGAGCGATCTCGAAGGCCTGGAGCGCGCTGAACAGACTGCGCAGCAGGCCTACATGAAAGAGGCCAAGGCGCTGGGCAAGACCCGCAAGCAAGCCGCCCCTCGCCTCGCACAGGCCGTCACCGACGCAATGCAGGGCCTCGGCATGCAAGGCGGGCGCTTCGAAGTCGAACTGCAGGCGCTGGCCCAGCCCAGTCGCGCCGGCCTCGAAGACGTGGCCTTCCTCGTGGCTGGCCACACCGGCAGCACGCCTCGGGCCATCGGCAAGGTGGCTTCGGGCGGCGAACTGTCGCGCATCGCGCTGGCCATCGCCGTCACCACCAGCCAGCTCGGCGCCGCGCAGACGCTGATCTTCGACGAGGTCGATTCCGGCGTCGGCGGCGCGGTCGCTGAAACCGTCGGCCGCCTGATGAAGCAGCTCGGCCGCGATCGCCAGGTGCTCGCCGTGACCCACCTGCCCCAGGTGGCCGCATGCGCCGACCACCACCTCGTCGTGGCCAAGCGCCAGACGGCGGCGACCGGCGGCGACGGCCCGCGCACCGAAAGCGGCGTGTCGCGCCTCGACGACGACAGCCGCGCCAGGGAAATCGCCCGCATGCTGGGCGGCGAGAAGGTCTCGCAGACTTCGCTCGCCCACGCGCGCGAAATGCTTGGCCACAAGACCTCGGCGGCCTTGCAATGACCCTCGACCTTGTGCTCATCACGGGCATGTCGGGCTCCGGCAAGTCGGTGGCCCTGCATGCGCTGGAAGACGCGGGCTACTACTGCGTCGACAACCTGCCGCCCGAACTGCTGACTTCGTTCATCGCGCTGCAGCACGAGCAGCAGGCCACGCGGGTCGCCATTGCCATGGACGTGCGCAGCGGCGTCTCGCTGCCGACCGTCCCGCAGCAGCTCGAGGCGCTGCGCCGCGACGGCGGCATCTCGCTGCGCTCGCTGTTCCTCGACGCGACCACCGACGCCCTGCTGCGCCGCTATTCGGAAACCCGCCGCCGCCATCCGCTCTCGCGCCAGGAAGGGCGCACCGACGTGCCCGAGCAGCATCGCGTGCTGGTGCAGGCCATCGAACTCGAACGCGAACTGCTGGCCGACCTGCGCGACGGCGCCGACGTGATCGAGACCAGCCTGATCCGGCCGGCGCAGCTGCAGAGCTACATCAAGTCGCTGATCTCGGCGCCGCAGAGCGCGCTGACGCTGGTGTTCGAATCCTTCGCCTTCAAGCGCGGCGTGCCGCTGGATGCCGACTATGTGTTCGACGTGCGCATGCTGCCCAACCCGCACTACGTGCCAGCGCTGCGCCCGCTCACGGGCCGCGACGAGCCGGTGATCGAGTGGTTGCGCGAGCATGACGACGTGGCGCGCATGTACGACGACATCGAGCAGTTCCTGACGCACTGGCTCGACGCGCTCGCGCGCGACCATCGCAGCTACGTGACGGTGGCCATCGGATGCACCGGCGGGCAACACCGCTCGGTGTTCCTGGTCGAGCAGCTGGCCCGCTCGTTCGGCGCTCGCTGGGGTGCGCTCAAGCGGCACCGCGAGCTCGACGCGAACTGATCGAACGCAGGGCTAGGCCCCGCCGCCCTCCAGCAGCTTTCGCATCGGAGCCGGCAGGCCCAGCCGACTCCATTCCTCCACCCCGACCCAGCGCGCGCCCTCGCCCTGCGGCTGGCCGCCGTCGATCTGCACCGGATGCAGGTGCAGGTCCTTGTGGGTCAGCACATGCACGAAGGCCGGCAGGTCATGCGCGCCGCGCCGCGCGGTCGCGGGCAACGCGGCCAGAAGATCTTCGCGGCTGTCGAATACCGGCAGGCAGTAGAGCCCGGCCCAGATGCCCTTCGCCGGCCGCTTCTCCAGCCACACGCGGCCTTGCGCATCGCGCGCCAGCAGCACCCAGAGCGATTGGGCGCTGCGCTTGAGCTTGCGCGTCTTGACGGGGTAGCGCTCCGGCGCGCCTTCGCGCAGGGCCGCGCAGGCCTTCTGGACCGGGCAGATCATGCAGCTCGGCTTGCGCGGCAGGCACACCGTGGCACCCATGTCCATCACGCCCTGCGTGTAGGACGCGATGGCTTCCTTTTCCCTGGCAGGCGGCAGGAGTTGCGTCGCCAGGTCCCACAGCGCACGCTCCTGTGCCGCGGAAGACATGTCGCCCGCGAAGCCAAGCACGCGCGTCAGCACGCGCTTCACGTTGCCGTCGAGGATCGCCACGCGCTCGCCGAAGCAGAAGGCGGCGATTGCAGCGGAAGTCGACCGGCCGATGCCCGGCAGGGTGACCAGCTCGGCGGCGGTGCGCGGAAACTCGCCGCCGAAGCGCGCGACGACCTCCTGCGCGCAGCGATGCATGTTGCGCGCGCGGCTGTAGTAGCCCAACCCGCTCCAGAGCCCGAACACCTCGTCCTCCGTGCCGGCGGCCAACGCCTTCACGTCGGGAAAGCGTTCGAGAAAACGCGCGAAGTAGCCGAGCACCGTCGACACCTGCGTCTGCTGGAGCATCACCTCCGACAGCCACACGCGGTACGGGTCGCGGGTGTTCTGCCACGGCAACTGGCTGCGGCCGTGGCTGCGCTGCCAGCTCACGATTTGCGCAGCGAAATCCGGGGGCAATGCCAGGGTTGCAGTCGCCGCCGCCTTGGAGGCGGAATCTTCAGGCCGCACGCAGTTCGCCGATGGTGGCCGCGGGTTGCGGCTTTCCGTGCTGTGCGATGAGCGAAGTGAACTCGCGCAGCTGCACATGCAGCTCGGCAAGATTGCTTTCCTGCGCAGCGAGTTCGATCAACCGTTCGTCGAGATTGCCCGCCGCGCTTTGGATGCGCTCGATCGCCTCGATGCGCTTGCTGAAGTTGCGGCGGCGCTCCTTGAGCTGCGCATCGATCTGCGCGCTCGCGCCCTTGCTCCAGCGCTCCACCTCGGTCATGGCGGCCTCGTTGACCAGCCTCAGCCGGCTGGCCAGCGCACGGACCAGCTTGTCGCAGAAGTCGGCCTGCGCGAGCTTCAGCAGGTTGCCCACGCCCAGGTAGTGGATGTGGCTGCGCTCGATCTGCGCCAGCTCCTGCTCGAAGCCGGTCAGATCAGGCTCGGCCGGTGCCTGCAGGGTGAAGCCCTGCTCGGCGTTGAGCTGGCGGAAGGTGGCGTGCAGCATCGACTGGATCTCGGCCGTGGTCGCCTGCACTTCGCGCAGGTTGTTGCGCAGCGAGTCGAAAGTCTCTGCGTACACCTTGCGCACGTTGAACTTGACGCCGGGGCGCTTGAGCGCTGCCGACAGCTTCACCATGTCTGCCTTCAGCGCGGTGCGGCCGAGCACGGCATACACCTCGCGCAGCAGCTTGCCCTGCACCGAGCGCAGCGCCAGGATGCGCGTGTTGCTGCCTTCGAACTCGGCATGCTCCTGGTCGATGCGCGCGCGCATGTGGCGGATCACCGAGACGTTCTTGCCGCGCAGCCCCTGCAGTTCGAGCGCCTGCTCGGCCAGGTCGCGCTGGCGCACCTTCAAAATGCGTTCGGCCTCGGCACGCAGCGCGGTCATGCCCGCGTCGACAGCGAGCCGCAGCATGGTTTCGCGCTTGCCGAGGACGCCTTCGGCCAGCAGCGATTCGAGCGCCGGCAGGCGGCTGGCCTGCAGCAGCAGGCTGTCGTGCTGGATCTTGGCCTGCAGGCCCTTCTGCGCGGACACGGGCAGCACCTGCGCCAGCGGCACTTCGAGCAGGCGGGCCGCGCCTTCGCGCTGGCGCTCGATCTGCTGTTCGATCTGCACGGGGGCGCTCAGCGTGTCCCACATCGTGTCGATCTTGTTGAGCACCACGAAGCGCGTGTCGTTACCTTCGTCCTCGGTGATCAGATGTTCGCGCCAGATCGAGAGGTCGGAGCGCGTCACGCCGGTTTCGGCGCCAAGAATGAAGACCACCGCGTGCGCCTGCGGGATCAGGCTCACGGTAAGTTCGGGTTCGGCGCCGATCGCGTTCAGGCCCGGCGTGTCGAGAATCACCAGCCCCTGCTCCAGCAGCGGGTGCGGCATGTTCAGCACCGCGTGGCGCCAGCGCGGGATTTCAACGCGGCCTTCGGCGTCCTGCACCGGGTTGTCGTCGGGCGTGTCGTCGTTCCAGAAGCCCAGCGTGCGGGCTTCGTCCTTGCTGACCCAGCGCACCTCGGCCACCTTGCTCATGGCCTGCGCCAGTTGCTCGGCATTGCCGACGTCGATGGCGATCTCGGTCCAGCGCGTGGGCTTGTCGCGCCAGTGAGCCAGCGAATGGGGCTCCAGCCGGGTCTCGATGGGCAGCAGGCGCAGCTTGGGCGCATGCGCGGCGTCGTAGCCCAGCTCGGTCGGGCACATCGTCGTGCGGCCGGCGCTCGCGGGCATGATGCGCCGCCCATAGCCGGCGAAGAAGATGGCGTTGATCAGTTCCGACTTGCCGCGCGAGAACTCCGCGACGAAGGCGACCATGACCTTGCTGGTACGGATCTGCGTCTCGAGCCCGCGCAGGCGCTCCGCCACCGCCTGGTCGAGCAACTCGTTCTCGGTCAGCCAGCGGGACAGCCACTGCAGCCGGTGGGCGAAATTGCTCCGCCATGCGCCGTGCTGATCGAGTTGTTGGTTGAAGGAGCGGCTCAAGGGGGATATGTAAGAAACAATTTACAAATATACATCGGCAGGCATGCCGCCATGGTTTCTGGATTGTTTCTATTTTTCGGTTTCTTTTGCGCGGGCCTGTGCCTACTTCTGGCAATTGGGGCAGTAATAGGTGGAGCGCTGCCCCTGGCGCAGCAGCTTGATCGGCGTTGCACAAACCCGACACGGCTCGCCAGCGCGGCCGTAGACGGTCGCTTCGAGCTGGAAATAGCCATTCTGGCCGTCCACATTGGAGAAATCGCGCAGCGTGCTGCCGCCCTTCTCCACCGCCCGCGCCAGGATTTCACGCACGGCCGCATGGAGCCTGGCCGCGCGCGGACGGCTGATGCGCGCCGCCGACAGCGTCGGCCGGATGCCCGCCTGGAACAGCGCCTCCGACGCGTAGATGTTGCCCACACCCACCACCACGTCGCCGGCCAGCAGCACCTGCTTGACGGCGGTCTTGCGCTTCCTGAGGCCGGCGTGGAAGGCATCGAGGTCGAAGCCTTCGTCCAGCGGCTCCATGCCCAGGCCGCCGAGCAGCTTGATGGCCCACGGCGCGGCTTCGTCCTCCACGTAGACCACGGCGCCGAAGCGGCGCGGATCGTTGAGCCGCAGCGTGCCCCGGTCGGTGACGAGGTCGAAATGGTCGTGCGGCCCGGGCGGCGGCAGTGCCGCATCGAAGCGCAGGCTGCCCGACATACCCAGGTGCAGCAGCAGGATGCCGCGGTCCAGGTCGATCAGCAGGTACTTGCCGCGCCTGCGCACCTCGCGCACCTGCCGCCCGACAAGCGCCTCGGGCAGCACCATCAGTGCCCAGCGCAAGGGCTTGCCGATGCGAACCGCCTCGACGCGCCCGCCTGCGATGCGATCGGCAAACCCACGGCGGGTAACTTCGACTTCGGGTAGCTCGGGCATGAAAAAAGTAAATCTCAGGCAAACGCCGGCGGCGACGAGGCCCCACGCGATGCTCGTTCAAAAGCCTGGATTATTATGACCAGATGAATCTTTCGCCCCGCCGACACCGCCTTGCGGCGGCCGCGTCTCTCGCCTTGATGGCTTGTGCCGTTCACGCGCAATCTTCCGATCCCGCAACCCCCGCCAGCCCCGCTCCCGTCATCGAACGGTCGGCACCGCCGAAGCCCGCGGCCAGGCCTCGTCCGGCCGCGGCAAAGGCGGCCAGCGAACCTGCGGCACCGTTGCAGTCTGCACTGACGGCCGACCTGTTCTACGAAATCCTGATGGGCGAAATGACGGCGCGCTCCGGCGACCCGGGCTCCGGCTACGCGCTCGTGCTCGATGCCGCCCGCCGGCTGCGCGACGGCAAGCTGTTCCAGCGCGCGGTCGAGATCGCCCTGCAATCGCGCTCCGGCGATGCGGCGCTGGCCGCGGCACGGGCCTGGCAGGAAACCTTGCCGAACTCGCGCGACGCACGCCGCATCGAGTTGCAGATCCTGATCGCGCTGAACCGCATCGGCGAAACCGTCGAGCCGCTGCGCGCCGAAGTGGCAGCCACCTCGCAGATCGAGCGCCCGCTGCTCATGGCCGTGATCGCACGCAACTACTCGCGCGCTTCGGACAAGAAGCTCGCCTCCTCGGTGGTCGAGCAGGCTTTGGTCGACGAGCTGAAGAGCCCCACCACCGGCGGGCTCGCCTGGGCCACCGTCGGTCGGCTGCGCCTCAACGCGGGCGATGCTTCCAGTGCGCTCGAGGCCGCGCGCAAGGGCCAGGAGATCGATCCGGCCTCCGAGGCACCTGCCGTGCTGGCGCTCGAAATGATCGGCCCCGGCCAGCCGCTCGCCGAACCGATCGTCACGCGCTACCTGAACAACAACCCGAAGGCCGCGCCCGACCTGCGCATTGCCTATGCACGTGTGCTGGTCGAGAACCGGCGCTACAACGATGCCGCCGCGCAGCTCCAGACGGTGACCACGTCGCGCCCCGAACTCGCGGAGCCGTGGCTGCTCCTCGGCAGCCTGCAGATGCAGAACCGGCAGGACGCCGCGGCCGAGGCCTCGATCAAGCGCTTCATCGAATTGTCGGGCAGCCAGAAGGCCGCCAGCAAGGATGCCGACGCCAATGACGCAGCCGACCGCAAACGCGGCCTGTCGCAGGCGTACTTCGCGCTGTCGCAGCTGGCCGAGCGGCGCAAGGACTATGCGGCAGCCGAGCGCTGGCTCTCGCGCATCGACGGCGCCGACGAGCTGGTGGCCGCGCAGACGCGCCGCGCGACCCTGCTGGCGCGCCAGGGCAAGCTGCCCCAGGCCCGCGAAGTCATCCGCGGACTGCCCGAGCGCACGCCCGAGGACAAGAAGCAGAAGTTCCTGGCCGAAGTTCAGCTGCTGCGCGACGCTAAGCAGTTCCAGGCGGCATACGACATGCTCGCCCAAGCCTCGGCGGCGTCGCCGGACGACGGCGACCTCGTCTACGACCAGGCCATGATCGCCGAGAAGCTCAACCGCCTCGACGACATGGAGCGCCTGCTGCGCCGGCTCATCGAACTCAAGCCCGAGAACCAGAACGCATACAACGCGCTGGGCTACTCGCTCGCCGATCGCAAGATCCGGCTCGAAGAGGCACGCACGCTGATCCAGAAGGCCGTGCAACTGGCGCCGGCAGACCCGTTCATCGCCGACAGCCTGGGCTGGGTCGAGTTCCGGCTCGGAAACACGGCCGAGGCCATCCGCATCCTCGAAGCGGCCTACAAGACGCGGCCCGATCCCGAGATCGGCGCGCATTTCGGCGAAGTCCTGTGGACTTCCGGCCAGAAGGACCGCGCTGTCACGATCTGGAAGGAAGCCCTGTTGAGCGATGCCGAGAACGAGACGCTGCAGGAAACGCTGAAACGCCTGCGAGTGAAGCCCTGAGATGGCGCAGGCACTGGCTTTCGCGCCAACGCAGGCAGGCCGCCGCGCCTTTCTGGCTGTGGGCGGAGCGGGCGTTCTGCTGGCAGCCGGCTGCGCGCAGCTGTCCGGCGGCTCTTCCGCACCGAAATCCACGGACAGCTGGAGCGGCCGCATGTCGCTGCGCATCGAGAGCGAGCCGGTCCAGACCTTCGCCGCGCTGTTCGAGCTGCGCGGCTCGGCCGACACGGGCGACCTCACGCTCACCACGCCCATCGGCAGCACGCTCGCGCAGCTGCATTGGGCACCGGGCGAGGCGCTGCTGAAAGACGGCAGCAGGACACGCCGCTTCGACTCCGTCGACGAATTGATCGAAGCCGCGACCGGCGCCGCCATTCCGGTCGGTGCACTGTTCGGCTGGCTCGCGGGCCGCAACGACCCGGTGCCCGGCTGGAAGCCCGACCTTGCGCAACTCGGCAACGGGCGGCTGAATGCCGTGCGCGAGTCGCCGAGCCCGCGGGCCGATCTGCGCATCGTGTTCGAGCGGTCATGAAGGCGATCTACGACCTCCCCGCGCCGGCCAAGCTCAACCTCTTTCTTCACATCACCGGCCGGCGCGACGACGGCTATCACCTGCTGCAGTCGGTCTTCGTGCTGATCGACTGGTGCGACACGCTGCACGTCGAACTGCGGCGCGATGGCCAGCTCAGCCGGGAAGACCTGACGACGGAACTGCCCGCGGACGACCTGATCCTGCGTGCGGCGCGCGCCCTGCAGCCATTCGCGGCACCCGGGCAGGGTGCGCACATCGGCGTCGCCAAGCATGTGCCGGCCCAGGCGGGCATGGGGGGAGGCTCGTCGGATGCGGCCACCTGCCTGCTTGCGCTGAACCGCCTCTGGGGGCTGAACCTGCCGCTGTCGCGGCTGGCCCACATCGGCCTGAAACTGGGCGCCGACGTGCCTTTCTTTCTTGCCGGCCGCAATGCGTGGGTGGAGGGCATCGGGGAGGAAATCACACCGGTTACACTCCCACCGGCGCGTTTCGCGGTGGTCAAACCACCGGAGGGACTCGATACCCGATTAATTTTTTCGGCTTCGGATCTTCAACGTGCCACGCCTGTTGCTATAATCTCAGGCTTTGCTGCAGATAGCGAATCGTCTGAAGCGACAAACTTGGGAAACCAGGTTTTCGATTTCGGCCACAACGACCTGCAGCCGGTTGCCCAGCGACTTTGTCCCGCGGTCACCGACGCCATCGAATGGCTCGGCACCCAAGGATTGAAGGCCCGGATGACCGGCTCCGGAAGTTCGGTGTTCGCGAAGATGCCGCAAGCGCCGCAGGAAGCGGAACTGCTCGAAGCCCCCGAAGGCTGGCAGGTTCGTCAATGCAGCAACCTGGAAGTTCATCCACTCTGCGGATGGGCAACCTGAAGATGATCGGATCGTTCATTCGGTTCGATGCGACATATATCGGTTGGTGGTGAAAACCATCGACCCGTGTAGGGGAGTCGCCAAGCTGGTTAAGGCACTGGATTTTGATTCCAGCATGCAAAGGTTCGAATCCTTTCTCCCCTGCCAAATCTTCAACGACTGCGGCCCGATGGCCGCAGTCTTCATTTGCAGCCCACCCGCTGCAATAATCGGCGGCTCACCGGTCGCCACGCAACAAGAACCTTTTGGCGGCTTCCTAAGCCCACTTGCACTGCCGGGACGCGCTCATGCAGGCTAATCACCCTGATTTCATGGTTTTCACCGGCAACGCCAATCCGGGCCTTGCTGCAGAAATCGCGCACAACCTCGGCACCTCGCTGGGTGCTGCCCGCGTCGGCCGCTTCTCCGATGGTGAAGTCACCGTCGAGATCAACCAGAACGTCCGGGCGCGCGACGTGTTCGTGGTGCAGTCGACATGCGCTCCGACCAACGAAAACCTGATGGAATTGCTGATCATGGTCGATGCGCTCAAGCGTGCCTCGGCCGAACGCATCAGCGCCGTGATCCCCTACTTCGGCTATGCCCGCCAGGACCGCCGCCCGCGTTCCAGCCGCGTGCCGATCTCGGCCAAGGTGGTGGCCAACCTGCTGGAAACCGTCGGTGTCGAGCGCGTGCTCACGATGGACCTGCACGCCGACCAGATCCAGGGCTTCTTCGACATTCCCGTCGACAACATCTACGCGTCGCCAGTCCTGCTGGGCGACCTGCGCGCCAAGAACTACGAAGACCTGATCGTGGTCTCGCCCGACGTCGGCGGCGTGGTTCGCGCCCGCGCGCTGGCCAAGCAGCTGAACTGCGACCTCGCCATCATCGACAAGCGCCGCCCGAAGGCCAACGTCAGCGAAGTCATGAACGTGATCGGCGAGATCGACGGCCGCAACTGCGTGATCATGGACGACATGATCGACACTGCCGGCACGCTGGTGAAAGCCGCCGAAGTGCTGAAGGAACGCGGCGCCAAGAGCGTGTACGCCTATTGCACGCACCCGATCTTCTCGGGCCCGGCCATCGAGCGCATCACCCAGGGTTCGGCCCTCGACGAAGTGGTCGTGACCAACACCATTCCCCTTTCCGACGGCGCCAATGCCTGCGGAAAGATCCGCCAGCTCTCCGTGGCACCGCTGATCGCCGAAACGATCCAGCGCATTGCCAAGGGCGAGTCGGTGATGAGTTTGTTCTCGGATCAGGACAACCTGTTCTGACCGGGGCATGAAGCGGGCCTCCTTTGCTGGAGGCCTTTTTGAACCGGAGTCGCACTGGTCGCGGTGGACTCTCACAGGAGCTAGTTATGAAATTCGTTGCTTTTGAGCGCGCAAAGCAGGGCACGGGTGCGAGCCGCCGTCTCCGCATCACGGGCAAGACCCCGGGCATCGTCTACGGTGGCGACACCCAGCCGCAACTGATCGAGATCGATCACAACGCGCTGTGGCACGCCCTCAAGAAGGAAGCCTTCCACTCGAGCGTTCTCGAGATGGAACTGGGCGGCAACGTCAGCAAGGTTCTGCTGCGCGACGTGCAATACCACCCCTTCCGCCAGCTGGTGCAGCACATCGACTTCCAGCGCGTGGACGCCAAGACCCGCATGACCATGAAGGTGCCGCTGCACTTCAAGGGTGAAGAAGAATCCGAAGCCGTCAAGATCGACCTGAACCTGGTCAATCACGTGACGACCGAACTCGAACTGAACTGCCTGCCGAGCGATCTGCCCGAGTTCATCGAAGTCGACCTGTCGGGCCTGAAGAAGAACGGCACCGTCACGCTGAAGGACATCAAGCTGCCCAAGGGCGTGAAGTGGGTCAGCCACGGCAAGGTCAACCCGGTGCTGGCTTCGGCCGTGTCGCCGGCGGCTGAAGAAGTCGACGCTCCCGCCGAAGGCGCCGCTGCCGATGCAGCAGCCGCTCCGGCCGGCAAGGGTGGCAAGGCTGCGGCCAAGACGCCCGCCGCCAAGGCACCTGCCAAGAAGTAATCAGCTTCTTTCGCATCCGTTGCTTGTTGAAGGCCCGCCTCGTGCGGGCCTTCTGCTTTTCCGGCGGACCGGATAATCCACGACCATGATCAAGCTGTTTGTCGGCCTCGGAAACCCGGGCCCCGAGTACGAAGCCACGCGGCACAACGCCGGCTTCTGGTGGATCGACGCCCTCGCGCGCGAATGGAAGCTCAACCTGGTGCCAGAGCGCAGCTATCACGGCCTCGCCGCGCGCACGAGCATCGGCGGCCAGAGCATCTGGCTGCTGGAGCCGCAGACCTTCATGAACCTGTCGGGCAAGTCGGTGGCCGCCCTCGCGCGCTTCTTCAAGATCGCACCTGAAGAAATCCTCGTGGTGCACGACGAGCTCGACGTGGTCCCGGGCCAGGTCAAGCTCAAGTTCGGCGGCAGCCATGCCGGCCACAACGGGCTGCGCGACATCCACGCGCAGCTGGGCACCGGCGACTACTGGCGGCTGCGCCTTGGCATCGGACACCCCGGCGTGAAGTCGGAGGTCGTCAACTGGGTGCTCAAGAAGCCGCTCAAGGAACAACGCGAAGCGATCGAGGACGCCATCACCCGCACCCTGCACGCGATCCCCGCGCTGGTGGCGGGCGAGATGGAGAAAGCGACCCTGGTCATTCACACGAGCAAACCGCCCCGGCCCAAGCCGCCGCGGAGGGAGCCCGGCGACGGGGGCACGCCTGCCGCCACCTAGCCGGCCATCGGAGTGCAGGAGGGAGAGAAATAAAAAATGAGTGGAAAAACCAAGAAGAAGAGAGAAAAGGGAACGAAAGCAGGGAGGATTGGAATTGCTACGCTTTCGATAGCAACATGCATCTATTCCGCAGGTGCTCTCGCCCAGGGCGCTGGGCAAACCTGGCGATGCGGCAACACCTATTCCGACCAGCCCTGTGAAGGCGGCAGGACGGTGAAGGTGGACGACCACCGCAGCAACGAAGACCGCCGGGCCGCCGATGCCGGGACGCGCAACAACCAGACCCAGGCCGATCGCCTCGAACGCAGCCGGCTGTCGCTGGAAAAAGCGGCCTACGACCGCGACCAGCGGGCCGCGCGGGAGGCAAGGAGCGCAGCCCTGGCGGAGAGACGGCTCGCCATGGCCGAGCAACGGGAACGTGACCGCGCACGCAAGGAGGCCAGCGCGCCTCGCAGATCGAGCATGAGCTTCAGCGGCGGCCAGGGCGCGAAGGCGGCCGGCGACGCGCCGGCTCCCAGGAAAAAGAAGCGGAAGTCGGCCGACTAGCCGCCGGACGACGCTGCCGATGCCGCAGCAGTCACCTTGATCGCCGTGAGACGCTGGTACTTCTGCATCAGCGTCTCGCGGCTTTCCACATGCTCGGGGTTCACGGGAATACAGGCCACCGGGCAGATCTGCACGCACTGTGGCTCATCGAAGTGGCCAACGCACTCGGTGCACTTGTGCGGATCGATCTCGTAGAACGCCTCACCCATGTAGATCGCATCGTTCGGGCACTCGGGCTCGCAGACATCGCAGTTGATGCATTCGTCGGTGATCATGAGGGCCATCCCCCGATTATCGCGGGCCTTGGCCGACGGGCCGCCGGTGAATGACAAAGGCCACATTCGGGGCACATTTGTTGCAGGAGTCAGTTATGCTGCGCCCCGCCCCATGAGTCTGTTTCTAATCAAGCGCCTTGCCACGCTGATCGGCACGCTGGTCGGTGCCTCGATCATCGTCTTCCTCGTGCTCGAGATCCTGCCCGGCAACGCCGCGCAGATGCTCATGGGCCCCGACGCCTCGCCCGAGGCCGTCGCAGCCCTCGCAACCAAGCTCGGCCTCGACCAGCCCGCATGGACGCGCTACTGGCACTGGATCGGCGGCCTGCTCACCGGCAACCTCGGCGACAGCTACGCCTACAGCTCTCCGGTGCTCGACCTGATCCTCGAACGCCTCGCGCTCACCGTGCCCCTGGCCGTGCTGGCCATGGCACTGACTGTCGTGATCGCGCTGCTGGTGGGCGTGACCGCAGCGGCCCGCCACAACAAGCTCGGCGACGTCGGCCTCATGGGCATGGCCCAGGTCGGCATCGCCATTCCGAACTTCTGGTTCGCCATCCTCTTGATCCTGGTGTTCTCGGTGCAGCTGCAGTGGTTCTCCGCCGGCGGCTTCGAGGGCTGGGGCGAAGGCATCTTCGCGGGGATCAAGTCGCTGCTGCTGCCTGCCTTGTCGCTGGCTGTCGTTCAGGCCGCGATCCTCGCGCGCATCACGCGCTCGGCCGTGCTCGAAGTGATGCGCGAGGACTTCGTTCGCACGGCGCGCGCCAAAGGCGTGTCGCAGCGCATGGTGCTGTGGACCCACGTGCTGCGCAACGCGATGATCCCGGTCATCACGGTCATGGGCATGCAGTTCTCCGAACTGCTGGCCGGCACGATCGTGGTGGAGAACGTGTTCTATCTTCCCGGCCTGGGCCGGCTGATCTTCCAGGCCATCAGCAACCGCGACCTGATCGTGGTGCGCAACTGCGTGATGCTGCTGGCG
>Ga0126362_10000320_pt1 | contig 26980 bp, 21 predicted proteins | sample ANMtaG_FD_126269 | JGI IMG/M metagenome (GOLD analysis project Ga0126362, IMG submission 126269) | Continental margin sediment microbial communities from North Pacific Ocean - ANME2c_DSS_Sorted | ecosystem: Environmental > Aquatic > Marine > Continental margin > Sediment | place: Pacific Ocean... | reverse complement strand
TCCGGCCCCTCCCCCGGGTGGCGGGCGCCCTCCCGGCCCAGGAGGCGGCGGGGGCGGAGCGCGGCAGCGGCACCAGGGTGCCCCGCGAGAGCCAGGCCCGGGCGAGCGCCCCGAAGCTCGCCACCGCGCAGGCGGTCAGCACCGCATCGGTCTTGGCGAGGCGCGCCTCCGCCGAGAGCATCAGGCAGGCGCCGAACAGGGCGGCGGCCAGCAGCGCGCCGCGCCGGTTGAGGAAGGCGAGCGCCGCCCAGTAGCTCAGCAGCAGGGCCGCGCAGGCGCCCAGCAGCGAGGGGATCCGGTAGAGGGCGATGGCGTTGCGCGCGGCGGGCACGCCCAGCGCCTCGCCCGCCGCGACGCTCGCCGCTTGCAGCCAGTAGATGCCGACCGGCTTCTTGTGGCGCGCCTCCCCCTGGAAGCGGATATCCACGAGGTCGCCCGTCTCCAGCATCTGCTTCGAGGCCTGCGCGAAGCGCGGCTCGTCGCGGTCCATCGGCTGGAGCGCGATCTGTCCCGGCAGGAACAGGACGAGGGCGAGGAGGAGCAGGGCGGCGCAGGCCCGGGCATGCGTCAGCGCGGCGAGGCCGGGCAGACGGTCGATCAGATCGGGGTCCGCGGTCCCCGCGCGGCCTGCGGACAGGCTGGTCATGCGTGGTCCGTCATCGAGGAGCGCCGGCGCGGCATCGCGGCGGGCCGTGTCGGTGATCGGGCCGGGATTGTCAAATGCGCCCGCCTTTCCCCTGCCCCCACGGAACTCGGGCTTGCCCGAGTTCCGCTCACCTGTGCCCAAGTCGGGCAGGCCCGACTTGAGATGGGGGAGGGAGGGCGCGCCGCGCCCGCCAACCTTGTCCCCCCGGCGATCATGCTGCAAAGCGGGCGCGCGAAACCCCGAGCCCGACGCCATGCACGACATCCGCGCCATCCGCGACAACCCGGCCGCGTTCGACCGCGACCTCGAACGCCGCGGCCTGGCCCCCCTTTCCGCCGAGCTGATCGCGCTGGACGACGCGCGCAAGGCCGCGATCTCGGCCGCGCAGGCGAACCAGGAGCGGCGGAATGCGCTCGCCAAGGAGATCGGCGGCGCCAAGAAGGCGAAGGACGAGGCGCGCGCTGCGGAGCTGATGGCCGAGGTCGCCCGCCTGAAGGACGAGGCGCCGGGGCTCGACGCGGCGCAGGCGGAGGCCGGAAAGGTCCTCGACGAGCGCCTCGCCGCGATCCCGAACCGGCCGAAACCGGAGGTGCCCGAGGGCGCCGACGAGCACGGCAACGTCGAATATCGCAGCTTCGCGGCGAGCCGCCCGCGCCTGACCACCGGGCGGCAGCATTTCGAGCTTGGCGAGGCCACCGGCCTGATGGATTTCGAGGCGGCGGCCAAGCTCTCCGGCTCGCGCTTCGTGGTGCTGAAAGGGCAGCTCGCGCGGCTGGAGCGGGCGCTCGGGCAGTTCATGCTCGACCTGCACACGCAGGAGCACGGCTATACGGAGGTGGTGCCTCCGGTCCTCGTGCGCGACGACGCGATGTTCGGCACGGCCCAGTTGCCGAAGTTCCGCGACGACCAGTTCGCGGCGGGCGACGGCTTCTGGCTGATCCCCACCGCCGAGGTCCCGCTGACCAACCTCGTGCGCGAGTCGATCCTCGCCGAGGACGCGCTGCCGTTGCGCTTCACCGCGCTCACCCCCTGCTTCCGGGCCGAGGCCGGGGCGGCGGGGCGCGACACCCGCGGCATGCTGCGCCAGCACCAGTTCAACAAGGTGGAACTCGTCTCGATCACCGCGCCGGAGAAGTCCGAGGAGGAGCACGAGCGCATGCTCGCCTGCGCCGAGGCGGTGCTGAAGAAGCTCGACCTCACCTACCGGGTGATGACCCTCTGCACCGGCGACATGGGCTTCGCCTCGCAGAAGACCTACGACATTGAGGTCTGGGTGCCGGGCCAGGAGACCTATCGCGAGATCTCGTCCTGCTCGGTCTGCGGCGACTTCCAGGCGCGGCGGATGAACGCACGCTACCGCCCGAAGGAGGGCAAGGGCGTCTCGTACGTTCACACCCTCAACGGCTCCGGCGTCGCGGTCGGCCGCGCGCTGATCGCCGTGATGGAGAATTACCAGAACCCGGACGGCAGCGTCACGATCCCGTCCGTCCTCCAGCCCTATATGGGCGGCCTGAACCGGATCGAGGGGCCTGCCAGCTGATGCGCATTCTCGTCACCAACGACGACGGCATCCACGCGCCGGGCCTCGCCACCCTGGAGGAGATCGCCCGCGAGATCTCGGACGACGTCTGGGTGGTGGCGCCCGAGAGCGACCAGTCGGGCGTGTCGCACTCGCTCTCGCTGAACGATCCGCTGCGCCTGCGCCAGGTCTCCGAGACGCGCTTCGCCATCAAGGGCACGCCCTCCGACTGCGTGATCATGGGCGTGCGCCACATCCTCGGCGACCAGCCGCCGGACCTCGTGCTGTCGGGGGTCAACCGCGGCCAGAACGTCGCCGAGGACGTGACCTATTCCGGCACGATCGCGGCGGCGATGGAGGGCACCATCCTCGGCGTGAAGGCGATCGCCATGAGCCAGGCCTATGGGCCGGGCGGGCGCGGCAATGTCCGCTGGCACTGCGCCCGCACGCACGGGCCCCGGGTCGTGCGGCAGATCCTCGATGTGGGCTTCGATCCCGGCATCCTCGTCAACGTGAACTTCCCCGATTGCGAGCCGGAGGAGGTCGCCGGCATCGCGGTCGCGGCGCAGGGGCAGCGCAACCAGGCGCTGCTGGCCATCGATGCGCGCACGGACGGGCGGGGCAATCCCTATTTCTGGCTGGCCTTCGCCAAGGCGCGGTTCGAGCCGGGCAACGGCTCCGACCTCAAGGCGATCGCCGAGAAGCGGATCTCGGTGACGCCGCTGCGCCTCGACCTCACCGACGAGCCGACCCTGACCCGCTTCGCGCAAGCCTTCGCCGGCTGAGCGCGTGGAGGACGCGGAGCCCGGAGCCGGGGCGGGCGACGCGCAGGCGGCGGAGAACGCCGCCTTCGTGATGGCCCTGCGCGGCCGGGGCCTGCGCGACACCGCCCTGCTGCGGGCCTTCGAAAGGGTGCCGCGCGCCCGCTTCGCCCGGCCCGAGCACCGGGAGCTCGCCCGGCGGGACATCGCCCTGCCGCTGCCCTGCGGCGCGGCGATGACGGCGCCGGCCACGGTCGCGGCCATGCTGGCGCTGCTGCGCCTCGCGCCGGGCCAGAGCGTCCTCGAGATCGGCACCGGCTCCGGCTACGTCACCGCCCTCATGGCCGATCTCGGCGCCGTGGTGACGAGCCTGGAGCGCTACGCCACCCTCGTCGGGCAGGCCCGCGCGCGGCTGGGCAGCGCCGGCCCGCGCGTGCTGCACGCGGACGGCCTCGCCCCGGTCGAGGGCCGCTACGACCGCATCCTCGTCCATGGCAGCGTGCCCGCGCTGAAGCCGCACTGGCTCGCCGCGCTCGAGCCCGGTGGCCGCCTCGTCACGGGGCTCCTGGACGCGGCGGGCGGCTGCCGCCTCGCCGCCTATCTGCGCGACACCGATGGCTGCGATGCCGGCCCCACGGCCCGCCTCGCCGCCCTGGTCCCGGGACGGGCGCTGGCCACCTGAGACGACATCCGCGATCCCGACGGGATCGATCGGATGGCGGAGGGTCCGGGCCGGGGCGGCAGCGCGACCGTGTGCGGGCCCGCACCGAGGCTCCCGCGCAAGGTTACCCGGGACAGCCGAACGTGGTTTACGAGAACACTTGTTTAACCTGAATCCGCTTTGAATGGTCGCATCAAGTTGCGTCAGGCAAACGGGTGCGTCGATGCGGGGTCGCGGTGCGGGACTGGGGGTTCGGACGCTGTCGCGCGTCGCCCTCATCGGGATGATAGGCGGCGGCACCGCCGCTTGCTCGTCCGATACGATGCGGTTCGGCGAGCCGTTCAGCAATCCGTTCGCCTCGAACCTGGCGAGCGAGCCCGCCGCCACGGGCAGCCTGCCCGACGGCGAGCTGCCGCCCGCCCCCGCGCTCCGCACCGGCCGCATCCAGTCCGAGGCGCTCGGCGCCCCGGCCGCGCCGATCACCCCGCGTTCCGCCCCGGTGGCGAGCGCGCCGGCGAGTGCGCGCCTGTCGGCGCCCACCCGCGTCGCCTCGACGGGCGCCGCCGGCTGGAGCAGCTCGGGCGGCACCACGATCATCGTCTCGCAGAACGACAGCCTCAACCAGATGTCGACCCGCTTCGGCGTGCCGGCCTCGGCGATCCTCCAGGCCAACGGCCTGACGAGCGCCAGCCAGGTCACGCCCGGCCGCCAGCTCGTGATCCCCGTCTACAACGCCTCGGGCATGAACCCGGCCGCCTCGCCCGCCCCGATGAGCGCCCGCACCGTGCCGGCCGCCCCGTCCGAGCGCGTGAAGGCCGCCGAGGCCAAGCGCCAGGACGAGGCCAAGGAGGCGGCGAAGGAGGCGGCGAAGGAATCCGCGCGCAAGGCGGCCGACGCCAAGCGCGAGAAGGAGGCCGAGGCGCGCCGCCTCGCCGAGAAGCAGGCCGAGGAGAAGGCCCGCAAGGAGGCCGCCCTGAAGGAGGCCGACAAGAAGAAGCACGTCCGCCCGGGCCAGATCGCCAAGGCGGATGCGAAGCCCGATGCCAAGGCGGAGGCCAAGGCCGAGGCGAAGGCCCGGGCCGAGGCGGAGGCCAAGCTCGCCAAGGCCGACGCCGCCAAGGAGGCCGCCAAGAAGCTCGCCGAGGCCAAGGCCGCCAAGGCCAATGCCGAGAAGGCCGCGAGCGCGGAGAAGGCCGCCGAGAAGTCCTCCAAGACCACGGCCGAGAAGGCTGCCGAGAAGATCGCCGCCGAGAAGAAGGCGGAGGCCAAGCCCGAGAAGGTCGCCGCCAAGGCGCCCGAGAAGGCTCCGGAGAAGCCCGAGCCCGCCAGCACCGGCTCGGTCGCGGCGCCTGCCGCCGCCGACCAGAACTTCCGCTGGCCGGCCAAGGGCCGCGTGATCTCGGGCTACGGCACCTCGGGCAACGAGGGCATCAACATCGCGGTGCCCGAGGGTACGGCGGTGAAGGCCGCCGAGGACGGCACGGTCGCCTATGCCGGCTCCGACGTGAAGGGCTACGGCAAGCTCGTGCTGGTGCGGCATTCGAACGGCTACGTCTCGGCCTACGCCCATAACGGCGAGATCGACGTGAAGCCCGGCGAGAAGGTGAAGCGCGGCCAGACGATCGCCAAGTCCGGCGCCTCGGGCAACGTGACCTCGCCCCAGCTCCACTTCGAGATCCGCAAGGGCGGCGCGCCGGTCGACCCGATGAGCCAGCTCGCCAGCAACTGATCCGTCCGGACGAGATCGAGGACGGCGGCCCGCGCGGGCCGCCGTTCGCGTTTGCGGGCCTCAGCCGAGCGTCTGGCCGAGCCGCCCGGCGAGATCCTGGATGAACTGGAAGGCGGTGCGGCCCGAGCGCGACCCGCGCGTCGTCGCCCATTCGAGCGCCTCGGCGCGCAGCCGCTCCGGCTCCACGGCGAGCCCGTGATGGTCCACATAGGCGCGGATCATCGCGAGATAATCGTCCTGGCTGCATTTGTGGAAGCCGAGCCAGAGGCCGAACCGGTCCGACAGCGAGACCTTCTCCTCCACCGCCTCGCCGGGATTGATCGCGGTCGAGCGCTCGTTCTCGACCATCTCGCGGGCGAGCAGGTGGCGCCGGTTCGAGGTCGCGTAGAACAGGACGTTGGCCGGGCGGCCCTCGATGCCGCCGTCGAGCGCCGTCTTCAGCGACTTGTAGGAGGTGTCGTCCGCGTCGAAGGAGAGGTCGTCGCAGAACACGATCCAGCGGTGCGGGTCCGGGCGGAGCAGGGCCATCAGGTCGGGCAGGGCCTCGATGTCCTCGCGGTGGATCTCGACGAGCTTCATCGGCAAAGCGCCCGCGGGCCGCGTGGCGTTCACCTCGGCCTGCACCGCCTTGACGAGGGAGGACTTGCCCATGCCGCGCGCGCCCCAGAGCAGCGCGTTGTTGGCCGGCAGTCCCTTGGCGAAGCGGCCGGTATTCTCGGCCAGGATGTCGCGGTTGCGGTCGATGCCGGTGAGCAGGCCCATCTCGACGCGGTTCACATGCGGCACCGGCTGCAGGCGCCGGTCCGGCCCCCAGACGAAGGCGTCGGCCTGCGTCACGTCGGTCGGCGTTCGCTCGGGGGGAGCCGCGCGCTCCAGCGCGGTGGCGATCCGCTCCAGGAGCGGCAGCAGGGTATCGAGGGTCGTGGTCATGCGGTCGGGACACGTCTCGCATCGGGAACGACTGGGCGCTTACACCCGCTCGACCGTCCGGATCCAGCGTGAAGCCGGGATGAGATCCTGGTGAGATCCTGGCGAAGTCCAAGTGGAGATCGAAGACGGATCCGGACCTGACGCAAGTCGGGGACGCGGCGTCGCGGAGGCCCAAGCCGGCGTTGCTTTCGGGTCGTCCCTGGCTATAGTCCGCGCGCTTTCGACAAGGCCCGGCGCCGCGAGCCTGCGCGCCGGCCTTCGCATTTTGTGGAGACGCGCTTGATCACCCCCGCCTTCGCGCAAGGGGCCGCCGCCGCAGGCGGCGCGGAGATCGCCTTGCAGGTGGTTCCGTTCGTCCTCATCTTCGTGATCATGTATTTCCTGATCCTGAGACCGCAGCAGAAGCGGGTCAAGGATCATCAGGCCCTGATCAAGAACGTGCGCCGCGACGACACCATCGTCACCACCGGCGGGCTGATCGGCCGCGTGACGAAGGTGCAGGACGAGGCCTCCGAGATCGAGGTCGAGATCGCGCCGAACGTGCGGGTGCGGGTCGTCCGCGCCATGATCTCCGAGGTCCGCGTCAAGGGCGGCCCGGTCAAGGCCGCCTGACGCGGCAGTCCCGCGCGACGCCCGTCCCCCGCGGCGGGCCTTGAGACAACAAGAGACGACGGCGGATGTTGCGCTTTTCCCGTTCGAAGATCATCGCGACGCTCGCCGTCATCCTGATCGGCCTGAGCCTGGCCGTGCCGAGCTTCTTCCCGGCCGACAGCCGGAAGGCGTTCATGGCCTCGCTGCCCTCGTGGTTCCCGAGCTGGATCGTGCCGACCCGGGCCATCGTGCTCGGCCTCGATCTCCAGGGCGGCTCGCAGCTCCTCCTCGAAGTCGACCAGAACGAGCTCGTCGCCTCGCAGGCCAAGGGCCTGCGCGACGACGTGCGCCGCATCCTGCAGCAGGAGAGCGTGCGCGCCGATGGCGGCATCGCCCTCCAGCCCCGCGGCGTACAGGTCCGCATCGCGGACGCGGCGGCGCGCGCCAAGGTCATGCCGAAGCTGCGCGAGCTCGCCCAGCCGATCTCCAACGCGCTGGTCGGCCAGACCGGGGCCCGCACCCTCGACATCACCGAGCAGCCGGACGGGCTGATCCGCCTCGCGCTCACCGATGCCGGCATCACCGACCGCACCCGCCGCGCGGTGAGCCAGGGCATCGAGGTCATCCGCCGCCGTCTCGATTCCACGGGCACCACCGAGCCCTCGATCCAGCAGCAGGGCTCCGACCGCATCCTGATCCAGGTGCCCGGCGAGCAGAACCCGGAGCGGCTGGAGAAGCTCCTCGGCTCCACCGCCAAGCTCGAGTTCCGCATGCTCGCCGACTCGCCCTCGGGCGATGTCGACCTGCTGCCCTCGCGTGACGAGAAGGGCGCCAAGGTGCCGGTTGAGCGCCGGGTCATGGCCGATGGCGGCGACCTCACCGACGCGCAGCCGGCCTTCGACCAGCAGTCCCACGAGCCGATGGTGAGCTTCAAGTTCAACCTGAAGGGCGCGCAGCGCTTCGGGCAGGCCACCGCCGAGAACGTCGGCCGCCGCATGGCGATCGTGCTCGACAACGAGGTGGTCTCGGCCCCGGTGATCCGCACCGCCATCACCGGCGGCTCGGGCCAGATCACCGGCAACTTCTCGGTGCAGCAGGCCAACGACCTCTCCGTGCTGCTCCGCGCCGGCGCGCTGCCGGCGAAGTTCACGGTGGTGGAGCGCCGCGTCGTCGGCCCCGGCCTCGGCCGCGACTCCATCGAGGCCGGCAAGCTCGCGACCCTCGTCGCGGCCGGCCTCGTCATCGCCTTCATGTTCGCGACCTACGGCACCTTCGGCTTCATCGCGAACATCGCCCTCATCGTGCATGTGGGCCTGATCCTCGGCCTGATGTCGGTGCTCGAGGCGACGATGACCTTGCCCGGCATCGCCGGCATCGTGCTCACCATCGGCACCGCTGTCGATTCGAACGTGCTGATCTACGAGCGCATGCGCGAGGAATCCCGCGCCGGGCGCTCGCTGATCTCGGCGCTCCAGGCCGGCTTCGACCGGGCGTTCGCCACCATCATCGACTCGAACTCGACCATGGCGATCGCGGCGCTGATCCTGTTCTTCCTGGGCTCCGGCCCGGTGAAGGGCTTCGCCGTGGTGTTCATCCTCGGCATCCTGACGACCGTCATCACCGCCGTGACCCTGACCCGGATGATGATCGCCGTCTGGTACAAGACCTTCCGGCCCAAGGCCCTGCCGTTCTGACCCTTTAACTGGGGAGCCCGACCTTCCCGAGCACGAGACCGACCATGCGCCTGCTCCGCCTCTGGCCCGACGAGTCGCACTTCGACTTCATGCGCTACCGGCGCTTCAGCTTTCCGCTGTCCGCGCTCCTCTCGGTGGCGACGGTTGTGCTGTTCATCACGATCGGGCTGAACTTCGGCATCGACTTCAAGGGCGGCACGCTGGTCGAGCTGCAGGCGAAGTCCGGCAAGGCGGATGTGGCGGCGGTGCGCCACACCGCCAACAGCTTCGGCTTCGGCGAGTCGGAGGTGCAGGAGCTCGGCGGCGAGGGCCAGATCCTCGTGCGCTTCCCGCTCCAGGCGGGCGAGCAGGGCCAGACCGCGGTGATGAACAAGGCGCACGCCGCCTTCGACGCCGATTACGACTTCCGCCGCACCGAGACGGTGGGCCCGCGCGTCTCGGGCGAGCTCGTCCAGTCGGGCACGCTCGGCGTCGTGCTCTCGGTCGTGGCCGTGCTGCTCTATCTCTGGTTCCGCTTCGAGCGGGAGCTGGCGCTCGGCGCCATCGTCGGCACGCTGCACGACATCGTGCTGACCGTCGGCATCTTCATCATCACCCGCATCGAGTTCAACATGACCTCGATCGCCGCGATCCTGACCATCGTCGGCTACTCGCTCAACGAGACGGTGGTGGTGTTCGACCGGACCCGCGAGCTGATGCGCCGCTACAAGACCATCCCGACCGTCGAGCTGCTCAACCTGTCGATCAACTCGACCATGTCGCGCACGGTGATGACCTCGATCTCCACCGCCCTGTCGCTGCTGGCGCTGGTCCTGTTCGGCGGCGAGGCGATCAAGGGCTTCGCGGTGGTGATGCTCTGCGGCGTCGTCATCTGCACCTATTCGGCGATCTTCGTCTCGACGCCGGTGCTGATCTATCTCGGCCTGATGCTGTCCGGCGTGAAGCGTGCCCAGGAGGGCCGCGGCGGGCTGCCCCAGGCCGCCGAGTAGGGGGCTCCGTGGCAGGGTTCGAAGCCGGCTTCCTGCCGGGGCGCTGGCCGATCGACGCCTACGGCAATGGCGGCTTCCGCTTCGGGGACATGTCGCATCGCGGCTCGATCCTGGTCCTGCCCTCCGGCATCCGCGCCTGGGACGTCGCCGACCCGCGCGCCGTCGACCGTAACGCCCTGCGGCCCGTCCAGGCGGAGGCCGAGACGATCGACCTCCTCCTCGTCGGCACCGGTGCCGAGATCGCGGCACTGCCGCCCGATCTGCGGAGCTGGCTGAAGGGCTTCGGCGTCGGGCTCGACGTGATGCAGACCGGCGCGGCGGCCCGCACCTACAACATCCTGGTGGCCGAGAACCGCAAGGTCGCCGCCGCCCTGGTCGCGGTGGCATGACGGAGCGGGTCAGCGAGGGGGCGGCGGCCGGCCTCGACTTCGCCTTCCGCCACTGCGAGGCGCTGGTGCGCGCAGGCGACCCGGACCGCTACTTCGCGACGCTGTTCGCGCCGGCCGCCTATCGGCCGCATCTGTTCGCGCTCTACGCCTTCAGCCTCACCGTCGCGCGGGTGCGCGAGGCAGCCTCGAACCCGATGGCCGGCGAGATCCGTCTGCAATGGTGGCGGGACGCGCTTCAGGGGGAGGCGCGCGGCGACGTGAAGGCCAACCCCGTCGCGGCGGCCCTTGAGGACGCCATCGTCAAGCGTCGGCTCGGGCGCCAGCCCTTCGTGGACCTGATCGATGCCCGGGTCTTCGACCTCTACGACGACCCGATGCCGCGCCTGAACGATCTGGAGGGCTATTGCGGCGAGACCGCGTCCAGCCTGTTCCGGCTCGCGAGCCTGATCCTCGGCGACGGAGCCGAGCCCGGCGGCGCGGCGGCCGCGGGCCATGCCGGGGTGGCCTACGGGCTCGCCGGGCTGTTGCGGGCGCTGCCCTGGCACGCGCGCTCGGGCCAGGTCTACCTGCCGGGGGACATCCTGCGCGCCCACGGCGTCACCCGCGAGGACATCGTCACCGGCCGCGGCGGGCCCGGCCTGCGCGGGGCCTGCGCGGACCTGCGGGCCGTCGCCCGCCGCCATCTCGACGCCTGCGCGGCGGCGCGCCCGACCATCGCGCCGGCCGCCCGCACCGCCTTCCTGCCGCTCGCCCTGGTGCCGGACTACCTCGCCCGGATGGAACAGGTCTCCTACGACCCGCTCAACAGCCCGGTGGAGATCCCGCGCTGGCGCCGCCTGTGGCGGCTGTGGCGCGCGGCGCGGGCGGCGTGACGGATCCCGGATGCGCCGAGGCGAATGCCCGCCGCCATCCCTGGTCCGGTCCCGCGGCCGAGCGCTTCGAAGAGATCGCCCCTTGTCTGAGATGCCGGGCCGCAGCACCCAGTCGTTCGCCACAGGCCTGCGTGCCGGGACCAAGTCCGCCTCAACAAGAGCGATAGACGATCCGGCCGGTGCCGGGACGATCATCGCGGATGTGCCTGCGCGCAACTGCTACGCTTCGACGCGGAGCGGGCGGGGTCGGTGGATCCCGTGATCCAGTGCGTTGAGCCGTCTTTGCGGCTCTGTTAGAGGCGGCTCAACGGGCCCGCAAAGAAAGGCGGCCCGACCTGAGGAGTGCGCCCGTGCAGACCTGGAACCAAGTCTACGATCCCTTCGGGAATCCGTGGCTGTCGACATTGGCCGCCTCGATCCCGGTGATCGCGCTGCTCGGCATGATCGCGAGCGGCAAGGTCCAGGCGCATATCGCCGCCGTCCTGTCGCTCGTCATCGCCCTCTGCGTGGCGATCTTCGCCTTCGGCATGCCCGCCGGCCTCGCCGGCCGCGCCGCGCTGCTCGGCATGGTCACGGGCTTCTTCCCGATCGGCTGGATCATCCTCAACGTCATCTTCCTCTACCGCCTGACGGTGGAGAAGGGCTGGTTCGCCACGCTCCAGCAATCGGTGGCCGGCATCACCCAGGACCGGCGCATCCAGCTCTTGCTGGTGGCCTTCGCCTTCGGCGCCTTCTTCGAGGGCGCGGGCGGCTTCGGCACGCCGGTCGCGGTGACCGGCGCGATCCTGATCGGGCTCGGCTTCTCGCCGCTCGCCGCCTCGGGCCTCTCGCTCATCGCCAACACGGCGCCGGTGGCCTACGGCGCGCTCGGCGCCCCGATCCAGGGCCTCGCCTCGGTGACGGGCTACGACCCCTACATCCTCGGCGCGATGATCGGGCGGCAGCTGCCGTTCTTCTCGGTTCTGGTGCCGTTCTGGCTGATCTGGGTGTTCGCGGGCTTCCGCGGCATGATCCGGATCTGGCCGCCGATCCTGGTCTGCGGCGCCTCCTTCGCGGCGGCCCAGTTCCTGATCTCGAACTACGTCAATCCCTGGATCGTCGATATCGGCGCCTCGCTCGTCTCGATGGGCGCGCTCGTCCTGTTCCTGAAGTTCTGGCAGCCCGCCCAGATCTGGACCTCGCCGGCGCTGCGCGGCCACGACCCCTCGATCGGCTACGGCCAGCCGCGCCCGGTCTCGGTCGGCGCCGCGGTGCCGGGCGACCTGCCGAAGGTGCATGTGGGCGGGCGCACCGCCACCTCCCGCGAGATCATGATGGCCTGGGTGCCGTGGATCATCCTCTCGGTGGTGGTCGCGATCTGGGGCACCGGCTGGTTCAAGGGCCTCGTCAACCCGCTCTTCACCTGGAAGTACGAGGTGCCGGGCCTGCACAACGTGATCATGAAGGTGCCGCCGGTCGAGGCGCATCCGAAGCCGGAGGCGGCGGTCTTCCTGTTCACCTACATGTCCTACACCGGCACGGGCGTGCTGATCGCCGCGATCATCTCGGGCCTGATCATGCGCTTCTCGCCGCTGCGCCTGATCACCGCCTATCTCGAGACGATCTGGGTGCTGCGCTACTCGCTCGTCACCATCGCGGCGATGCTCGCGCTCGGCGTGCTCACCCGCTACGCCGGCGTCGACGCGACGCTGGGCCTGGCCTTCGCCGGCACGGGCATCCTCTACCCGTTCTTCGGCACGTTGCTCGGCTGGCTCGGCGTGGCGCTGACGGGCTCCGACACCGCCTCGAACGTGCTCTTCGGCGGCCTGCAGAAGATCACCTCGGAGCAGCTCGGCCTGTCGGGCATCCTGATGGCCTCGGCCAATTCCTCCGGCGGCGTGATGGGCAAGATGATCGACGCGCAGTCGATCGTCGTGGCCTCGACGGCGACGGGCTATTTCGGCCAGGAGGGCAAGATCCTGCGCTTCGTGTTCTGGCACTCGATCGTGCTGGCGAGCCTCGTCGGCCTGCTGGTGATGCTCCAGGCCTATGTGCACCCGTTCAGCGCGATGGTGATCCACCCGTAGCAGACGCCGCCGCGCCGGCCGCGCGCGCCCGCCCCGGATCCCGGGGCGGGCTTTTTCATGACGCCGCCGGGATTAAGCCCGGCCTGCGAGCCGTGCCTTCCCGAGCGGTCTCGCAACCCCACATCCCGTCTATGTTCACCCTCGCCGCCCGGGACAGCCTCGCCGACCTGCCCGACCTCAGAACCGGGCGCCTCTCGATCGGCGCGCTTCTGCCGGAGGATGCGGACGCCCTGCGCCGCCTCACCGACGACCCGGCGATCACCGGCGCCGTCGACTTCCTGCCCGATCCCTTCACGCTGCAGGACGCGCGCGACCTGATCGGCTCTGCGCGGCGTGGGCGCGACCGCTTCCTCGGCGCCTGGGCGCAGGAGGACCACAGCCTCGTCGGCGTGATCGGGACGCATCTGCGCGGGGAGGGGGTGGTGGAGATCGGCTACTGGATCGGCGGCGCCGCCCGCGGCCGCGGCTACGCGACCGAGGCGGTCACGGGCGTGCTCGGGCTCCTCGCCCGGCGCTTCCCCCACCGCACCGTCGTGGCCGAATGCCGCCCCGGCAACATCGCCTCCTGGGGCCTGCTGACCAAGCTCGGCTTCCACGATACCGGCGACGACGGGCACCGGCCGGGACGGAAGGTGCTGACGCTCACCCCCATCCGCCGCGCTACCGCCTCCACGCCCTAGATCTTGCGGCGAACTCTCTCAGGGTTATGCTCCCATAAAAGGGAGATGGTCAGCATGAGCAGCGCGGACCGGCCGCTTCGGCGGAAGCGTGTAATTTACGGGCTTGGCGCTTTGGGGCTGGGCTGCCTCGTCGCTACCTTCATCCTGCTCGGCGGTCTGACGTTCAAGGCAGCGATCCTTCTGGCAGGCTTCGATGCAGGAGCACTCGGCTTCATCGTTGCCAGTTCACGGCCGGCATGGCTCGGGTTCGGCCTCCGAGAATATGGCCATCTCTACGAGGTGAGTATCTGCGTCTGGTGCGCGACTCTGATCGGACCCGCAATGAACGTGGGCGAGAGCTTCGGCATCCCCTTCCTCGTTCTGGTTCTATCGATAGCGCTGGCCATGAATTTGGCGTCCATGCTCATCTATGCGGCGCTGTTCACGCCTGCAGAGCGGACGACACTCCGCGCCCGGAAAGCGGTGGCGCCCAGCTGATACGGGCGCGACTACTCCGCCGCCGCCCGCGGCGCGTCGCCGCCGAGCCAGGCGGCGAGGTCGGCCCGGGCGCGGTCGGTGAGGGCGCGCCGCTTCAGCGCCGCCTTCTCCGGGCCGCGCAGGCGGCGGCCGGTCTCGTTGCGCGGCATGCGCTCCAGAGGCGGGAACAGGCCGAAATTGACGTTCATCGGCTGGAAGGAGCGCGGCGCGCCCTCGTCCTCCGCCGCCACGTGGCCGCCGGTGATGTGGGCGATCAGCGCGCCGAGCGCCGTGGTCTGCGGCAGCGGCGCCAGCGTCCGGCCCTCGGCCTCGGCGACCGCGAAGCGGCCGGCCATCAGGCCGATCGCGGCGCTCTCCACATAGCCCTCGCAGCCGGTGATCTGGCCGGCGAAGCGCAGGGACGGCCGCGCCTTCAGGCGCAGGGTCGCGTCGAGGAGGCGCGGGCTGTCGAGATAGGTGTTGCGGTGCAGGCCCCCGAGGCGGGCGAACTCCGCGTTCTCCAGGCCCGGGATGGTGCGGAAGATCCGGACCTGCTCGGCATGGCGCAGCTTCGTTTGGAAGCCGACCATGTTGTAGAGCGTGCCGAGGGCGTTGTCCTGCCGCAGCTGCACGATGGCGCAGGCCTTCACGGTCGGGTTGTGCGGGTTGGTCAGGCCGACCGGCTTCATCGGGCCGTGGCGCAGGGTCTCAGGACCGCGCTCGGCCATGACCTCGATCGGCAGACAGCCGTCGAAATAGGGGGTCGAGGCTTCCCAGTCCTTGAAGCTCGTCTTCTCGCCCGCGATCAGCGCGGCGATGAAGGCGTCGTACTGCTCCCGGTCAAGGGGACAGTTGATGTAGTCGGCGCCGGTCCCGCCGGGGCCGGCCTTGTCGTAGCGCGACTGGAACCACGCCTTGCTCATGTCGATCGAGTCGCGGTGCACGATCGGCGCGATCGCGTCGAAGAAGGCCAGCGATTCGGCCCCCGTCAATGCGCGGATCGCCTCGGCGAGGCCGGGCGCGGTGAGCGGGCCCGTGGCGATGATGGTCGGGCCCCACTCCGCCGGGGGCAGGGCGTCGAGCGCCTCGCGGCGGATCTCGATGTTCGGGTGGGCGGACAGGGCCGCGGTGACCGCTCCGGAGAAGCCGTCGCGGTCGACGGCGAGCGCGCCGCCGGCCGGCACCTGATGTGCATCGCCCGCCCGCATGATCAGCGAGCTCAGGGCGCGCATCTCCTGATGCAGGAGGCCGACGGCGTTGCCGTTCGGGTCGTCGGAGCGGAAGGAATTGGAGCAGACGAGCTCCGCGAGCCCGTCGGTCTGATGGGCCTCGGTGCGTCGCACGGGCCGCATCTCGTGGATCACGGCGCGGTGGCCGCTCTCGGCGATCTGCCAGGCGGCTTCCGAGCCTGCGAGCCCGCCGCCGACGACGTGGATGGTGTGAACCTCGGTCATGCGCCGGCATACCGGAGGGAGGCGGCCCGGATCAACGGGCCGCATGCCGGCAGGATCGGGCGCCGGAGGATCAGACGCGCGCGATGCCGTTGATCTCGTAGCGGCTGATGCCGAGATCGGCGAGCTCGCGGTCGGACAGGCGGGAGAGCTGGTGAACCGTGTCGCGGTAGCGGAGATAGGCGCGGAAACGGCTCAGGACGCTGCGGGCGGCGGACATGGGATCAGGACCTCTGTTGCGGCAACGCCGACCACCGCTTGGGCAGCGCTGCCTCTTGTTGATGCACCGCATATATAGGCCTGCCGCAGCGCAGCGGCTGCGCCGATGCGGAACGGCAGACATGCTGCAAGCGCATGTACGGCTTAAGCTTTCGGCAAGCCGGCGAGCTGCCCGTTTCGTCATCGCAGCGCGGCATGGAGGCGGCGGAGTGGCCTGCCCAGGCTTTGCGCTTGCCAAAAAAATAGGCGCCCCGCTCGTGGCGGGGCGCCGTGTCTGGTCGTGTCTGCCATCCGCTTCGGACGGACGGCGCGTCTGCGACGGGCGCCGTTACCAGCGCGGTCCGTAGAAGCCGTAGGGCCGGTAATAGGGACGCGGTCCGTAGACGACCGGGCGCCGCCAATAGGGCCGTGGCCCACCCCAGTAGGGCCGGGGTCCGTAATAGGGCCGCGGCCCCCAGTTCGGGCGGCAGACGCCCCAGGGGTTCGGGTGGAAGCCCGGGCCGCACCCCCCGGCCACGGTCTGAACCATCGCGTCGCCGGCGAGCGGGGCGACGGCGAGCGGCGCCGCGCCGGCCGAGCCGGCGAAACCGAGGCCGCCGGCGACGAGGGCGGCCAGACCGAATGCGCGCGCGGGCAACGCGGTCACATGCGTCATGACGGGATCTCCTTCGCTGTCCGGCTGGCCGCGGGCCGCCGGATCCGAAGATCCTGCCGCGCCCGAGATGAACGCCGGCTGATGGGGCAGCGTCCTGCCTGCGCCCGGATGGAGGCGCGTGCGCAGGCGCACGCGGAGCGGGCGGGCCGTCCCGCAGCCTGCCGATCGGGGTCGATCAGTGCAGGGGCGGGGCCATCAGGAAGCGGTCGCGGTCGGCCGAGATCAGGACCGGGCTCAGGATGCGTCCGTCCCGGCGCAGGGTGAGGGGAACCGGAACGCCGGCCGTGCCGAGCGCCCAGACCTTGCGGAAGAAGGTGGCGAGATCGGCCACCGGCTCCCCGGCCACCGTCTCGATCAGGTCGCCGACCTGCACGTCGGCGAGTTCGGCCGGGCCGTTATCGGCGAGTCCCATCACCACGACGCCGATCTCGCTCTCGGTGGCGTAGAGGCCGAGCCAGGGCCGGGGCGGCTGGTCGGGCCGGCCGCGCCGGGCGAGGTCGTCGAGGACCGGCAGCAGCAGCTCGATCGGCACCACCATGTTGATCGCCCGCGCCGTGCCGCCGCCCTGCTGGAGCTGCAGGGAGCCGATGCCGAGAAGCTCGCCCTCGGGCCCGATCAGGGCGGTGCCGCCCCAATGGGGATGGGCCGGGGCGGTGAACAGCGCCTCGTCGAGGACGTATTCCCAGTAGCCCGCGAATTCCTGGCGGGCGATCAGCTCCACGGCGACGCTGTGCGCGGGGCCGCCCGCCCCCGCCAGGACGGCGCGGTCGCCGATATGCAGGCTGCGCGAATCGCCGAGCGGCAGCGCCGGCAGGCCGAGCGGACCCAGCGCCTGGACCAGGCCGAACCCGGTCGTCGCGTCGAAGCCGAGCACATGGCCCTGCACCGAGCGTCCGTCGCGGGTGGTGAGCCAGACGCTGTCCGCCTCGGTGATCAGGTAGCCGATGGTGAGGACGAGGCCGTCCACGTCGATCACGACGCCGTTGCCGGCCCGCTCCGTGCCGAGCACCTCGGCGGTATAGGCGGCCTCCGGAATGCGGGCCGAGAGCGTGACCACGGCGGAGAGCGCCCGGTCGAGATCGTAGCGGTAGTCCCCGGCCTGCGGCTGCGCCGACGCCGGAATCTTCCAATCGCCGTGCGCGGTCATGCGGTCCTCGCCGGTTCAGCCCCGGCCGGGGCGATGCCGGCCGGACCATCGGGCAAGATAGGTCGGCGGCGTCCCGATGACAGCGGCGCTCGGGGATGGCCTGACAGCAAAAAACCGCCCGGCCGCGAGGCCGGACGGTTCTCGATGCGGTGACCGGGCGTCCGTGGACGCCCGGACCCGGCGATCAGTACTTGCGGATGATCGGCTGCGCCGCAGCGGCGGCCGGAGCGGCAGCCGTGTAGAGCGGGGCAATGATGCGGAACCAGCCGCGGGTCTCGTCGGCGAAGGCGCCGACGCCGCGATCGGCGACCGTACGGGTCACCATGAACTGGGCCTTGAAGGGCCCGAAGTCGTAGCCGATGAGACCACCGGCCGCGAACGTGCCGACGCGAGCGTAGTTCGCGTAGAGCAGACGGTTCCGGTTCACCGGCAGGTCGGTGTAGCCGTAGGCCACGGCGCCGATCTCGAACTTGCCGAAGGTCTTCGTCGCGGTCAGGTCGAGGTAGAGGCCGTCGGCCTGGGCCTGCGGGCCGAGGAAGGCGCCGACCCGGCCGCCGAAGCGGGCCGCATCGTCCACCGTGATGTTGTAGGTCAGGGCCGCGGTCAGGTTCCAGCCGTCGCCGGTGTACGAGATCGCGCCGGTCTGACGGATCGTGGTCGAGGCGAGGTTGGCGAGGACCGGGGTGCAGCCCGTGACGATCAGCGCGCCGTTGCAGAGCGAGCCGCGGTCACCGACGTTGACATAGGCACCGACGAGGTAGGCGGCGCTGATCTTGTTGCCCAGATCCCAGGCGAAGATGTTACCGACGAAGGGGTTGTAGAAGTAGCTCTGGCTCTGGTTGCCGAGCGGGGCCGGGTTGTTGGTGTTCACGAACACCGACGGGATGGCGATCACCGGGATCAGCTGCGCGCCGAGCACCTTCCACGGGGTCGCCCAGGCGAGGATCGGAACGTTCACGCCGACATCCGGAGCGCCGGCCGCATCGCCACGGCCCCAGCTGAAGGTGTTGATCGCGTAGACGCCCTCGGGCAGCGGCCCGTAGGCGAGACCGACCTGCTCACCCGGCTGGGTGACAGGGGCGGCCTGGGCGATCGTGGCGGACATGCCGACGGTAAGGGCAACCGCTCCAGCGGCCAGCCAGGTCTTCATCATTTTCTCGTTCCTTCCCAAGGATTTCAGGCTTCCGTCCCGCAGCCCTGGCATTTCCTTGCCGGTTTGCCGCCGAAGCGGCTGCCGGTGTGACCGATGCCAGTGAGCCCCCTACGGCGCCACCCCAAGTCTCAACGTTTGGGACTATTCTACAGGACGCTTCCGAAAGACAGTGGAATGCCTGCCTCGTCGGCAGAACGGACCCAACCGTTGCTCAAAAGCCGCATTTCTGCCGCAGCGCGAAAGCGTCGTTCCTTGGTTGATCTTGCGCGTGATCATGCGCCGATCCAGCAAAATAACGCAGAACGGTCAAGCTCTTGCCGGGCGCCGGAAACCCGGGAGGATCCGGCAACGAGGCCGGGAAGGATGGGTCGCGGCACAACCGTGGGTAGGGGCGAGCGAGGCCGGGACGCCTCCGTGCGGGAGCCTCCGCGGCGGCCGGCCGGCGCTGCCGGCCGGTCTGCCCGCGTCGGGCGCGGCTCGAATCATCGTGGCTGACGGGCCGGGCGAGAATCGCCCGGCCGGATCGGGCTACTCGGCCGCGCTGGCGCGGGGTGTCGCGAGGGGGCGCCGGTCCAGCACCTCGCGCAGGAACCGGCCGGTATGGCTCGCCGGGCTGCGGGCGATCTGCTCCGGCGTGCCTTCCGCCACCACCATGCCGCCGCCGCTGCCGCCCTCGGGGCCCATGTCGATCACCCAGTCGGCGGTCTTGATGACTTCGAGGTTGTGCTCGATCACCACCACCGTATTGCCCTGGTCCACGAGCTCGTGGAGCACCTCCATCAGCTTGGCCACGTCGTGGAAGTGGAGGCCCGTGGTCGGCTCGTCGAGGATGTAGAGGGTCCGGCCGGTGGCGCGCTTGGCCAGCTCCTTCGATAGCTTCACCCGCTGCGCCTCGCCGCCCGAGAGCGTGGTCGCCTGCTGGCCCACATGGACGTAGTGCAGGCCGACGCGCTTCAGGGTCTCCATCTTGTCGCGGATCGCGGGCACCGCCTTGAACAGCTCGGCCGCCTCCTCGACGGTCATGTCGAGCACGTCGGCGATCGACTTGCCCCTGTACTTCACTTCCAAGGTCTCGCGGTCGTAGCGCTTGCCCTTGCAGACATCGCAGGTGACGTAGACGTCCGGCAGGAAGTGCATCTCGATCTTGATGACGCCATCGCCCGAGCAGGCCTCGCAGCGCCCGCCCTTCACGTTGAAGGAGAAGCGGCCCGGCTGGTAGCCGCGCGCCTTGGCCTCGGGCAGGCCCGCGAACCAGTCGCGGATCGGGGTGAACGCGCCGATATAGGTGGCCGGGTTCGAGCGCGGCGTGCGGCCGATCGGCGACTGGTCGATGTCGATGACCTTGTCGAGATGCTCCAGCCCTTCGAGCCGCTCGTAGGGCGCGGGGTGCTCCAGGGCACCGTTCAGCTTCTTGGCCACCGCCTTGTAGAGCGTGTCGATGATCAGCGTCGACTTGCCGCCGCCCGAGACGCCGGTGATGCAGGTGAAGGTGCCGAGCGGGATGTCGACGCTGACGTTCCGCAGGTTGTTGCCCCGCGCGCCGACGAGGGAGAGCTTGCCCTTGCGGCCCTTGCGCCGGACGCTCGGCGTGCGCACCGCCATCTCGCCGGTGAGGTACTTGGCGGTGAGCGAGGCGGGATTGGCGAGCACCTCCGCGGGGGTGCCCTGCGCGATGATCTGCCCGCCATGGATGCCGGCGCCCGGCCTGACATCGACCACGTAGTCGGCCTGGAGGATCGCGTCCTCGTCGTGCTCGACCACGATCACCGAGTTGCCGAGGTCGCGCAGGCGCTTGAGCGTGCCGAGCAGGCGCTCGTTGTCGCGCTGGTGCAGGCCGATCGAGGGCTCGTCGAGGACGTAGAGGACGCCCGAGAGCCCCGAGCCGATCTGCGAGGCCAACCGGATGCGCTGGCTCTCGCCGCCCGAGAGCGAGCCGGAGCCGCGGGCGAGCGTCAGGTATTCCAGGCCGACATCGACCAGGAAGGTCAGCCGGTCGCGGATCTCCTTGAGGATCCGCACCGCGATCTCGTTCTGCTTGCCCGTCAGCTTCTCCGGCAGGTCGGCGAACCAGGCCTGCGCGTCGGCGACCGAGAGGGCGGTGACGTCGCCGATATCCTGCATCGCGATCTTCACGGCGAGCGCCTCGGGCTTCAGCCGCTTGCCGGCGCAGGCGGCGCAGGGCGTCTCGCTCATGAAGCGGCCGATCTCCTCGCGGGCGGCGTCGCTGTCGGTCTCCTTGTAGCGGCGCTCCAGGTTCGGGATCACGCCCTCGAAGGGCTTGGTCACCGCGTAGGCGCGGGCGCCGTCGTCGTACTCGAAGCGCACGGCCTGGGAGCCGGTGCCGTAGAGGATGACGGCGCGGGCGGCGGCCGGGAGCTGGTCCCAGGCGACCGTGGTCTTGAAGCCGTAATGCCTGGCGAGCGCCTCCAGCGTCTGGCCGTAATAGGGCGAGGTCGATTTCGCCCAGGGTGCCACCGCGCCGCGCTTCAGGCTGAGCGCCCCATCGCCGATGACGAGCTCGGGGTCGATCCGCATCTCGTGGCCGATGCCGCCGCAGGTCGGGCAGGCGCCGAACGGGTTGTTGAACGAGAACAGCCGGGGCTCGATCTCGGGGATGGTGAAGCCGGAGACCGGGCAGGCGAAGCGCGAGGAGAAGGTGATCTTGCGCGGCGCCTCGCCCTCGGGCGCGTCCGCGAACTCGATGTCGGCGATGCCGTCGGCGAGTTCCAGTGCCGTCTCGAAGCTCTCGGCCAGCCGCGAGCCGATATCGTCCCGCACGACGATGCGGTCCACCACCACGTCGATGTCGTGCTTGAGCTTCTTGTCGAGCTTCGGCACGTCGTCGATCGGGTAGTATTCGCCGTCGATCCGCAGGCGCTGGAAGCCCTTCTTCTGGAACTCGGCGATCTCCTTGCGGTACTCGCCCTTGCGCCCGCGCACCACGGGGGCGAGCAGGTAGAGCCGCGTCTTCTCCGGCAGCGCCAGCACGCGGTCGACCATCTGGCTGACCGTCTGGCTCTCGATGGGCAGGCCGGTGGCCGGCGAGTAGGGGATGCCCACGCGCGCCCAGAGCAGGCGCATGTAGTCGTAGATCTCGGTGACGGTGCCCACCGTCGAGCGCGGGTTCTTCGAGGTGGTCTTCTGCTCGATGGAGATGGCCGGCGAGAGCCCGTCGATCTGGTCGACATCGGGCTTGGACATCATCTCGAGGAACTGGCGGGCATAGGCCGAGAGCGACTCGACGTAGCGGCGCTGCCCCTCCGCATAGATCGTGTCGAAGGCGAGCGACGACTTGCCGGAGCCGGACAGCCCGGTGAACACCACGAACCTGTCGCGGGGGATCGTCAGGTCGACGTTCTTGAGGTTGTGCTCGCGCGCGCCCCGGATCGCGATCACCCGCTGGTCGGGGGCGGGCGCGGCGTCGAACAGGGCGGCGAGGCGGGCGCCGGTCTCGTCCTTGGCGCTGTCCCGCGGCTTGGCCGGGCCCGCCTTGGCTGCACCCGTCTTGGCTGCACCGGCCTTAGCTGGGGCAGCCTTCGCCGCACCGGTCTTGACTACGCTGGCCTTGGCGAGGTCGGTCTTGGCCGCGTTCTCGGCTTTGCGGGCTTTGGATGGGGCCATGGGGTGAAGCAATCTCTGCGACGATCCGGGCGGCCCGTTGCGGCGCCCGCGATGGAAACGGACGGTCACCGGGCATGCCGCGCGCGAGTCCGGGACTCTCGAGACGGAGATGGAATCCGGGCGGCGCGAAACCACTAGAACGGAACAGGTACGACGGCAATGCCGGCCGAGACGGGCGGCGATCCCGTCAGGGAGGGCGCGAAAAAAAACGTTCCGCCAGCCGGCAGGGCCGAGGCGCGGTCCTGGAGGCCGGCGGAGCCGCGCGAATCGCGCAGAGTGCCCAGTTCCTGCGACGCGCGATTGATCATCATGCCCGAATAGTCGCCATCCGCCCGGATGATCGAAATCAAACCGATGAATGGCATTAAAAACCCATTTATCAATCGATTTAACCGGCTCAAGACACCGCTCGACAAGATCAACGCTCGATTCGTAGGATACGCTCCGAGTTCCCGGCAGCCCGCTGCGGGCGAAGGGCTCGGACCCATCGCGCACGCGAGCGCCTGCTCGGCCGACAAGAACATCAACCGCAACACCGGCCTGCCGCGCCGCCATGATCGCAGGGTCATGGACGGCGCCCGAGCGCGCGACAACCAAAACGACCGGGACGGGAACGCCGTCAACGGCGCCTGTATCCAACGATCTTGGGATGACGTCATGAGCAGTCTGAAACTGGCCGACGTGGTCGGCGCATCGGCGCATGCCTTGCGATCCAATGCGACCTCGAACCTCGGCCTGATCCAGTCGATCGCCAACCGCATGCGCCTGCTGGCGCTGAACGCGCTGATCGAGGCGGCGCATGCCGGCGAGAAGGGCGCGGGCTTCTCGGTCGTCGCCCAGGAGGTCCGCACGGTCTCGGCCGAGGTCGAATCGCTCGCCGCGGCCCTCGGGCAGGGTCTCAGCACGGGGGTGGACGACCTCACCCGGGCCGTCGAGCAGCTCGCGAGCGAGGCGCGCGCGAACCGCTGCGTCGACCTCGCCCTCAACGCGGTCGAGCTGATCGACCGAAACCTCTACGAGCGCACCTGTGATGTCCGGTGGTGGGCCACCGACGCGGCCGTGGTCGCCTGTGCCGAGCAGCCGACGCAGGCGACCGCCGCCCATGCGAGCGAGCGGCTCGGCGTGATCCTGTCGGCCTACACCGTCTATCTCGATCTCTGGTTGTGCGACCTCAGGGGTCGGGTGATCGCCAACGGCCGTCCCGACACCTATCCGGGCGTGGTCGGCACGGAGGTCGGCGCCGAGCCGTGGTTCCGGGAGGCGGCGGCCCTGCGGAGCGGGGACGCGTTCACGGCCGCCGACGTGCGGACCGAGCCGCATCTCGGCGGCGCGCAGGTCGCGACCTATTGCGCGAGCGTGCGCTCCGACGGCCGCTCCGACGCTCCCGCGCTCGGCGTCCTCGCCATCCATTTCGACTGGCAGCCGCAGGCCCAGGCCATCGTCCAGGGCGTGCGGCTGGAGGCCGGCGAGAAGGACCGCACCCGGGTGATGCTGCTCGATGCCCGGAACCGCGTGATCGCCTGTTCCCGGGGCGAGAGCGTCCTGAGCGAGACCTATCCGCTCCGGACGGAGGGACGGGCGCAGGGCCATTACCGGACCGATCAGGGACGGCTCGTCGCCTTCCACGACACCCCGGGCTACGAGACCTATCGCGGGCTCGGCTGGCGGGGCGTGATCGAGCAGCGGCTCGCCTGAGGCGCGGGGCGATCGGCGCGCGGTGCCAGCCCTGACCGCGCCCGGCACCACGAGCGGGCCGGGCGCGCGGGACCGCGCGCCGAGGCGCCTTGCAGGACCGAGCCGGGGACACGCGCGCCGAGCCAATCGTTCGGATGCCCTCTCCCGCCGGGCCTGCCTCGATCGCGGCGACGGTCCCTCACCGGCGCGCCATGACCAAGCCAGGCGGCGCAGCGCAGCGAAGACTCAATCACTAGCTGCAAAAATCAGCTCAAAAGACACACGAGTGCTGATTTTTGCAAACTCCGATTGCACGGCTCCGCCGCTATGCAGTCAAACCATCCTTGGCGCGCCATTTAAGATTTTATTCAAAGACGTACTGACTTCACGGAAGACAAAGTCCGGATTCACTCAGGCTTTCACCAGAACAGTCGAAGATTTATGCATGATGACCGATTGGTGAGCACTACGTCGTAAGGCAAGAATTCCTTTACCGGTAGCCGGGCATCCATCGCGCAACACCACAAGACGACGGGCCGACGAACGGATGGCACTTGGATTTCTCACGTCCCTGCGCGGACGCATCGTCGCCGTGGCGCTCGCGCCCTGCCTCGCCTTCGGCGCCGTCACCGGCATCGCGATCACGCAGCGCTCGGCGGAGCGCACCGAGATGCGGCGCGTGGAGCATCTCGCCGACCTGGCCACACGGATCAGCGTCTTCGTGCACGAGGCCCAGCGTGAGCGCGGGGCGTCGAGCCTCTTCCTCGGCTCGAAGGGGAGCCAGTTCAAAGCGGAGCTCGCGGCGCAGCGCGCCCTCACGGACGGCTCCGTTCAGGGCCTCGGGCAGGCCGTCACGGATGCACCGATCGCCGCTCTCGGCGCCGGGATCGAGCGGCGCGGACAGGCCTTCGCGCAGGCGCTCGCCCGGCTGGCCGAGCAGCGCAAGGCGGTGGATGCCCTGGAGACGCCGGTCGCTCAGGCCGCGGCCTATTACACGGCGACGATCGCCGAGGGTCTCGGCATCGTGCGCGAGATGGGGGGCGTCGCTGCCCATGCCGGCATCGCCGCGCGCGCCTCGACCTACGCCGCCTTCCTCGCGCTGAAGGAGGCCGCCGGCCAGGAGCGGGCGGCCGCCGCGGCCGCCTTCGCCGCCGGCAGCCTCGACCTCGGCGGGCTCGGCCGCTTCGCCGCGCTCTCGGCGAACCAGGCGACCTTCGCCGGCCTGTTCCGGGCGGGCGCGAGCGAGGCCCAGAGCGCGCTGCTCGACGCGGCGGACGCGACCGACGCCGCCCGGGAGGTGGCGCGCCTGCGCAAGCTCGTCCTCGGCACCCTGCCGGGCGAGACGCTGCCGTTCCGCGACGCGCCGCACTGGTTCAAGCTCTCGACTCAGCGCATCGATGCCCTGAAGGGCGTCGAGGACCGGCTCAGCGGCGATCTCGTCGCGGCCGCGCAGGCGGTGCGCGCCGAGGCGGATCAGGCGCTCACGATCTGGACGCTGGCGGGGCTCGCGACCTTCCTCCTGTCCGGCGCGCTCGCCTTCGGCCTCGGCAGCGCCATCGCGCGTCCGCTGGTGCGGATGTCGCAGGTGCTCGTCGCCATCGGGCGCGGCGAGGCGGATGTGGCGATTCCGGAGGGCGGCCCGCGCGAGGTGCAGGCCCTCTCGCGGGCCGCCGCGGCGTTCCGGGAGAGCGTGGCCGAGGGCCGGGCCCACCGCGCCGAGCAGGAGCGGCTCACGGCCGAGACCGCGGCCGCCCAGCGCCGGGCGGTGCTGAGCCTCGCCGACAGCTTCGAGGCGCAGGTCGGCGGCATCGTCGGGACCGTCTCGGACGCCGCCAGCCAGCTCCAGGCCGCCGCCGACGGAATGGCCCAGGCTGCCGAGCGCACCACGGCCCTGAGCCGCGAAGTGGCGAGCGCCTCGCAGGAGGCGGCGCTCTCGGCCGACACGGTCGCCGCAGCGACGGAGGAGCTCTCGGCCTCGGTGCGCGAGATCGGAACCCAGGCCACCGCCTCCGCCGACCTCTCGGCCTCGGCCACGCGCGATGCCGAGGCGATGGCCGCCCAGGTGCGCCATCTGGCGGCGGCGGCCGGCAGCATCGGCCAGATCGTCGGGCTGATCTCCGACATCGCCAGCCAGACCAACCTGCTGGCCTTGAACGCCACGATCGAGGCGGCCCGCGCCGGCGAGGCGGGCCGCGGCTTCGCGGTGGTGGCCGCCGAGGTCAAGGAGCTGGCCGGCCAGACCGCCAAGGCCACCGACGAGATCGCCGCCAAGGTCGCCGAGATCTCGGCTTCCACCGAGGCCTCGGTCGCCTCGATCACCGGTATCACCGGGCTGATCCAGCGCCTCTCGCGCGTCGGCGGCGACATCGCCGCGGCGGTGGAGCAGCAGGGCGCCGCGACCACCGAGATCGCCCGCACCACGGCACAGAGCTCGCAGAACAGCCGCACCGTCTCGAGCCACATCGCGAGCGTCAGCGAGACCGCGGCCATGGCGAGCGCCGGCTCGGGCCAGGTCCTGGCTGCGGCGGGCGACCTCTCTCGGCAGGCCGCGATGCTGCGCGAGACCGTGAGCGGCTTCCTGGCGACCGTGCGGGCCGCCTGAGCCTTATCGCCCGTCCCTGAGGGGGCAGGGGAGCCGCAAGCCCCCTCCGGCCTCCGGGGAGGGCACCGCTGCCTCCAGCGGAGAGCAAGGATCACGACGCGCGCCCTCGCCCGACCGGGGGAGGGGACCCGAGCCTGATCCGGGCTGCGGCGGAGCGCTGGAACCGCGCCCTTCCTCCCCCTCTGCGGGGGAGGGTGGCCCGCGAAGCGGGTTGGGAGAGGGGTGCGACGGTGCAAGCGGAGGCGGTGGCCTTCATGCCTGCTCCGCCCCTTCCGGCAGCCGGGCTCCCCTCTCCCGCCCCCCTTCGGGGGCCACCCTCTCCCGCAGAGGGGAGAGGAAGGGCACGGCGGCAGGGCGGAAAGGCCTGCCCTGAGACAAAAAGCTTGACACGCGAGAACAAAACACGTACATCCCAGCCACGCGCTGTCCCGCGGCGCGACGGGTCCTGCAACCCGCCGCGCCGCGCGCCTCCCCT
>Ga0126362_10000312_pt1 | contig 27371 bp, 42 predicted proteins | sample ANMtaG_FD_126269 | JGI IMG/M metagenome (GOLD analysis project Ga0126362, IMG submission 126269) | Continental margin sediment microbial communities from North Pacific Ocean - ANME2c_DSS_Sorted | ecosystem: Environmental > Aquatic > Marine > Continental margin > Sediment | place: Pacific Ocean... | reverse complement strand
TCAGCTAACCCAAATCAGAAAGCGGGTGGGGAAAAACAACTGGCCGCCACCGGGGAGAACCCGTGGCCACCAGCGGGGAGAACTACTGGCCGCCTACGGGGAGAACTTCGTGGCCATTGACAGCCCAGCCCGCGGTCCACCAGGTGGATCGTTCGGCGTCCGCGGCAAGTTGTTCAGGGGATTGGTGTGTTCCTACCGTCTCGACTACGAGGTCGAGAATCGGTCCTTGCAGCAGTGCGGTGATCGCCAGGGTGGCGATGGTGACGGCGACAAGGTTCGCGACGGTTGGGGGTTGTGGGAGTACGCAGCCGATGCTGCGTGCAGCGCACCGGGCTCGGGCAAGGACGATACGAGTGTTCTTGGTAGCGACACCGAAGATCGGCCGCATGAGGGACAGGAGCAGCACAGCCCCGAATACGAATGCGACAAACAGTACGACAAAAGATGCGATGTTGCCCTCTTGAGCGGACACGACGGGTACGCCTGTCATGTAAATGAGAAATGCGCCAAGGCAGAACCCCGAGAGCGCCCGTTGAAGACCGATCGTGAAGACGGCGAACCGGTGTGGCGTTGCATACGTGTGTACGAGCTCACCGAAGGTTGTTCGGGACTTTGCGGGCACAGCGGCGGCCCTTTCCGGTTCGAGTGCATGAGTGAGCGAGTTCGGGCCCGAGTTCCCTATCTCGTGCCGCCCCCGTTTCGTCGTCCGCCGCAAGGAAACGTCACGTGTCCGCCCTGTGCAACTCGGACTCGCTGACCAGGTCATGGATCGGCGGGACGGTGGTTGGCGCTGAGTTGTCCAGGTCCGAACCTATGGTCCTCCCACATGCCGTTTGTGACGACGAGGAGTGAGCCTGATGACTGTGGAGATTGTTCGTATTCATCCGACCGAGGCGAAGAAGATGCGCAGGCTGCACCGGCACTGGTCGCCGGGTACCGACGTTCCGGCGGGGCTTGGGGGCGCAGGAACGGTGGGCATCGTCGCATCGTCGGAGTACCGGCAGCTCGGGTATGCACTGGCTTCGGCGCCTCATGGGCTGATTCGGACTGCGCGCCAGGCAGGTTGGTCTACGGAGGGTTGTGAGCAGCTTGCTGCACACGTCCGCATCGTCGACGCTCTCGTCGTCAACCCGGAGGTTCCCGACGCTGCCGTGGTCCGGGCCGCGCTGATCGAGCGGTTGATCGCCGAGCTCACCGACGATATGGCAGGCAACGGTCGCTTGTACGGATCGACGGAGGATCTTCCGGAACGGGTGCAGTTCTGGCGCGAGTTGGGGTTCGAGGTGAGAGAGCCGAATACTCCGGCGACGTGGGAACATCCGGGATGCCGCACATTGCGAGACAGCGGCGAGAGCCCCGGCTTCAGGCCGTTCACCAGGACTCTGGGCGGGCCGCTGTGAACGGCGAAGGGGGCCGTTCGCACACGCTGGTTGTCGCGGACGGAACCAGACTCGCGGTCCGCGAGGTCGGATCCCGAACGGCGCCGCTGACGGTGATCTTCGTCCACGGCTTCTGCCTACACGCCGGTGCCTGGGAGCCTCAGCAACGCTATGTGAGTAGGAAGTGGAGTGGCCGGGCGAGGTTGGTGTTCTTCGATCACCGAGGTCACGGTGGCTCCGGGGGTGCGGACGCCGGCACCTACACGATCAGCCAGCTCGGACGCGACGTCGAGGAAATCATTCGGGTGGTAGCGCCCACCGGACCCGTTGTCCTCGTAGGTCATTCGATGGGCGGTATGGCGGTGTTGTCGTACCTCGCACAACACGCCGATTCGACATCTCGTGTGGTCGGCGTGGGGTTGATCTCGACCGCCTTGAGTAACGTCGCGGGCGCCGGCATCGGGCGCGCGTTGAATACCCCGGCAGTCTCACTGCTCGGCGGTGCGTGCGCGCATGCACCGAGATTGGTCGGGCGCAGCTGGAGTCTCTCGCGGCGGCTGCTGACGCCCGTCATCGGCGCGACCTGTCCCATGGCTCCGAGCTCGGGCCTGCGGGCGGCAGCGACGTCGTACGAGATGGTCCACGCGACACCGATTGCGACGGTTGCGGCATTCTTGCGGGACCTGCGTCTCTACGACGCGTCTGCCGCGGTGGGAGCGCTGGGGCGCATCCCGGTATCGATCATGTGCGGAACCAGAGATCGGGTCACTCCGATCCTGCATTCACAGCAGCTGGCTGCGCTTCTGCCCAACGCCGAACTCGTTGCCGTCGCCGGTGGCCGGCACATGGTGGGTCTGGAGCAACCGCAGGTCGTCGGAGAAGCGCTCGATCGGTTACTTGTCCGTGCGCAGACCTATCACCGGGAGCATTCACCTACAACGGATCTGGTCGGAGCGTGACGTGAGCGTAGACAGTGCAGCAACCGCAGTGCGGTCCATGATCGCCGACATCGACGTGGACCCGGAGAGCGAAGAATTCTTGTGCGCGCTCGACCGGTTGTGGGAGCAGATGCTCAGCGAGCGCGCGGCGGAGATCGTCGGGCTCAGGCGTGAGCAGACGTGGAGTGCCGACGAGCCTGGATGGGAAGGCAATTCGTCGCTCGACTACTACCCTCGGCGCGATGTGTGGCGCACGACGGTACATACCGGTCGCACCGCCGGCGGTGAGGAGGTGAAGATTCCGCTCGCTCTTCTCGCGCCAGTTCTGATCGGACTCGTCCCGGTTCTTGCCGGCGTGACTGCGCAGGCTAACCCATTCGTCGCACTACTGGTCTGCATTGGTCTCGCCGCAGGGATAGAGGCGGTGGGGTTGTGGTGGTGGACCCGCCGCGATCCACTCCGCCTGAGTGAGGAGGACAAAACCGAGATCGGCGTCGCTGTGACAGCTCTGCAGACGTTGATCTCAGCGGGCGGAGCGCATGTCGAGCTGCGGTTGGCGTTGGCGGCATCGGCACTCGTCGACGAGATCCGCACCGTTCCTGTCTGGGAAAGCGAGGATCTCGACATAGGTCGCATACGCCTGAATCTCGACGAGCAACTCGCCGAAATTCTTGCGCATGCCGGTGAACTCGCCACAGTGCGAGCAACTTTGGGAACCCCGGCGGCGGGTAGCAGCCCGCAAGCCCTCGCAGCGAGGGAAGCTCACCTGGTGAGCAGCCGGTGGCTGGGGCGCGTCGAGCGTTCGCTGCTCACACGTGTAGCTGCGCTGTGGAGCTATCGTCGCCATCTGCTCGAGCTGCAGGAATCGATCACTGCCGGCGAATCTCTCGACAGGATTCACGACGGGGACCGGACCATCGAGGGCCTTCTGGTCAACTCGGCCGGCGATGATGTGGCGGCTTCGGCGATAGGTCAGTTGGCGACCGACCTCACAGACCTTCGGCGCGCCCGAGAGTCCGCGTTGGCGGAGCTACGCGGAGAGCTCTACGAATTCGAGGAGCGGGACTGATGGGGAGAAGTCACGACAGGATCAGCCCGGACCGCGGTAACGGCGTCTTCGACCCAGATCGGGGAGAGAGCGACATCGCCACCCGCAAAGAAGGTGCCTTGATTTCGGAACACGCGTACAGCACTCGCGGCGACATTCGCAGCGGAGCACGCGAACTCGACCATGCGACAGAGAACTTGCCCGGCCTCACCCGCGCAAGTCGAGACCTCAACCGGGCCTATCCACGCCCGACGCCGGCACCGATCGAGAACCAAAGGTTGCGCCGAGAGCTGCCGGCGGCGATCGAACTACGTCGCTCGCTGTCCGCGCGGCAGAAAAACGCACGCTCTGCCACCAAACGGGAGGTGCTCGATTCGATGCCGCAGGCGCAGTACAACGCACTGTCGGCGTTGACGTCGGATCCGAACGTCTGGAAGGAAACGAACAACGCGCTGTCTGCGGTTGCCGGCGATGCCGTTGAACTCGACGACGGCAGGCGTAAGCAGGTGCAGCGTGTCGACCGCGCTATTCAACGGTACGAACGTGAATCCGGCCGCGGACATCTCGTCTACACCTCTGTCAGCGTTCCCCATGCTGTGGTCAACCCGGCGGACTTGCCTGCCACGCTTCAACCCGGCACGGTGCTTTCCTTCGACCGGGTCACTGCAGCGACGCACTCGCTGCACGAGCTCGATTCCACCACTCGCCCGACAGATGTCGTCTTCGAGATCTCGACAGAGCGGGGGATGTACTACGGGCAGTCTTCACGGATGAACAACTCACATCATTTGCTTCCGAGAGGAATCCAATTGGACGTGGTGGGTGCACATTTCGCGCCGTACGAGCGACCTGGACAACAACCTGGCGAGCGCCTGATCGTGCAACTGACCGATCACAGACCCGAAGGAGAACAACGATGAGCAAAGACCAGACGGCGCGCCGTCGCCGGCCGGACCTGACATTTCATCCTGACATTCTCGGGATCCCGGCACAGTTCCGAGTCGTCGACACCCGCCGAGCGGAAGAAGCTGGCCCCGACAAAGCCGGTGACGCAGTCCGCGATATCGGCGCGCAAGAGAACTGAAGGACGCACACAAAAGAAAAGTCGGAGGCCACCACATGGTGTGCCCCCGACTCACCCGGTGCATTCTCAGTGCCGCCGACACTACCTCACGCGATCGACCAACTCGGCCAGTCCTGTCATTCGCCGGTGCCGAATCGGGGCAGCCTCTTGAAACTTGTGCACCCGAGCGCCGGCTGAATTTCCCGGGCTGACGGCGAAATGAAAGGAGCCTGAGCTGCAGGTTCTGTACGGAGGTGCGTGCACGGCGTCATCCAGTCCAGGTCCGGAGTTAGCGTGCGGCGATGCCGGACGCACCGCATCGGCTCGCCAGGAAAGGGAGACCATGACCACGCCGATCGAACCCCCCGATACAACTGTCGTCACGCTCGCCGCACGAGCCAGGGAAGCTGCCGCCGCAGCACGAAACGCGGCCGAAAAGGAAAAGCAGGACAGCTCCGAAACTCAAGGTGACGAAGACAGCGGTCGACTGATCGTGATGCTCGACGAATACCCCGCGTTTGTTCCTTCTGCGGATCCGAGCGAGGTGGCCGTGAATTTCGCCCGCAGAGTCAGTCTTTCATCCGTCGCACCTAACGCCGCCGAATTGATGTGGCCATCAGCAGAGACGAAAGAATGATGATGAGGCGCAAGGTCGCCACGTGTGTTGCCGCTGCGGGGCTTCTTATGACCGTGGTCTCGGGGTGCGCAGCGGTTGCTCAGGGAGGCCCCTGGACGGGAATGGAGACGAGTGCACCTGCTGCACCTCTCGTGGTCGCAGAAGTGGCCGGCGAGTCGACACCTCGCCTCGACGAATTGCTCGGATCGGTGACTGTCGTCGACAAGTTGCCGAATATCCCTGGTTACGAAAGGGGTTGCGGCACAGGCGAAAGGTGCGTTTTCGGAACCGCATGGACCGACAAGTACGACGGTCCTCTGGCCAGAAATGGTTGTGACACACGCAATGACGTCCTGAAACTTCAACTTGTAGATGTCGCATTCAAACCCGGAACGCGCGACTGCAAAGTCATCGCCGGCACGCTTCACGACCCGTACACCGGAACCGATATCGCGTTCTCCACGTCCAATCCTTCGGCTATTCAGATCGACCATGTCGTGGCACTTTCGAGAGCCTGGGATGCGGGGGCAGCGAATTGGACTCCGCAGCAAAGGGTGAACTTCGCCAACGACACGGACGTCAACTTGCTTGCCTCCCAAGGCAAAGCAAACCAATCGAAGTCAGATCAAGGCCTCGACACCTGGCTTCCCCCCAACGCTGCATTCCACTGTGACTACGCCATCAAATATCTCACCGTGGCCGCGAAATATCACCTGATGATCACTTCCGCCGATGCCGGCGCGGCGCGCACCGCCTGCGCACAGAAATGAGGAGAAGTAGATGAGTTCTACCGATGGTGATGATCACATCCGCTTGTCGAACGAAATCCTTGAAAGCAGACGACGAACCCGCCTCAGTCGGGCAATCGCGACGATAGGTTTCGCCGCAGGCGCCGCACTCACGGGAGGCGTGGTGACCGGCGCCTGGCTCTACTTTCTCGGCTTCTTCGCGTTGATCACAGTCGGCGTGGCCGTCGGCAACGGCATCAGTGGAGCCGTCGACCGGGGAGATCCGACTCGGCTCCTTCATCCCGGTTCTGGTCAGTGCGGTAGCACTGGGAATCATCATCTACCTCGTGTTCTCCGGCCGTTTGTCCGAGATCCTGACCTTCACCACCGGTCCTATCGCCTGAACCCAAGGCGCAACGGGTGTCCTGCATTCGACTTTTACGGACTCTCGATGTTGTTCGGCTTCAATCTCGAAATCTCCGTCACGAAACGATCCCAACCTCTCGGAAAAAAGGAATTCAGCCATGACGAGCATCGACAGCACAGACACACAGGGCGCCGCGGATTCGAACCAAGAAACCTGGCTGCACCTCGAATCCGCCCTGCGGGATATTCCGGCGCCGGGCCGCTTCAAATCCCTTACCTGCAGTGAGCACGCCGCGCTCGCCGAGCGCGTGTCCATCCTTGCGTTGCAACCCGACCCGTTTGACGCCCGTGGATTTGCGTACCCCGAAGGCATCCGCGGCACCCTCCAACGCGCCGCACAGATCCACGCCGCACTCGCCGCCCTTCCACCTGATGTCCTACCCACTACGTCCTCTGAGGCGCAGTCGTGAGCAATGAATCGAGTGTTGGCGACCGAATCGCACCCTGCTCATCACTCTCGGTCGCTGCAACCGCGCTCGAAATGGGGCACCGCGTGCAATTCGCGGAGTCCCGGCGATGGTGGAGGGTGCGAGCAACATCCGGCGATGGCAGGTTCGCGATCCTTACCAGCCCCTTCAACCTCCGCAGGGTCCCGTACTACACGATCCTCGACACCGAGCGCGGCGTACGCGGCCCGGACGACAGAATCTTCTGCAGCGGTTACGAAGACGACAGCGACATCGCAGATCGGATGCGCGAGCTGATCGCCGGAGACATCCAAGTGAGCCGCCGGCGGTCGGTAGAGAGCCACATCGTCGCGGTCCTCCCGCCCACCGATCGGCATACCCCCCGGGACCGATTCCGCCCCCTGACACGTACGAACGGTCCTCGAAACGCGACATGACACGACAGGAGAATCCCGCTCATGACTCAGACATACCGCGCCGCACAAGTTTTCCCCGACCCGGCCGAACGGCGACTCCGAGCAATGCTCGCGGCCCTCGACGATGCCCTCGCCGGGATAGCTGATGCACGCGAAGAACTCCGAGGGCTCTACCCCGGCCCGAGAACGTACCCAGAAGCGCTGGAACTGTTCCTCGCCGCCGAAGCCGACAATCAGGACATCACCACCCACCTCGCCGCCGCAGCCCGCGATATCCGTGCCACGCTCGCGATCCTTCACAGCACCACAACCACGGCCGTGTCGAACTCCTCGACGTCGCTGCATCCACACACCCACAAGGTGACAGCTGCCGCTGACGTGAGGCGAACGAACAAGGCCCACATCGAAAGGGGACACCACAGATGACTGCCACCCCATCCGACGCCACCGCGCACCAGCACGGCAACGGATCCCTCACCCCCGCAGCGGAACCGGCAACAGGTTTCGACGCCGATAACCTCACAGCCGCAGACGAACTCGCGATCGACATCGGAAGAGTCGCGATCGAAGCCAGTGAAGGTGTCCCCTACGGCTCAGAGCCCGACGAGTTCTTCCTGGCAGCAGGGAAAGCTGTCTTCTACTGGCTACAGCTCAACGGTCACCGGCGCATCACCACTGAAGAGGCGGAAGAGATACGACAGGTGTCGAATTGCGCGCTTCAGTACGGCAACATCGCCAGCCGAGAAGCCGCCCACAGTCTGCTCGCCCGGTTCCTGGCAACCGAACCCGCCAAGGCGCGTCCCGATATCGGTACGGCAACCGCCGACAATGTCGGCGGTTCAGATGGTTCCGCCCCTGCCGAACCTGCGGAAGAGGAGACGAATGCGAAGGCGGTAACACGGTGCCCGATCTGCTTCGGACTGAATGGGTCTCACAACACGATTCACGAGCGCTACCCGGCCGGCGGCGGCGGAACCAACAAACCCTGCCCGAACTCCCTGCCAGCCGTTACAGAAGAAGTGAAGACGCACTGCCGGTGCGTCACGCCGGACTGGTACCACGATGGGCTGGACTCGGATATCGCCGGACGCCTGTGCCGCCGGTGCCGTCTGCGACAGAACATCCCGTACAGGGATCTCGTCAACTCGCCGGTTGCCCGTACCGCAGTGTCAGCGTTCAGTGTCGCTGCACTAGCCCTACGAAACGCCGTGGAAGTACTGGACCCTCACGAAGGTGGGGATTGGGAGCACGCGTGGCAGACGATTGCAGACCTCGAAGACTGCGCCGGCCGCTTCGAGGCAAGTGAGAGAACGGAAGTGAGGGAAAGTGGTCGAGAAAATCGCTAAGCATGGAAGACACGCTACGAGTCAGGCGAAACTGGGCACGCATGTCCTCAGTCCAGTCGGCCCCGAGAATTTCAGTGAGCACTACTACGGAGTGCGAATCACCATTACCCCACTGGGCAGGCTGCGCGGGCTTTTCAGAGAGTGGTTCCTCGTTCCACCCGACTTTCATCCAGCGATACCGGTGTGCATCTACGGACATGGCGTCGAACCTAAACGTATTGCCGCGGCGATCAACCGGTACGCCCGCGAAGCAGAATGGGAACGTCGGCCGACGTTGAGACAGATCATCGACGGGATCGACGAACGGTGGATCAGTGGCACTATGACGAACTCGGAAACAGGGTTGGTGGTGTACGCGCGGCTCTGCCTGAGATTTGAGGAGCGGATCCGCGGCGCAGTTCCTGTCACCATCATTGCTCCGGAGCCAGAGACCATGACAGTGGGGGCAACTGGCGGAGATCTGGTGAATCCGGGAGTTGACAATTGACGATGTCGATCACCGTGAACTGTGATGCGTGTGGAACTACTCGAGAAGTTCCGGCGAACTACTTGTCATCGTGCAGTGTCGTGAGATCCGCGATCGAGCCAGGGTGGACACATTCCGTCGACGAGAACTACTGCTCGAATTGCGCTGCAGTGAGGGCGCAGACGTGGCCTCGAGAATCCGAGGGAGGGACTCCATGAGCATCACTGAAATTCGGCCACTAGGTGCCGTTGATGGGGTGAAGGCTCCTGTGTCTCACTCGATTCATGCGATTCCCGGTAACACCACGCTCGACGAACTCACGGAATTCGCGTGGAAGGATCTCTCGACTCCCGACAAGGCGATTGGTGCATACCGGTTGGTGTCTCTCGCCGATGACCCTGATGTGTGGGAGCAACTCGGCTCTCTCACTTACGCGCGATTCGTCGACGTCGGTGCATTCGCTGCCGTCTATTCCGAGGGGCACTGGATACCGCTCTCGTGTGGGCAATGGCTGGTGCGCACACACGACGATGACCTCATCGTTGTCTCCGACGAGGACCTCCGGCTCGGGTACGAGTTACTCGGGTGAAAGAAAAAGAGCCGTCGGAGCGCTCGCCAGGGAAGGTCGTTGACCTTGGTCTTATGTTCGTCGATTGCTTGCAGGCACCTGAGCTGTCCAGGTCCGTCTCTACTGTCCGGATCGCACTGAAAGTCCCCGCGGTCATCGAGACAGTTGTTCCCCTCGGCCGCACCAACATCCGGCAAAGGAAGACATCATGGACATCGCATCACTCATCGTCGGCGTCGCAGTAGCCGGCGCATCGGCAGCGCAGGGAGCTGGCGTAGAGCCAGTCATCACCGACACCATCACCTCGGTAGTCGAGGAACAGGCACCGGCTGCCTCCCAGTTCATTCCAGATCCGCAGCCGTACCTGGACCAGGCAACAACTGCCCTGACGCAGCTGCAGGAGCAGATTCCTCCTGCGTGGCAGTCCGAGGCGGAAAGTGCGCTACCCCCGGAACTGAAAGACGCTGCGGCGCAGATACAAGAGATCCTCCCGCCGCAGGCACAGGCTCTGATCCCCGACGTCGCCCCTCCTGCTCCCGGACCGGACTCGGTTCCGCCGGCCGGCTCGGCGCCGAACGGATCCGCTGTCGAAGACGCATCGGCAAATGACACGACACCTGCCGGAGGGCCTGCGCTTCTGCCCTCCGTGTTCAGCGCACAACCATCTAACGCTGCCGGGATACCCTCGCTCACAGGCCTGTTCGCACCGTCGGCGGTGCCGGATCTGAAGTTCGATCCCAACCTTCCTCGCAATGTTGAGTTCGCTCGCGCTGTCATCGAAGCTGCGATGCGGGCACTCGGGCTTCCCTACCAGTGGGGCGGCGGTTTGTTGACCGGTCCGTCGATGGGTGATGGAACGGGCGGCCCGATCGCCGGTTACGACTGCTCCGGACTGAGCCGCTTCGCGTACTTCATCGGAAGCGGCGGAACCAAGGTGCTGCCTCGGACGTCGCAGGAGCAGTTCCGCGCCGGACACCAGATTCCGATGAGCCAGGCACAGCCGGGTGACCTGCTGTTCGGGAATTGGCAGGCTGACGGCGCCAATCATGTCGCGATCTATCTCGGCGAGGGCAAGATGATCGAGGCACCTCAGACCGGTCAATTGGTGCAGATCAGCGCAGTCCGTTCGGACATGATCCCGGCCAGGTTCCTCTGATGACGGACCTATCTTCCACTGTGAGTAACTGCCGGGCCGAGCGGCCAGGTCGCAGTGTTTCGACTCTCAGTGGTGTCGGGGCCGCCGCCCTGATCCCGGCGGCGCTGACGACGCTATTGATTCAGTGGGGGCCTGCAGCGGCGTCTGCGCTCACTCACAGTGGGAGGGGATGACAGTGACGGACGGCGCACCCGACAGCACAGCCGCAGGCCACTACGATTTGCGTAACGACAGCGGAGAACCTCAACAGAGCACCGCTGAGATTGATGCGAGCACAACCTCGAGTGAAGGAGATACCACTGCCATGACCGCGACAACGCCGTCAAGCCACAAGAAGGCGCTGGAGACAGCACGCAAGGCCGCAGAATCGTTGGCGCAGGAGGCGATTGCAACGAGAGTCGCTCTCGTCGGTGCCATCGGCGAGGCGGAAGCTGAGCTTGCTGCCATCGACGCGGCACGGGTTGAGGCAGAGGACACGATCCGCCTCGCCCATGAACGCGCGCTCGCGGGCGGGTGGACCGTCAAGGAACTCGCCGCTATGGGATACAGCGCACCGAAAAAGAAGAAGGCCGCAGCGTCGAGTAAGCGATCCTCGTCGGCGCCGGCAGAAAACACGGCCGCCGCGAATGCACCCCAAACGTCCGAACAGAATCCCGCGCACGACAGCTCGGCCTAAAAAACGCACACCACGTGTACCCCCGGGTCCGTCTACATCGGGACTCGTCGCTGCGCCGCAAAAGCGTGAGAAAGCAGCCCGCCGTCGCACCCTTTCTGATCGGTGTGTCGTAGCCCTCGGCTAATCTCGAATGTGCGACGAGCAGCAGGTCGCCACACCGACCTAGACCGCAGCACAATCGGCGGTCCTGATCTTGTGAGGGAAGATTCCCCACGAGATTGGTCGAGGTGGCGACCTGCTGCTGTTTTTGTCTCCGTAGTGAGAGGGCAACGCCTAGTTGCAAACTGGGGTCGCGGACGGCTGCACATGTGTGAAAGGTTTAGCGGGTCAACACGAACCCACCAATTTTAGGAGCGCAATCTCATGGCTACAGTCAAGGATTCGACGACGTGGGCTATCCGAGCTTTGCACTACTCCGAACTATCGGACAACGCGATCGAAAAGGACGTGGATCGAGCGAATGTTTTTGCGACGCACGCCCTGGTTTATGCGACGCTGGCGGCCTCCGGTGTCGAGGTCCATTACAACTAAATCGCTGAGGGATTCGTGGAGCTTCCCTCTCGACAGGTGAAAACTGTTTGGGCGCAGCCCAATACTGCTGAAGACAGGCCTGTCTTCGATCGTATGTGGTTCGAGGTCAGACGAATTCACGGATCCGAGGGAGGACTCGTGCTAGCTCTTCGAAAAGCGCCGGCCATCCGCGTCTGAGTCTGGTGATGCGGCCGCGCTCGAGGAACGCTCCGTCAAGGATGTGTGAGACCCGTAGATGCTGCTCGGGCGTGCCGAGGCGGCGGAGCTTGTCGTAGACGGGGTTGACGGGAAGGTCGTGCGCGGCGATGTGCGACCAGATGTCCTCGCTACTCCAGTCCCAGCCCGGCCCGAAAACGTGTGTGCCATCGGCTCGGTCGAGGGCGCCGCCATGTGTGAGTCGCTGCTGCGCTGCTGTGGTGCAGCAGTCGACGCATTCTTCGGTAACTCGGACGCGGAGAGCGTTGTAGTACATCGACCAGCGTCCGGTCCCTTTCGCTGATTCGTCGGCACGTACACCCCAGATCTCGCCCGATCCGTGAGTCTGATGTGCCGCGCGTGAGGGTGCTCCGATGAGAATGTCGCGGAGCGCTCGCGTCGTCGCTCGTGTGGGCAGGTGGTGATCCCATTCGCCGGAGTCCGCGAGGACGGTCAGCAGGGGTGGGTCGGCTCGGTGCACTTCGAGATTGAGGTTCCATGCGTCGGCGAGGTCGGCGATGTACTCGTAGGTCTGTGGGTATTCGAGCCCTGAATCGAAGAAGACGACAGGAATGTTCGGCTCGACCGCTGTGGTCAGGTGCAGGGCGACGAGTGAATCTTTGCCGCCGGAGAAGGCGAGATATCCGTCGTGATTGTCGAGGTGTTCCTCGATGCGCTCTTTGATCGCGGCCAGGTTCGGGCGCGGGCGCCGCAGTGCGCGCAGTGGGGTCAGATCGAGCCCGTCCGCGCGAGGGGTGCCACTCATATCTCTGCCGCTTCCCTGGGTGCTCGATGAGTATTTCTGGCGTTGTTGTCACACGCGGCCCGTCGGGCGGATCTTCCTGTGTATGTAAGGCCTCGAAGCCGATCCGACTCGGGGCACCTGCACAGGAGGACGAGCGTGATGAAAGAAAAACTACAGGAGGTGACCTCGTGCGTGGAGGTCGTAGAGGCGGCGTTCGCATCGACGAATCGTTCATCTGAGAAGGACTCACTGCAGAGGGGACGGTGTGCGCGCTGCGCGAAGGCCGACACACCGATCGAGCCCGCGCGGTCGGCGATCTCACGGACCTTCACCGCATTCGACTCGTGGAAGGCTCCGGCAGAGAAAGGTCTCTGCACACCGTGCCGGTGGGCGTATCAGACCTCGGAGCTGCGAACCCGAATGCATCTGATCACCACCGCGCCGGCGATGACCGAACTGACGCAGCCGCGCCTGGCCCGGACCTTGTCGGCACCGTTGACGTCGGAGATCGCGCTGGTGGTGCCGTTGCGTCGCCCGGCCCGCAAACACATCCTGCCGCACGCCCGATGGGGTGCCGTTGCTGTCGAAGACACCTGCTTGCCGTGGTCGGATCGCGATGTCGCAGCAGCTGCCGCGATGCGCCGACTGCGCTCTCACGGCTTCGGCGAACGCATGCTCGGCGAGAGCGCAGCCCCGTATGCAGTGCTACGCACAGTGCCGGCGCGTCGGTGGCCGGCGATCTTCGAGGACTGGGATCACCTGTCCCCGTACCGCCACGTCGACCGATGGTGGGCGTTGGCGCTGTTGGCCACCACACCGCCTCGCAGCAAGGCGCACGCATGAGCACGCCGACCGACCGCTGGCTCGCTGCCGCTCCCGCAGGCCTCCCACAGCTGCACGGTGTGGAGAACGTGGCCGAGCGACTGCTGTTGCTGTTGCACTACGGCGTGGACTGGGATTCGTGGGTGGGCCGGCGCCGGGCGACGTACTGGACGCAGCATTTGCCGAACCGAGTCCGCGTCGCCACTTATGTCGGAGGAGCCGACCTCGATCGTTGGTGGTCGGTTGTCTCACGTTCGCTCGAATCCGAGCCGCGAACAACCGACGAACGGCTGGAGTTGGCCGCTCTTCTGCGCGCCGAATCGGAGCCGGTCCTGACACTGCTGCGGGAGCGTCCCACGGCCTATGTCCTGCGGACCCGCATCGTGGCCGAATCAGTTGCCGCTGCCCGCGCCGCGAGGAAGGTCAGCTGATGCGCTCTACCGTGAGATGGGATGTCGAACTGACTGCCCTGTCGTCGATCTCGCAGAAAGGCGAGGAGTCGGAAACGACGACGACACTGTTTCGCCGCGAACCGATCCTGCAGCCCGACGGGAGGAAAGTGCTGGTACCGGTCGTGTCGGGGAACTCGCTGCGGGGAGCATTGCGACGCACCGCCGAGGAGTTGTTCCGCGATGTGATCGGCTACGAAAGACAGATACCTCTCTCCGCGGCGCACGCACTGCGCAACGGCGGCAACCTGAGCAAAGTCGCCGGCGACTCACTGACCGGCCGCAGGCGTCAGCGCCTGCGCGAGTTGGTCCCGCCGATCAGTCTGTTCGGAGGAAACGGAGGCGGTGCGCCGCCGATCGACGGATGTCTCAAAGTCGGCAAAGTCGTTCCCCGAGTGAAAGAAACAGAATCGATCATGAGCAGGCCCTACCCGGGAGTGCTGATGTCGCAGTTCGAGCTCATGTCCCTGGAAAGTTACAGCCGCTTCGACGACGCCGGCACCAAATTCTTCCCCGAACCCCTCGACGCGGGCGCCGGTTCGGGAACTTCGGTGCACCAGACGTCGATGTTGATGCGCTTCGAGGTCGAGACATTGCCCGCAGGAACACATTTCGAAACATTTCTGAGGGTGGACCGGGCAACCGACCGCGACATCGCCTTCTTCAGTGACGTGTGGGAACGATTCTCGCGAGACGGCTTCCTGGGTGGGCGCAGCGCGATCGGGCACGGGCGAGTCCGCGCCGAGTCGGAGCTGACCGTCTTGACGGGCCCCGGCCCGCAGGTCGCGGACTGGCGAGCGGAACTGGAACCGCTACGAGAAGACGTGATCGAGGCATTGGGGTGGCTGACATGAACGCAGACACCGCTTTCGCTCCCTTCCTGGTCAGGGCCCATCTCTCGTCCGGGTTGGCACATGCAAGCCCCTGGGGGATCGCCTTGGACGGCATCCTCGCCGCGGAACTGTGGGCCGACCACAAAGCAGGCGCCCTCGACCGCGGCGAATACGTGCCGGCGCTCTCACCGGAGGCGACCCCGCCGGATCTCGAATTGCCGCTCGCGCGCTGCACTCTGGCGGGTGCGGACTGGCATTGGTGCGCGACGTGTTCGTTCCCCGAAGACCCGGCCGGGGATCCGGTGGTGCGGTACTGGGCGAGCAGAACTGATCACCGAGGGCTCGAGGAACTCGCGTCGAGCGTGCCGGCAGTGATCTCGGATCGGCAGGGCCGCTACCGGGCGAGGTACATGCCGTTGATGATCACCAACTCGCGAACTGTCACCTGGCGCGGTGTGGGTGATCTGACGGCTGTCGCGGCGATATTGTCCGGTCTCGATGTGATCGGGAAGAAGCGTGCGCACGGGGAGGGGCGTGTTCTGCGGTGGGAGTTCGAGAACCGCGCAGGCGAGGATCCGTGGGAGTTCTCGCATGAGCACGCCGACGGGACGCTGGGACGCACGACACCGGCCGCATGTGTGGCGGCCTCGCGAGACATGCCGGTCACCTCGGGGTTCGGGTTGGCTGGTGTTCGTCCGCCGTACATGCACCCGGCGCGGATGCGCGAACTTCACCTGCCGCGGTAGCGGTGTTCGAAGGCGGGCTGGTGGTTTGTTACTCGAAACGGGTCACAGGTGGTATTGGTCGAATTTTGCGACTCACTGGGCGAGGCTCGGCCGGCTGGTCTGGGGGTGGTGCGATGAGTGTGAGGACGTGTTTGGGAGCCGCACCCAATCGGGAGGAGGGGTGCCGGACGTCTTCGGGGATCGGTTCGTTGCTGAGGACGGCGGAAACGTAGGGAGGGAGGTCGGCGCGGTCGAAGATCCTGATGGGCTGATGGGCGAAAAATACGTCGGAATATTCGAGTTCAGATAGGAAACTGGTCATCCAAGCGTCCTTCCGCTCGTCGGGTGCCATCTCGTCCGCTGTGCTCGTCCACGCGTTGAGGTAGCCGCGATAGGTTCGCTGAACCCACTCGCGGCCGTGCGCAAGGGTTTTCAGTGTTGCGGAGTTGACGAGCATCGAATATGCCGCGCTGTCCGAGTTGAATGCGCTCAGGGCGCCGTGGTTGAGGCGGGTTGTCACCCACTGTGCAAATTGTGTGGGAGTCAACGGGTTAGGCCCTCCGTCCCAAGGGTCTTTGGGGGCCGGGGGTCTGTGGGGACCCGACCGTCTGCCAAACATGACCAGGGAATTGCGTATTCGCGGATCGCGGCTAGGGAGACATCATCGACTAGACCCTTGGTACGTGGGAACCGCTTGAGAAATACATCTGCGCTGACAGCAGTGATTCGGTCGCCGGAGGGGCCGAGGCAGCATGTGTGGTCGCTGTACCGGACGCCGCGAGCGGCGAGGTTGTAGAGCGCATAGAGGCTATGCGCTCCGCTCTTTCGGGCGTAGAGGTCGAGTAGGTCGATCTGCTGCATGCCAGTGGATCGAACGGTGTGTTTGATCTTGTATTTCCCGGCCGCGTGCGCTTTGGGTGTTTGAAGCTTCTTGGCTTGGATGACGAGGTGAAACCATTTGTTCGAGCCGTCCGAGATCCACCATTTCCAGTCCGCACCGTAGCGGGATTCCTCTCTGCGGGTGAAGGCTCCGACGTGGAGGTCGGGAAGGGTTTTCGCGAAGTCCAGCAAGATCCGTTCCGTGGTTCCTTCTTCACCTTGGCGGATGTTGTGGAGCTCTCCATCCGTGAAGTTTTGGCCGGCGCGGTGTGCATTTTTGAACAGCGCTGTTGCGAGTTGCGTCATGACTGGGCCAGGCGTGGAAGAAGTTGGAATTGGCACGTGTATCCCGTCGGTTGGTTGGGCCGCCGGACAAGGGTTGCCGGCGTCAGAGGATCGCATGTCTGTAGGCGAGCTTAGGAATCTACCGGTGGTTGTGCAGTCGCTAGAAGTGCCCAGAAATGCACTGATCGGGTAGAACTGCGCTTCGCTTCCACCGTGTGAAGTTTCGAAAAGGCAGGGTGGCCCCTCTGCTTCGGTTCAAGCAGTCCAGGTCCCTCGCTACCGTTCGCCCATCAATCCGAGAGGCCGATGTGTAGAGGAGTCGTGGTTTCGATGACCATCACCGAGATTCACCCAAGCGATACCGCTGGGAATGTCGATTGGCAGGAGCGGGCAGTGTGCCAACGCACTGATCCCGAAGCATTCTTTCCTGAACCGGGAGAAGCGGTCCGTCCGGCGAAGCGAGTCTGCGCAGGATGCGACGTTCGTGTCGACTGCTTGGCATTCGCATTGGCGAACGACGAGCGTTTCGGTGTCTGGGGTGGGTTGACCGCCTCGGAGCGGCGCCGTCGCTATTCGCGGGTGCAACAGTGACCACCCACGTGGACTTCACCCATACCTCGTACGCGGAGGCCGCGAGGTATGCCGATTCCATCAAACTCGCTCGGTACATCTGGGATCGAGGGATTTGCGGCACTGAGCTGCTCAGTCTCAGTGGGGCTACCCGCCGAGCGCTCGCCAAAGCGGCTGTTGTGAATCCGCCTTGTACCTCGAAAAGGTGGGCGACGGTGGCGGATCTTGTGGCCGAACAATCAGCGTGGGCGGACGCTCACCCGGATGATCCGGGTTCTGTTCCGCTGCACGCAGACGAGCATGAGGCGTGGATTTCGTGGATCCGTCCAGCAAGCGAAATCGGTACCTCGCGTGGGTGATCTTCTGTTCATGGCAGGTGCCTCGATGACATGCCTGTTGGGTGTTGCGGGCCTCACCGTTGCCCTTCGAGGGGCAAAGAATGCGACCGACGAAGACGAAGCGCTCGGGCCTGCAGCAGAGTTGATCCAGGAAATGCGATGAACGACTCGCAGCTCACGCTTTTCGACATCGAACTGCGCGAAGTTGTTGCCCTTCGCGAGTGGTCAGAGCGCATGATCCCGGCGATGTAGACCGCACCGTGGGATTGTCCCAACCGGCAACGCCGCGCCCCGGCACGGCAAACTGACGCCGCCGACGCGGCAGGAGCCGCGGCATTGGTCCTCGCCCGCGACGACCTCAGAGAACCGAAACCGAGGACGCCGACATCGAAGCCTCCACATTCTGTGTGCCACCGAACCGGAGCCGTCCGGGCCGCGCCAAGGTCGTCAACGCCCTAATCGTCACCGCCCCGATCGCACTGCGCGAGCAGCTCACCGGTCTGCACAAGAACCGCGTTCTTGTCGCCTGCAGGCTCTTCCCCCGATGCTTCCGTGTCCATCGCAACGCCTTACGAGGTCGCCGATAGCCGATAAGGTCACGGTCGGCGGTCCGGCATAGACTCATCCAGCGCCTGGAGCTGTCGCGGGCTCAAGTATGGTGACGGATCTCGAGCGTAAGCCACCTCGAGATTGATCTTTGTGCGCTGCGCTCTAGTCATCGGAACGGACCGCCATTGGGTCTTCGCGAGATAAAACTGTGGCTGGTCATCCAGCCGGAACGGCCGCTTATCCGTACGCCGGAACACCTCAGGCAGGGACAGGCGGTTGAGCTCCTCGGTGCTGGTCTGAGCGGGGTCGAAGTAGATTTCGACGACTTCCTCACCCCCAACCCACCCGGCGTCTGTTGAGATCACGCCGGGAAACTGAGCCAGACTGGTCTCGCCAGACCAGAAACAGGGAGTTTCATATCGCAGTTGCTCCGCGATTCCGGACTCGATGAGCAGATCGCCACGGAACAGCGTAAACCACTTTGGAACGGATATTCCCGCTTGCTCCAGTGTGCCGGTGATCTTGTCGTGCAGCGAAATCAGGTCGTAGCGATTGGTCAACTTGGGTACCAGACTTTCCCCGTCGGGGGATAGGAAGTGCACCACTGGGTTGTTCCACGCTGGCTCGTTGAATTGTCGGAGAATCTCGGCATCCGGACCAGCCCGGTTGTTGTAGATAGCAAGCGGAACGAAGTGCGACTCGATCATTTCGACCATGAGTGCCTGCGCCAGCACATGCTGCCCGAAGTTCACACAGGTAGGGCATCCGGGAATCTCCTGGAAAAGGAGGAACACCGGCAAGTTCCGTTCCCTCGCCTCGGTCAGGGCCGCACCGAAGTCACGGTGCCACCGCACATCGCCAAGCTCGGCATGCTCGAGATAGCTGTAATCGTTGCCGCCGTGCGCATCGGTCGTGAAACGGGGAACTGCTGTCATCGTCGCCGCCTTTGGTCTGTGGTTTCCCAAAGAGTAGAACGGAGGCAGTTCGCTGCGTATTCCAATGGCGCCGCGCGCCGGGCGACTCACTGGCGAACCCTGCTTCAACTGCTGCGCGCTGTGCGAACCTCGGCCGTGCGGCGTGGTTCGCGCACCACGATGGTGACTGCCTCGGCGCCGTCCAGCAGATCCAGCGCCCCGAACTAAGAGGCGTCCCGCGTTCATTGGACGCTATGATTCCTCGGCTTTTTCATCGCCCCGCAGATTAGCGGGTGACTCCGGCGTTTTCGATGCCACACCAATTCCCGCTGACGATAGGTTCCATCTCGCGGGTGCGGCCGGACCCGACGGCCCCCGGCCAGTACGGCAACCGTGATGCGAGGCAGTAGTTCAGTCACTCCGAGCCACGGACACCGAATCCACAAGTAGGAGAAATGCCATGCCCGTAACGGAAGCCCTGACAAGACGGGAACTGCATCGACGTAAGTTGCTCACCGCGCTTAACCACATCGATCGTTGTCCGCGCGGCTATTTCAACACCGCTTGCAACAATCACTTCCGAATTGCACCATCTTGCTCGTGGGGGCGGCCGTGTCGCCCCAGACGCGGTCCCCTCCGACACGGCACCGCCCGCCTGATCGTTCGCTCTGATGGTTTCGCCCGGTGCCCGGTACTCGGGACAGCGCCCCGAAACCACCTCCGCAAAGCATCCACGCAGTCGACACTGAGCAGACCGCAGCACTGATCTGGGCATCGATCTTGATGAACGCTTTCAATCGGCTGGATCCTCGAAGTCGGCGATGGCTCCGCCCTACCGAGGACACCTCACGGCTTATGCCGGCATTGCATCGATGATGACGGTGCGAGTATCAGGGTCGGCGGGGAACACCCCCGTCTGTTCCGACAAACGTAGGATCATACGCGCGATATTCCTCTCCGCGTTGCCGGCGTTGCACGCCCGGCTAGCCGTGCTTACTGCAACCGCAAACGAGTCAAAGGCAAGAAACAACGACGCAATGGTCTACCGATGCTGCTGAGGCGTCCTCCACGCGGTGCTCATTCACGGGGAGCTTACTGGACCTGCGCCACCGCGGCTGTTATACAGGAATTATAGGGACCGCCCGGTAAATCGACTCGATCGGCGAGAAATTCGAGAGCTACAATTCAACCTGAACAGGACGCCCGAATGCAACGTAATTCTTAATCGAAGCAGCTTCCTGGGATGGGTCAGGATAATACCAGGCAATATCTCGGAATACGGTTTCGGAAACTACTGCGGAGTAGTATCTCGCAGTTCCTTTCCAGTAGCAAACGGTTTCGGTGGCGGTGCCAGTTAGATGCTCGTGGTTGACCGATTCGTCTGGGAAGTAGTGGTTCCCCTCGATCACAACCGTGTTGGGAGACTCAGCGAGCACTGTGCCATCAAGTATCGCTCTTGGCATTTTTTCCTCTCGTGCAAATGTTCAGGGTTTGAATAAAGCATACATAGGGCCGTACCGCATGGATCTCACCTGCGATGAGCGCAGGCGGTGCGGTCGGTGGCCGATTGGCGCTGGTGGGCGGCGGCGGTACGGATCTGTGGGTCCGCGAACGCGGCCCGTCCTGCCCCGCACATGGTGGTCGTGTTGACGGACGGGGATACGCTGCGGCCGGATCGGCCGGCGCGGGCGCATCCGGTGTGCGCGGGATCGGTAACGACGGTGCGCTGGCGCGGAACCCGGAGCGGGCGTCGCGTGTGCAGATCCCGGTCGGTGGCGCGTGAACGCGGTGAGCGGTGACCTGTTGCGGTACGCGCAGTAGGTGTTGACCGGAACTTCTCCCGCGCCGGACCGGGTGGCGAGCGTGGTCGCCCGTACCGGCGAGGATGCGGCGGCGCGGGCATTGATGCCGGGGCGGTGTCACCGCACACGATGCGTGCTGGTGGCCGGTACTGGCGGCTCTACCGAAGTCGGCGGTCCTGGCTTTCGACGGGGCAGACGCCCGGCCCTTCCCGCCCGCGAAGTGCCGTTGAACGTACTCATAGCAGGCGCAGAGGAATAACGCCGGCACCGGCCGGAAGTAGGTAAATAGCCAGTTCAGAGAGCTTTTCCAGGAAAGGTTTGATTCGTCATGCGCATTACTGCCTCGTCGTCGGATTTTGCTGTCCCTTCCGGCCCGGTCCCGTCACCGCCGCGCCCGCCCGCTCCGTTGCTGACGGGGCGGGCGGGGTCGGAAATCCCGCGGCGCCGAACGCACAGTGAGTGTCTAAACTCGTCGCGGGAGTCCAGAGCAGCCGCGCCGAGATCGAAGCCCGTTGCCACAGCAGGGATCTGGAAGGATCACGAAGTCGTCCATGTAACCAGAGCATTTCATTCGGCGTACGCGAGGTGCCCAATTAGCACGCACGTTGCCGAGGTTGGACAGTGGAGTCTCATTCTGTCACCGATAGCCACGTTATCGAGTGACCCATCCCCGCAAGTTACTGGGCTGCTGCGCAGTTTGGCCAATGAGCCTGTCGGAATTGCGCCATCGGGAGAGTATCGGGCGCGGCTCGCTAGATGGCACTGTCATCAGCCAAGCACGTAAGTTCTGCAATGCGACGTCCGACGCGTGGACGAACTTGCCTGAATTTGAGAAGTGAGATGGCCTTCGAATGTCGACGACTACCGAGTCCAGACTGGGAAATCTGCCCAATGAAATCACCAGCTTCGTGGGGCGGCGCGTCGAGGTCTCCGAAACCAAGAGACTGCTGTCACTCAGTCGATTGACGACGCTTACAGGAGAAGGCGGGGTGGGAAAGTCTCGTATCGCGCAGCAAGTGGCTGGTCAGGTAGCGCGCGCATTCGATGACGGGGTATGGCTGGTAGAACTCAGCGGCCACCGTGAAAAATCGGCCATTGTCTTGGCCGTCGCGGATATTTTCGGGCTCGTCCTGGCCGCGGACACCGCAGAGGCAGAACTCATCGACCATCTATTTGATCGCCGCGTCCTACTCGTTTTCGATTGTTGTGAAGCTTCAGTGGTTGCCATCTCGGAATTATGCGTAGTCTTGCTCAAGCGTTGTCCGCACCTACGCATTCTGACGACGAGTCGCCAGACGCTCGGAATTGTGGGCGAGGGTGTACTTGCCATTCTGCCCTTGCCGACGCCGCGAGAGGATCACGGAACGGTACTGAGGGGACTGTTCCAGTACGACGCGGTGAGATTGTTCGTGGAGCGGGCCGCAACTGTGATGCCGGACTTCGAAATTACCGCGAGCAATCAATCTGCCGTCGCGCAGATTTGCAACACATTGGAGGGGCTACCTCTCGCTATCGAATCAGCGGCCGGTCGGTTGCGGGTGATGACCGCCGAACAGATTCTCCAGCGCCTGACTGGTCGGTACAGACTGATGTCGCTAGGTAACAGGGCAGGGCCAGCCCGACACCAGACGCTCTCTACGTGTCCTGGCTGGAGTTTTGACCCGTGCTTCGCATCTGAGCAAGCTTTGTGGAGCAGACTGGCGATATTCGAGGGATCATTCGATCTCGATGCGGCAGAGTCGATCTGCTCCACAATCGTCCTTCAGCAAGAGTTGGTCGACCTCATCGCTGGGCTGGTCGAGAAATCGATTGTGATCCCAGATGTCGAAGGGCGGGTTGCGCGATACCGGCTCAGCGAGACGTCGAGGCAATACGTGATGGATCGCTTCGGCGATGACCAGACGTGGGATTCTCTGAGCCGGCGTCACCGCGATTGGTTCCTGGTGTCGACGAGAAACGCCACCGATATCGCGACGCGGGGAACTTCTAACGCCGGTAGGCCGGCAGGGTTGCCTACAAGGATATTCGCGATTCGGAAGGAAAGGTGGTCCATGGGGCCGGCATCGGAGTACCCGAGGCCGGTCAGACCTTGCCTGCCGGGCCACGCTTGGACGGTCGTCTGCATTCCAGGTTCAATGATCTCTAGTGCGGGATGAGGGCTCACGGGATCTCGGCTCGACTCGCCGCAATGTGCCGTTTGCCCGCGATCGATTCTGCAACGGAAGTCAGTGGTGCAATACCTTTCAGGTATTCGGAGACTACGAAGTTGTCGTGCGCCGCGGGGTAGGAGTACGTACCTTCGAAGACTTCCAATCGCATGGCCAACAGCTCCGGCTCGCTAACTCGGGAAAAATTCACTCGGTCGGCGGTCCGAAGGACGTTCGATCTGGCGGCAGCGGGTGCCGGTACGTCGTCGGCGGGATCGGCGGAGAATACGCGATTCCAAACTGGCAGTGTGCGTCCGAACAATTGGTAGCTGCCGGGGACAGACATGGGATAGATCGCCACACACGGACCTCCAAGGGCGAGGCATCCTTCGGCAGTCCACATTCTCGCCGGGTTGTAGTTCGGAGCCGACAGCTGTGTGCATGGATCGAGTGAATATAGGAATGGCAGGCCAGGAAAGTAGCCAATAAATGCCGTCCACCAGGTAGCTTCCGTGAACGTGTCGTAAAAGTCCTCTCTGCTGAGTAGTCCATTGCAGTGGACGATGTAGTCGATGTTGTCGCCGTCGCGAACATTCGGCGCGTCACTACGGACGCTGATGCGATAGCGCTCCACTGCTGCACGGGTCATCGCGTCGTCGAAAGCGATTGGCATAGTGACCGTTCGACTTTGAAGTACGAGCGAATCAAGATTCGGCACTGATTCTTCACGTTCGACGAGTTCGTCGAGAAGGCTGGTTCGGGAGATACTGGATGGGTCGAAGGTGATCAGCACTGACCGGAAGCCGACTGCGGTTTCACGGATTCCGGCGACAGGTTCACCCGATAGCGCTTGTTGCAGTGCTTGTGCTCTAAAGTTCAGTTTTATATCCATCTCGTTGGCGCCGTACTGCATCAGTACTTGATGGTCTCCGGCCTGCAGGATCTGCATAGCAGGCCTGGCAGAGTTCGACGTCTGCGCCCGCAGGAGAGCGTGAGAGTGGGCCATTGTTCTTCCAGATGATGCTCGGATATCTTTACTCCATACTGCTCCGGCGCGAAGATAGTGCAATAGCACTTCTTGGTCGCGCGGAAACATGCAGGTAGAGAGGTTCGATGCCGGAACGACTGGTTCGAGCATCACGAGCGGCGGGACAAATCGCTGACTCCGTCGAAGCTACCGCGCGTGCTCACCGAGATCTCGTTCAAGCCTCCGTTGCGACACTGGGTGCTCGGCACATCCTCGAATCCCTCGTCGGATCGATAGGTGGGTGGGTCTTGCTTCTGAGCGAGACAGGCGATCTCCGTGCTGCCAGTCCGGAAGCTGCCCGTGCCCATCTGGGACTCGTTCAGGCGGAGTTACCTCGCTTAGCCCGACTCACTCGAAACGCGGCGATGTCGATCAACATGCCGGACCAATCGGTATCTATTCGGTCACTGCGAATTCCGGGGCAGACTCGCGGCTACCTGACACTGGGTAGGTCCACCACTCTGGCCGCCATTGAAACCTCCCTCGTCGATACGGCCGTGCTCCTGCTGAGCGAACATCTCAGGCGGACAGACGAAGAACGTCAAGAATTGCGGAACAACCGACGCGCGATCTTAGAACTGATGTTGAGTGGGCATTCAGGGATTGCTCGTCAGATGAGCAGCATTCTTCGGGTGCCGATTCCCGAGGGGCACGTCCGAGTGGCGCTACTGGGCGCACCACGCCGTTTTGAGGTCGAATTACTCGAAATAGCAGAAGAGGATCCGGCGTTACGCCGGGTCGATACCGTGACGGCCCAGCGGGATTCAGGGCAAGTCGGAATCATCCTTCCAAGTGCTGAGGGTGACCTGCGCACCCTTCAGGCGGTTCTTCGACAGGTTCCCTATGGCAGAGGATCAGTTAGTGAGCCCGTCGACGTCGACCATTTACCTGAGTCATGGCGACAGGTTCAGCGAGTCTTTCGTGCTGCACCCGATGTTCCGGGGAAGCTGCACGAGGCAAGGGATATTTCGGAGGCAGGGCTGCTCAGGCATCTTCGCGGATATCAAGTCCGAGTATGGGCGCGGGAGACCCTGGCGCCGGTAAGGAAACTCGATCAAAGCTCGAAAGTAGATTTCACTCGAACGCTTCGTGTCTACCTTGCGAAAAACGGGCAAGCCGACGCTTCGGCCGGGATGTTAGGGATTCATCGGCATACACTGCGCTACAGAATGAGTCGAGTTGCCAACGCACTCGGATGTGATCTGGATGATCCAAAGGTTCGAGCTGAACTCTGGTTCGCACTTCAACTGTATCCAGATGACAGTTCAGACATTGAAATACTTTGCTTCCGGGTGGTGCAGGACAAAAGCGTCCGTGGACTGCTCTGGATGCAGCTGCAGTTCCTCGGACAATTCGACGCCGATTCGCTCGGGTTCGAGCAACGCCACCAACTTGGCACGATCCTCGAGGTCCGGGCACGCGCCGTATCCGAACGAGTAACGAGCGCCGCGGTACTCGAGATCGAAGTAGCCGGCAACCTCGGTCGGGTCCTGCTCCGCGACGGTATGCCCCTCGGGAAGCACAAGCTCTTCACGAACGCGTCGATGCCAGTACTCGGCCAGAGATTCCGTGAGTTGGACGCCGATTCCGTGAACTTCGAGGTAATCACGGTACGAGTTCGACGCGAACAACTCGTTGGCGAAGTCCGCGATCGGCTGACCCATCGTCACCAACTGGAACGGAAGAACGTCCACCTGGCCGGTCGCTTCTGCTTCCTTACGCGAGCGCACGAAGTCAGCGATGCACAGGAAACGGTCGCGGTGCTGACGCGGGTAGGTGAACCGGAACCGTTCAGGTGCATCCGGTTTCGGTTCGGTGAGCACGATGACGTCGTCGCCCTCCGAGATCGCCGGGAAGTAGCCGTACACAACCGCGGCGTGCGCGAGGATGCCCTCGGACGTCAGCCGATCGAGCCAGTACCGGAGCCGCGGACGGCCTTCCGACTCGACCAGTTCCTCGTACGTCGGACCGTCGCCCTTGCGCTGACCGCGAAGGCCCCACTGGCCGAGGAAGAGAGCGCGCTCGTCGAGCAGCCCCGAGTACTCGGACAGAGAGATTCCCTTGACGATGCGCGAGCCCCAGAACGGCGGTGTCGGCACCGCAATGTCGGTAGCGACATCGGAACGCTCCGGCAGGACGACGGGAACCGCTGCAGCTTTACGCTTTTCGGCGATGCGCTTGGAACGCTCGTGACGAGCCTTACGCTCGGCAGCCTTCTCGCGAGCAGCGATGGCCTCCGGGCTGTCCGGCGCCGGGCCGCCGCCGCGCTTGGTCGTCATGATCTGGTCCATCAAGTTCAGACCCTCGAAAGCATCGCGGGCATAGCTGACGTCGCCCTCGTACACCTCCTGCAGATCGTTCTCGACGTACGAACGCGTCAGCGCGGCACCACCCAGCAAAACCGGGAACTGTTCCGAGACACCGCGAGAGTTCAGTTCCTTGAGGTTGTCCTTCATGACCACTGTCAACTTCACGAGCAGTCCGGACATGCCGATGACATCGGCCTTGTGCTCGATCGCAGCATCGAGAATGGTCGCGATGGGCTGCTTGATGCCGAGGTTCACGACGTCGTAACCGTTGTTACTCAAGATGATGTCGACAAGGTTCTTGCCGATATCGTGGACGTCGCCCTTGACCGTCGCAATGACGAGGCGACCCTTGCCGTCGTCGTCCGTCGCTTCCATGTGCGGCTCGAGGAACGCAACTGCTGCCTTCATGACCTCGGCGGACTGCAGAACGAACGGCAACTGCATCTGTCCGGAACCGAACAGTTCACCGACGGTCTTCATGCCCGAAAGCAGTGTCTCGTTGATGATTTCGATCGGGGACTTGACCGTCATCGCTTCGGTGAGATCGTCGTCGAGGCCGTTGCGCTCGCCGTCGACGATGCGACGCTCGAGCCGGTCGAACAACGGAAGTCCGGCGAGTTCCTGCGCACGGGACTCGCGCGCCGACGCAGCCGAGACACCCTCGAACAGAGCCATCAGCTTCTGCAGCGGGTCGTAGCCCTCGCTACGACGGTCGTAGACAAGGTCGAGTGCGGTTTCACGCTGCTCGTCCGGAATTCGCGCCATCGGCAGAATCTTGGACGCGTGAACGATCGCCGTGTCCAGACCGGCCTCGGTGCACTCGTGCAGGAACACCGAGTTGAGGACCTGCCGTGCCGCCGGGTTCAAACCGAACGAAATGTTCGAGATACCCAGGGTGAAGTGCAGTTCCGGGTACGCAGCCTTGAGCTGACGGATCGCTTCGATGGTCTCGATGCCGTCGCGTCGCACCTCTTCCTGACCGGTGGAGATGGGGAAGGTCAAGGCGTCGACGATGATG
>Ga0126362_10000310_pt1 | contig 27394 bp, 29 predicted proteins | sample ANMtaG_FD_126269 | JGI IMG/M metagenome (GOLD analysis project Ga0126362, IMG submission 126269) | Continental margin sediment microbial communities from North Pacific Ocean - ANME2c_DSS_Sorted | ecosystem: Environmental > Aquatic > Marine > Continental margin > Sediment | place: Pacific Ocean... | reverse complement strand
TGGTAGGTCAGGCCGGCGTCCACGACGCCGAACAGCGTGACCGACGATTGGGCAGAAGCCAGGCCGCAGACGGCCAGGGCAGCGAATGCCGTGAGGGTTTTCTTCATTCAGGGTTCTCCAGTTTCAGGTCTGATGCGGCCGCTCGGTATCGACCGGCTGCATGCATGGTTTCGCCCAATTCGGGAGGAATTTGGTGGTTCGGCCGTGTCGCGCATGGAGTGTTGTGCGCGCACATCACACCCGTGTGCGGGGCTGTTGCACGGTCCTTCAAATTTCTCCCAGATCGCCTGAAAAGATCCGCTCATGACGAAGCTGGAGACCCTGGTGTGACGCGCTCACGAATCCTGATGGCGGCGCTGTGCGGCGCACTGGCCATCGCATGCGCCAGCACGAGCATCGCGATGGTCCATTCGACCTCGGTGCTCGCGGCAGGCATGTTCGTGGACCACAAGGCGCGCACGCGCGCGCAGGCCGACGCGGGCACGCAATCGTGGTGGGCCGGTTTCGAGGACCCGGCAATGAACGGGCTGATGGCTGCATCGCGCGGAAGCAATGCGGAAGCGGGCATTGCCGCGACGTACATCGCGCTCAAGGTAAAGACGCTGGAACTCGTCTACCTCGAGAACACGCGCGCGGCCGTCGAGCGGCAAGCTGCTCTTCTCAAGGGCAACGCGCTGCCGCACGACGACTTCGAAAAGCAGCTCGCACAACGCCAGGCCGGCGCGCAGGCCACCATCGGCAAGCTGCAGGCCCAGCGCGCGAGCTACATCGCATACCTGGCCAGGCAGTGCCGCATGTCGGAAGCCGCGCTCGAAGAGATGCTTGCCGACGCGCTGCAGGACAAGTCGTTGCCCCGCTTCGCGGCCGAGGTGCCACGCGAACTGCCGATGACGGTGCTTGCCAACAGGAACGACATCAACCTGGCGGCCGCGCTCTACGACGCCGATCCATCCGCGATGCCCACGGGCTCCATCGACGCGGCAGTCGACGAGGCGCAGGACATCGAAGTGCCCGGCAAGCCCCTCTACGCGCATGCGGTCGCGCAGGCACGCGAGCAGGTCGCCGAGGCGCTTCGCCGCCTGCAGATGCAGAGCGACATCGCCAACACAGCGTACGCGCGCGTCGTGAATGCGCGAGAGTCCTTCGAGGCGTCGAAGCTGCGCCGCGATCGTGGCGAGATTTCCGAAATGCAGCTCATGGAGGACTTCCAGGGCCTGCTGCTCGATCTGCACGTGCTGGCCGCGGCCAACGGCGAGCTGGCGCTCGCATGGGTCGTGCTCATGGGAAGCATCGGAAGCGGCGCATCGATCGACACCGTCGCCGACCTGCGGACCGGAGAGAGCGGGCAAGCCGATCAATTGCCGTTTCTGCACAATGTCTCCCGAAAGTTGCGCAATCCTTGAGTTCCGAAGGAGCCCTACATGACCACTGCCCTGCACAAAGTCCCGGCCCGCCCCGTGCTCACGCTGGCCGGCCACGGACACAAGAAGCCGGACCCCGCCGCGCCCGCGCGCCGCGTCTGCACCTCCCCGGAAAGCGAATCCGCGAGCAGCACCGCGACCGCGCTGGCGGTCCAGCAGCTCGCTGCCGCGCTCCAGCCCGCCTTCGGACGCATGCACGTGCTGCGCGACCTCGTCATCCCGATGTACGAAGGCAGCGCCGTCCCCACCGCCCGCTTCGACGTGGCGCTGGTGTGCGAGGCCGGCGTGTACCTGTTCGAGGTGAAGGGCTGGCGCAACGCCGTGGTGTATCGCAAGACCTCGGCCCACACGGTGCCGCGCTGGTTCCTGCGCCAGCACGGGCATTCGCTGGCGCGCGAGGTGAAAGACCCGGCCTGGCAGTGCGGCCGCAAGACCACCCACCTGCGCAGCCTGGTGCCGTCCGACCTGCGGGTGCAGTACTTCGTGCTGCTGCCCTTCGAGGGCGTCGAGCTCGAAGGCGTGATGCCCAGCGTCGTCATCACGCCGCAGGACCTGCCCTACATCGCGCGCGTGGCGCGCAACAACGGGCGTACCGACCAGGGCTACCCGATGCTCGACGCCGCCGGCATCGACGGCACGCTGCGGTTGTTGACCGACCTCCAGGGCGACCTGACGGTGGACGACCACATGAGGAACTGCCGCGACAGGGGCCCCCAGGCCCCGGCCGGGTCGCTGCACCCGGGCTCGCTGAAGCTGCAGTGAAGCGATGAGCCGCATCCTGCTGGTGGAGGAAGGAGACGACGCGGCCTCGATGCTGCGGGACGAACTGCACCGCGCCGGACACGAGGTCGAGCACATCGACGACGGCGCCGTCGCGCTGCACCGCATCCTCACCTCGCCGCCCGCGCTCACGCTGCTCGACGTCGAACTGCCGCACATCAGCGGCCTGCAGATCCTGGAGAAGATCCGCGCGCGCAGCGACCACCCGATCATCATGCTGACGGCGCTCGCGCAGGAGACCGACCGGCTGCGCGGCTTCGAGCTCGGCGCGGACGACTACGTGTGCAAGCCCTTCTCGCCGAGGGAAGTGGCCGTGCGCATCCACACGGTGCTGCGCCGCTATGCGCAGCGCCACCGCATCGCGCGGCCCGCCATGCCGATCACCTTCGGCGCCGTGCGCGGCTGCGCGATCCTCGACGGGCACTACCTGCCGCTGACGCGCCGCGAATCGCTGCTGCTGCGCGCGCTCTCGCAGGAGCCTGGGCGGGTGCTGACGCGCTCGAAGCTGCTCGAAGCCGCATTCCCCGAGGCGCTGGACGTCAACGAGCGCGTGGTCGACACGCACATCAAGAACCTCAGGAAGAAGCTGGCCACCGTCTCGGCCGCGCACGACTGGATCCGCTCCGTGTACGGCGTCGGCTTCGCATGGGAATCGCAGGCCAGGCAGGACGCCTGAGCGGACGCCGGCATCCTTTTCGGACATCTCTCTTCTCACATGAAACTACGCTGGCGCGGTTTTCCGCTGCCGCCGATGGTGCTGCTTTCGCTGCTCATGCTGCGCGCGCAGACGGCCACGGCACAGGATGCATGGATCGAGGCGCCGCTCACGCTGCGCCGCACGCCCGAGCTGGTCGAGACCATCCCGCCGGCCGAACGCGGCATGCGCCCGAGCATCGTCGACGGCGACCGGCTCAGCGGGCGCCCCGACCTCGAAGTAACGGTCGAGGGCAATGCCTCGCTGCGGCGCGGCGATACGCGCATCACCGCCGACCGGCTCGAGTACCAGCCGCCCGGCGACACGGCCACCGCCACCGGCAACGTGCACCTCAACCAGGCCGGCAACGTGTACGAGGGCCCCGAGCTGCACCTGAAGGTCGAGAGCTTCGAGGGCTTCTTCGACCACGTTCGCTACACGCTGCTGGCCAATGGCGGCCATGGCGAGGCCGAGCGCATCGACTTCGTCGATCCGAAGGTGTCGGTGGCGCGGCACGCCACCTACACCACCTGCCTGCGCGACAACCGTCCGGGCTGGATGCCCGCGTGGATGCTCACCGCGGTCGCCACGACCACCGACAGCGACACCAACCTGGCGACCGCCGCCGACGCGCAGATCACCTTCCTGGGCGTGACCACGCCTTCGATACCGTCGGTGAGCTTTCCGCTGAGCAACGCGCGGCAGACCGGCCTGCTGCCGCCGGTGATCGGCTACGACACCACCAACGGCTTCGAGTACCTGCAGCCCTGGTACTGGAACATCGCGCCCAACCGCGACCTCACGCTGTACCCGGAGCTCATGACCAGCCGCGGCATCAACGTCGGCACCGAGTTCCGCTACCTGGAGAAGGGCTACAACGGCCAGATCCGCGTCGACGAGATGCCCGCCGACAGCCTGCGCGACCGCAACCGCTGGGGCCTGTGGGCCAAGCACAACCAGCAGTTCGATCCCAAGCCCTTCGGGCTCGATTCGCTGAGCACCTCGTTCAACATCAACCGCGTGAGCGACGACGACTACTGGCGCGACTTCTCGCACTCGCCCACGCTGACCTCGCGCACGCTCACCAACGAGGTCGACCTCAACTGGAGCAAGGGCGACTGGAGCGGCCAGGCACGCACCCTCTCCTACCAGACGCTGCAGTACGCAGCCTCGCCGATCACGCCCTCGTACAACCGCGTGCCGCAGATCACGGCCAACTACAACAAGTACGACTGGCACGGCTTCGACGTGTCGGGCACGCTGGACTACTCGCGCTTCGAGGTCGACTCGGCCTACTCGCCCACGCTCAACGGCATCAAGCAGCCCAACGGCGAGCGCATGGTGGGCAACCTGCAGATCAGCCGGCCGTGGATCACGCCGGGCGGCTACGTGATTCCGAAGCTGCTGCTGCACACGGCCTCCTACCAGCTCGACTCGGCGCTGGCCAGCGGCGCGACCTCCATCAGCAGCGTGGTGCCGACCTTGAGCCTGGACAGCGGCCTGGTGTTCGAGCGCGACACCAGCCTGTTCGGACGCGCATGGCGCCAGACGCTGGAACCGCGCGCCTTCTACGTGCGCACGCCCTACCGCGACCAGAGCCAGCTGCCGGTGTACGACACGGCCGCCAACGACATCAGCTTCGCCACGCTGTACACCGAGAACGCGTTCTCGGGCAACGACCACATCTCGGACACCAACACGCTGACCACGGGCGTGACCACGCGCCTGATCGATCCTGCAACCGGCGCCGAGTCGGCCCGCTTCGGCATCGCACAACGCTTCCGCTTCAGCGACCAGAACGTCACGCTGCCGGGCGGCACCGCCGTGACCGACCGCTCGGGCGACTTCATCCTCGGCGGGCAGGTGCACTGGAGCCCGAAATGGAGCGTGGACGGCCTGGCCCAGTACAACATGGACACCGGCAAGAGCACGCGCGACGCGCTCACCCTGCGCTTCACGCCCGCGCCGTACCACACGCTCACCGCCGCCGTCCGCTACCAGGCCGACAGCAGCACGACCGCGAATGACGGCACGAAGACGGTGGACTTCAACTGGCAGTGGCCGCTGAGCGAGCTGACGCGGGGACTCCTCGGCAACAAGTCGCCCTCGGACCCGGGGCGCTGGTATGCGGTGGGGCGGCTGAGCTACAGCCTGCACGACCGCGCGATGTCGGACAGCCTGATCGGCGCCGAATACAACGCCTGCTGCTGGGTGGGCCGCATCGTGCTCGAACGCCTCGTCTCGGGCCGCACCAGCCCCGACACGCGGCTGATGTTCCAGATCCAGTTCAACGGCTTCGGCAACATCGGATCGAACCCGACGAGCACGCTGCTGCAGAACATCCAGGGCTACCAGCCGTTGAACCCGCAGACGCCGGAACCGAGCCGCTTCACGAACTACGACTAGAGCGACCCAAGCCGGATCAGGGCAGCATCTCGAACTTGAGCTCGGCCAGCGGCGTGACCTTCTCCTCGCGCGTCATCTTGTACTCGGTGTTCGGGCCCAGCCACTTGGCCCAGATGCGGTCGAGCTCGCCCGATTTCTCCAGCGCATAGAGGGCGGCGTTCACCTTGGACAGCAGCACGGGCTCGTCCTTCTTCATGCCGATGCCCACGGGCTGCAGCACCATCGGGTCCTTGATCATCTTCAGCGCCACGCCTTCGGTCTTCGACTGGTTGACCAGCTTGGTGATGGTCATGGTGTTGGCGACCATGCCGACCGACTTGTTCTGCTGCACCGCCATGAAGGCCGAGCCCGTGTCCTGGAAGGTGACCGGCTCGGAGCCGTTCATCTTGATCGACAGCTCGGAAGTGGAGCCCTTGGTCGAGCTCAGGCGCTTGCCCTTGAAGTCGGCCTTGGCGGTGCCGGGGTCCGAAGCCTTCACGGCCAGCATCTCCTTGGCCACGTAGTACGGGTCGCTGAACTGGATCTGCTCGCCGCGGCTCTTGGTGTAGGCGAGATTGGCGACGGTCACGTCGACGCGGCCGAGCTTCACTTCGGGCACGCGGGCCTCCACCGACAGCGGCGTGACCTTTGCGGTGAGGCCCAGCTCCTTGGCCAGCGCGTTGCACAGGTCGACGTCGTGGCCCACCATCTCGCGCGTCTTGGGGTCGGGTGCGGCAAAGGGAGGAACGTCGGCGAAGGTGCCGCACCTGAGTTCCTTGCGCTGGCTGATGTCGCTCCACTGGTCGGCATGCGCCAGCAGGGACGCCGCGCTGAGACAGGCGCCGATGGTGGCGAGGCGGAAGACGGTCTTGTTCGACATGGTGGACTCCTGGGAGATTGCGAAGAGGTGAACGACGGGGACTGGACTCAGTGGGCGCGCAGGTCCGACAGGAAGCGCTGCGCGCGCGGATGCTGCGGGCTGCCGAAGAAAGTGGCGGGGTCGGCCTTCTCGAGGATGCGGCCCGCGTCCATGAACCAGACGCGGTCTGCCACCTCGCGGGCGAAGTTCATCTCGTGCGTGACGCACATCATGGTCATGCCGTCGTTGGCCAGCCCGCGCATCACCGACAGCACCTCGCCCACCATCTCGGGGTCGAGCGCGCTGGTGGGTTCGTCGAACAGCATGGCCGGCGGCTCCATCGCCAGCGCGCGAGCGATCGCCACGCGTTGCTGCTGCCCGCCCGAGAGCTGCGCCGGGTATGCGCCCGCCTTGTTCGACAGCCCGACGCGTTCGAGCAGCTGACCGGCCTTGGCCTTCGCATCGGCGCGCTTCACGCCGAGCACGCGCATCGGCGAGAGCATGATGTTCTCCATCACCGAAAGATGCGGGAACAGGTTGAAGCTCTGGAACACGAAGCCGATGCGGCTGCGCAGCTTGTTCAGCGCCGCGCTGCGCATGGGCGCATGGATGTCCTGGCCGTCGAAAAGCAGCTGCCCCGACTTCACTTCCTCCAGGCGGTTCACGGTGCGGATCAGCGTGGACTTTCCGGAACCCGAGGGACCGCAGACCACCACGACCTCGCCCTTCTTCACTTCGGCGTTGATGTCGGCCAGCGCCTGGTAGTCGCCGTACCACTTGTTGATGTTGGAGAACAGGATCATGGTGTCGTCCTTGGCGGGATATGGAGCGGGCGTCATGGCTGGGTCACCACCGGAGCCGGGAGCGGCACGCCGTCCTCGGCTGCCTTGGCCGGCGCGGCGCCGAGCCGCTTGTGCGCGATGCGCCGCTCCAGCCATTGCGCCAGTTGCGTCAGGCTGAAGCAGACCACGTAGTACGTCATCGCGAGGATGAAGAACACCTGGAAGGGCTTGGTCAGCAGCTGGTTGTTGATCTGGTTGGCCGCGAAGGTGAGTTCCTGCACGTTGATCACGTAGCCCAGCGTGGTCTCCTTGACGGTGGAGATGAACTGGCTCAGCATGCTCGGCAGCATGTTGTAGAGCGCCTGCGGCAGGATCACGAACCACATGGTGCCCAGGTGGCTGTGGCCCAGCGCGCGCGCCGCCTCGGTCTGCCCCTTCGGCAGGGCCTGGATGCCGGCGCGCACCACCTCCGAGAGATAGGCGCCTTCGTAGATCACCAGCGTGCACAGCATGGTGGTGAAGACCGACACGTCGCGCCCGATGAGCAGCGGCACCAGGAAGTAGACCCACAGGATCACCATCAGCAGCGGCACGCCGCGCACCACGTACACCAGCACGGTGGCGGGCCAGCGCAGCAGGCGCCAGGGCGACAGCCGCGCCAGCGCGAGCAGCACCGACAGCGGAAAGGCCAGCACGATGCCCAGCACCGACAGAATGAGGGTGGCGACGATGCCGCCGAGCGGCCCGTTGGGATACTGGCCGACCAGCAGCAACAGCCAGTTGTCGCGGAGGATTTCGAAGACGCTGAACATGATGATGGCTCCCGCTTATCTCGCGCCCACGATGCGGTAGCGCCGCGACAGCCATCCGCCCACGGCCATGATGAGCAGCGAGCACACGAGGTAGAGCACCGTGGCCACGCTGTAGACCTCGAAGGTGCGGAAGCTCTGGCTCTCGATTTCCTTCACCGCGTGCGTCAGCTCGGCCACGCCGATGGCCATGGCCAGGCTGCTGTTCTTGAAGAGCGACACGCTGTGGTTGACCAGCGCCGGCACCGCGTTGCGGATGGCCTGCGGCAGCATCACGTGGCGCATCGAGCCGATGTAGCCGTGGCCGAGCGCGCGCGCGGCTTCGGCCTGGCCCGCCGGAATGGCGCGCAGGCCCGAGCGCATGTCCTCGCTGAAGTAGGCCGCCTGGCACAGCCCGAGCGCGACGATGGACAGGAGCCGCTCCGCGTTGTTGACCGACAGCCAGCCCTGCAGCGCATCGGGCAGCAGGCTGAAGATGCCGAAGTACCAGAACATGAGCTGCACCAGCGTGGGCACGTTGCGGTGATACGAGACATAGCCGGCCACGACGCGCTCGGCGATGCGGTTCGGCGTGAGCCGCACCACCAGCAGCACGACGGCCATGGTCATCGCCAGAAGCCAGGAGCCGGCCGCGATCCTCAGCGTCTCCAGCATGCCGTGCAGCAGCATGTCGCCGAACTCCGGCTTCAGCAGGATCGCCAGCAGGTCGAAATCTTTCATGCGCCGGTTCCTTTGCCTTGCCTGGATCGATTGCGTTCGCGCCGCTCAGGCCTGTGGCGCTTCGGGCCGCGTGGTCGAAAGGCCGCCGGGCACCTGCAGCGTCGGCGTGATTTCCATGTGGCCCACGTTCACCGCGATGGGCGCCGAGATGGCGAAGGCGATGGCGTTGGCGATGTCTTCCGCCTGCGGCAGCTCGAAGCCTTCGACGAAGCGCTTGTAGGTCTCTTCGGAATCGCCGTGCACGTGCGCGAAGATGTCGGTGGCCACGCGTCCCGGGCAGATCTCGGTGACGCGCACGCGCTTGCCGAAGCAGTCGATGCGCAGCTGGCGCGACAGCATGCTCACCGCCGCCTTGGTCGCGTGATAGGTGCTGTTGCCGCCGAAGTTGTAGGCCGCTGCAATGGAGCTGATGTTGACCACGTGGCCGCGATCGCGCGCCGCCATGCCGGGCACCACGAGCCGGCACAGGTGCAGCACGGCGCGCAGGTTGACGTCCACCAGCAGGTCGATGCCTTCGGCGTCGGCCTTGAGGATGGAGCCGGGCCGGTCCACGCCGGCGTTGTTGACCAGCACGTCGAACTCGACCTCCTTCGCGAGGCGGGTGATGCCGGCGAGGTCGCTCACGTCGATGGCGTGCGGAATGCAACCGGTGCGCGCGGCGAGGTCGGCCAGCTTGTCGGCGCTGCGCGCGAGCGCGTGCACCTTCAGTCCTTCCTTGCTCAGGCGCTCGACGACGGCGGCGCCGATGCCCGAGGAGGCTCCGGTCACCAGTGCGGTCTTGTAGTCGGAAAACGGCATGTCGGTTTCTTTCATCAGGTGGCAGATGGCTGCCTGGAATTCACTGTAGCCAGCGCCTGTTCGCGGCGCCAAGACGGATTGGCTGTGGAGCGATAAGCCCCCCTTATGTCGCCCGGCATCTGTGCATATGGCCAAGGGTAAGCACCATGTTCGTGCCCCGGCGCATCAGGCCGATTGCCTGGAGATGGGCACCACGCGCCCCGCTTGCTCGACCACCCCACGCACGGCGCGCGCCAGTTCGACGGCGCCGGGCGTGTCGCCGTGCAGCAGGATCGAATGCACGCGCATCGGGATCTTCCTGCCGGTGCTGCTGGTGACGGTGCCTTCCTCGAGAAGCTGACGCACGCGCGCCAGCACCGTGTCGCGCTCGTGGATGACGGCGCCGGGCAGCTTGCGCGGCACCAGCAGGCCGTCGTCGTCGCAGGCGCGGTCGGCGAGGAAGGTCCTGCGCACGCGCAGGCCGCAGCGCTCGGCCGCGCCCTCGATGGCGCGGCTGGCGGAGGTGCTGACGGTGAGCCAGGGATCGAAGTCGGCCACGGCGCGCACCAGCGGCTCGGCCAGCGCGGCGTCGGCGGCGGCCATGTTGCCGAGCGCACCGTGGAAGCTCATGTGCGTCATGCGATGGCCGGCGGTGCGGGCCATGCCGTCGAGCGCGCTGAGCTGGTAGAGCACGCAGGCCACCAGCTCCTTCGTCTCCATCTGCATCTGCCGGCGGCCGAAGCCCACCAGGTCGGGAAAGCCCACGTGCGCGCCCACGTCCACGCCGCGCTGGCGCGCCATGCGAACGGTGCGGTCCATGATGAGCGGGTCGCCGGCGTGGAAGCCGCAGGCCACGTTGGCGGAGGAGACGATGTCGAGCAGCGCTTCGTCCTCGCCCATGCGCCAGGGGCCGAAGCCTTCGCCGAGGTCTGCGTTCAGGTCGATGTCCATCGTGGTGTCCTTCTCTTGTTCGTCAAAGCGGGTGCAGCTCGAGCAGCGGCGTGCCGTAGCCGACGGCTGCGCCATCGGCCACATGGACGCCATCGACGATGCCGGCCTGCGGCGCGGCCACCGGCAGCAGCAGTGGGCCAATCTTCAGCAGGCCGACGGTCTGGCCGGCTTCCACGCGCGCGCCGATACGGACCAGCGGCACGGTCGCGAGCGGGTGGCCGTGCAGGAAGACGCCGAGCGAGGGGGCCTTGACCGGCACGGGCCCGACCTCTTCCTCCTCCGGCAGCTCGACGATCTCGTCGCCCCGGCGTTCGAGGCGCAGCGTGCCCTGCGGCGTGCGCAGCTCGAGCAGGCCGATGTCGGTGCCTTTCAGCCATGCGGTGAGTCGGGAAACGTCCTGCATGCCGGTCAGTTCCTGGCGGCGGGCGCGCCGCGATGCAGTTCCACCATGCGCGCCACCTTGTCGAGCCACGCCCGCACCTCGTCGAGCGCGTCCAGCGCCTCGTCCCAGGTGGTCTCGATGAAACGCACGCGGCTGCCGATGGGCGCCTGCCCGAGGCGCCACATGTCGGCCTCGATCACGGTGCCGAACTTGGGGTAGCCGCCCGAGGGCTGGGCGTCGCGCATCTGGATGATGGGCTGCCCGCTGTGCGGCACCTGGATCACGCCGGGCACGATGCCGTGGGAGCGCAACTCCATCGGCGCGATGGGCCGCAGCGCCTCGCCGTCGAGCCGGTAGCCGTAGCGGTCGCTCTGCGGCGTGATCTTCCATTCGCCGGCCCAGAAAGCCTCGCGCGAGGCCGGCTCGAAGGCCATGTACTCGGCGGCGGGCAGAACGCGCACGGCCGCGATGCCATCGCGCTCCAGCGGCAGCGCGAGCACGGGCGGCACGAGGCCGAAGCCGGTGCGGCATGCGCTGCCCGCGCCGGCGGCGCGAAGCAGGTCGCCCCGGCGCAGCGCGCGCCCCTCGTGGCCGCCGAAGGCGCCGCGCAGCTGGGTGCTGCGCGAGCCCAGCACCTCGGGCACGTCGATGCCGCCGGCCACGCACAGCACGGCGCGACTGCCGCGCTGCGCGCCGCCCTGCGGCAGGCCCAGCGTGAGCACTTGGCCGGCGCGCGCCTGGTGCACCCACCACGGCAGCAGGGGCTGGTCGTCGAGCCGGGCGGCGCAGTCGGCACCGGTGAGCGCGAAGGCGCAGTCCTCGTCGAAAAGGAGCTTGAACGGGAACACCGGAATCTCGACGGCAGCCGCGCCGAGCGCATTGCCCAGCAGCAGGTTGCCTGCGGCCAGCGCGAGGTTGTCCATGGCGCCCGAAGTGCCCACGCCCCAGCGCAGGCTGCCGGTGCGGCCCAGGTCCTGCACGGTGGCGAGCGCGGCGGACGAAAGGATCTCGATCATCGGACGATGCCCTCCACGCGGAAGCGGATCATGTCGCCCGGCTGCAGCATCGCGGGCGGGTCTTGCGCCGGGTCGAAGAACACCATCGAGGTGCTGCCGATGGTGTTCCAGCCGCTGGGGCCGGCCGATGCCGACACGCCCGTCTGCGCGCCGCCGATCGACACCGCGCCGCCCGGGATGCTCAGCACCGGCACCTTGCGCCGGGGCGTGGCGATGCGCGGGTCCATGCCGCCGAGATAGCAGTAGCCCGGGTGGCTGCCGAGCGCGTACACCGGGTAGAGCGGCGCGCTGTGCAGCTCGACGATGGCGTCGATGCCCAGGCCCGTGTGCGCCATCACGTCCGCCATGTGCGGGCCGCCTTCGCCGCCGTAGACCACCGGCAGCTCGACCACGCGGCCTTCGCGCGGCATGGCGGTGGCGGCGCTCCAGGCTTCGCACAGGCGCGCGCGCAACGCGTCGAGCTGGCGCGGCGCGCGCGTGAAGGTGAGCATCAGGTTGTTCATGCCCGGCACGGCCTCGCGCACCTCGGGCCAGGTCTCGGCCTCGTGCGCCAGCGCCCAGATGCGCTGCTGCGACGGCAGGTTCATGTCGCCGGGCGCCTCGAACAGCAGCGCGGTGGTGCCCAGGGGACTGATGGATGGTGCTGCGGTCACGCCGCGCTCCTTTGCTGTAGCCCGCGTTCGAGATGATGGATGTCGACACCGCCGGCGGCAAAGCCCTCGTCGCGCAGCAGCGCGCGGTGCAGCGGCACGTTGGTGGCGATGCCTTCCACGCGCGTCTCGGCCAGCGCGAGGCGCATGCGGTCGAGTGCGTCGGCGCGGCTGTCGCCGTGCACGACGAGCTTGGCGATCATCGAGTCGTAGTACGGCGGCACGCGGTAGCCGGCGCCCGCGTGCGAATCGACGCGCACGCCGAAGCCGCCGGGCACCTGCCAGCCGGTGATGCGGCCCGGCGCTGGCGCGAAGGTGTCGGGGTTCTCGGCGTTGATGCGGCACTCGATGGCATGGCCCTGGCAGCGCACGTCGGCCTGCACGATCGACAAACGCTCGCCGCGCACCATGCGCAGCTGCTGCTGCACGATGTCGATGCCGGCGGTCATCTCGGTCACCGGGTGCTCGACCTGCAGGCGCGTGTTCATCTCGATGAAATAGAAAGCGCCCTTCTCGTACAAGAACTCGAACGTGCCGACGCCGCAGTAGCCGATCTGCCGGCAGGCGGCCGCGCAGCGCTCGCCCACCTCGGCCATCAGCGCGTCGTCGATGCCCGGCGCGGGCGCTTCCTCGATCACCTTCTGGTGGCGGCGCTGCAGCGAGCAGTCGCGGCTGCCAAGCCATACGGCGTTGCCGTGGCTGTCGGCCAGCACCTGGATCTCGACATGGCGCGGATGCAGCAAAAACTTCTCGATGTAGACCTCGGGGTTGCCGAAGGCCTGTCGCGCCTCCTCGCGCGTGAGGGCCATGGCGTCGAGCAGCGCGGCCTCTTCGTGCACCACGCGCATGCCGCGACCGCCGCCGCCGCCTGCGGCCTTCACGATCACCGGATAGCCGATGTCGCGCGCCAGGGCCAGCACGGCGGCCGCGTCGTCCGGTAGCGCCTCGTCGGGGCCGGGCACGCAAGGCACGCCGGCCTTGCGCATCGCGCGCTTGGCCGAGACCTTGTCGCCCATGGTGCGGATGCAGGCTGCGCTGGGTCCGACGAACACGAGGCCGGCCTGCTCGACGCGCTCGGCGAAACCCGCGTTCTCCGAGAGAAAGCCGTAGCCGGGATGAATGGCTTGCGCCCCGCTCACCTCGGCGGCGAACAGGATGGCGGACTGGTTGAGATAGCTCAGGCCCGGTGCCGCCGGCCCGATGCACAGCGCCTGGTCGGCCTGCGCGACGTACATCGCCTCGCGGTCGGCCTCCGAGTACACGGCCACCGTGCGCAGGCCCAGGCCCCGGCAGGCGCGCTGGATGCGCAAGGCGATTTCGCCGCGGTTGGCAATGAGCACGGTGTCGAACATCGCGCCTGCCCTCTCATGCGAAGCGGAACAGGGGCTGCCCTGCTTCCACTTCCTGGCCCGATCGCACGAGCACCTGCTGCACAGCGCCTCCGCGGTCGGCGCGGACTTCGTTGAACATCTTCATCGCCTCGATCACGCACAGCAGCTGGCCGGCCTCGATAGCCTGCCCCGGTTGCACGAAGGGCGGTTCGCCGGGCGCGGGCTGCAGGTGCACCACGCCGAACAGCGGTGCAAGGCAGTCGGCGCTGGCGGGTGCCGGCGCCGCTGCTTCTTCTTCAACGGTTCCTCTCGCGGCCCTGCGCGCGGCGGCCGGCTTTCGCGCAGCGGGCGCGGCGCCCAGCGCGGACAGCCTCACCAGCCGCAGCGTGCTGCCGTTCTCGCTGTACTCCAGTTCCGCCAGGTCCGATGCGGCCAAAGCGTCGATGAGCGTCTTGATCTGTTCCTGCTTCATGCCGATGGCTGTGAGGGCCGACGCGCTCCGCGAACGCGTGACGGCATGCATGAAAGGTAACGGGCCGCGGGCCCGAAGCCAAAGACGGTTTGGCTGTGCCGGGATAAGAGCGGCTTATGACGCCGGCTTCAGGGCAGCGCGGCGATCTCTGGCTCGGGCGTCGACGCGACGGTGCCGGCCAGGTCGGCCACCAGTTCGAGCAGGATGTCCTTCACCGCCTGCGCGGGCTCCGACAGCGGCAGGTGGTCTGACTGGCACAGCGCCAGCGGCGCCTCGATGACCGGGTCGACGATGGGGAACTGCCATGCCCCGCAGCTCGCGACCACCTCGCGCGCCATCGACGCCGGCAGGATGGTCGCGCCCAGCCCGTCGGCAATGGCCGCCGTGAGAGTGAAGGCCGATTCGATCTCCGCCACCACGCGCGGCACCATACCCGCGCGCACGAAGGCCGCGTCCACCAGCTTGCGCACCACGTTGTAGGGGCGCGGCAAGAAGAGCTCGATGTCGCGCAGGTCGGCCAGCTTCACCGGCTGCGAGGGCGCGGGCATCGACGCCGGACCGACCAGAAAGAGCGGCTCCTTGAGCAGCGGCAGGAAAGTCAGCCCGTGGATGGCCTTGTCGCCGTACAGCACGGCCAGGTCCATGCGGCCGTTCATGATGAGCTCGCTCAGCGTGGTGCCGTAGTTCTCGTTCAGGTAGAGCAGGATGCCCGGGTGGCGCGCCCGCACGGTGCGCAGCAGCGGCAGCGACAGCGCCGACGCGGCCGTGCCGGGCGCGAGCCCCACCGACACCTGGCCCGAGAGCCCTTCGCCGGCCGCCTCCATGTCGACGCGGGCCTGCTCGCACTGGCGCAGGATGATCTGCGCATGGCGGTAGAGCACCTTGCCGGCCTCGGTGGGCGCCACGCCGCGCTTGGTGCGCACCAGCAGTTGCTGGCGCACCTCGCCTTCGAGCGTGGCCAGTTGCTGGCTCAGCGCGGGCTGGGCGATGAAAAGAACCTCGGCCGCCTGCGTAAGGCTTCCGATGTCCACGATCTTCACGAAATATTTGAGGCGTCGCAGGTTCACGCCTTGTCCCCAAGCAAAAGCCAAGCCTAGCACCGGGCCTGCGCGGCGGATATGGGTGCTCACCATGAGTCATAAGCTGCGCCTATACGACCAGTGCAATCTCGTCTTGGCCTCGCCGCTTCGATGTGCGTACCGTTCGGTCCATGCAAGCCACTACCTCCAGCGCTGACTCCAACGTTGCCTCCCGCATTGCCGCCCGCGTGCGGCGCATCAAGCCCTCGCCCAGCACCTCGGCCGCCGACCGCGCCAACGAACTGCGCAGGCAGGGCAAGTCGATCGTGAACCTCGTGGTGGGCGAGCCCGACTTCGACACGCCCGCCCACATCCGCCAGGCCGCGGCCGCCGCCATCGAGCGCGGCGCCACCCGCTACACACTGATGGCGGGCACCGTGGAACTGCGAGAGGCCATTGTCGCCAAGCTGGAGCGCGAGAACGGCCTGCGCTACGCGATGAACGAGATCATCGCCACCAGCGGCGCGAAGAGCGCGATCTACAACGCCTTCGCGATCACGCTGGAGCCGGGCGACGAGGTGATCATTCCCGCGCCGTACTGGGTGTCGTACCCCGACATGGTGCTGGCCTGCGAGGGCACGCCCGTCACCGTGCCCTGCCCCGAGGCGAACGGCTTCAAGCTGACGCCCGCGCAGCTCGAGGCCGCCATCACGCCGCGCACGCGCTGGTTGCTGATCAACTCGCCGAGCAATCCGACCGGCGCGAGCTACACGGCCGCCGAATACCGCGCGCTGGCCGAAGTGCTTGAACGCCATCCGCAGGTGATGGTGATGACCGACGAGATCTACGAGCACATCCGCTTCGACGACGAGCCGCTGCCGCACATCCTCGCCGTGGCGCCTTCGCTGCGCGATCGCACGCTGATCGTGAACGGCGTCTCCAAGACCTACGCGATGACGGGCTGGCGCATCGGCTACGCGGCCGGGCCGGTGGATCTCATCAAGGCGCTGGACACGCTGCTGTCGCAGTCCACCGGCAACTGCTGCTCGGTGAGCCAGGCGGCCGCTGCGGCAGCGCTGAATGGCGACCAGAGCTTCGTGACCGAGAGCGTGGCCGTGTACAGGCAGCGGCGCGACTGCACGCTGGCACTCGTCAACGCCATTCCCGGCCTGAGCTGTGCCACGCCGCCCGGCGCCTTCTACCTGTACATCAACTGCGGCGGCCTCATCAGCAAGACCACGCCGCAGGGCAAGCGCCTGGAAGAAGACGGCGACGTGGTGATGTACCTGCTCGAAAGCGAAGGCGTGGCCGTGGTCGCGGGCACGGCTTACGGCCTGTCGCCCTACTTCCGTCTTTCCATCGCCACTTCGATCGAGACGCTGGAAGAAGGCGGCAAGCGCATCGCGCGCGCCGTGGCCGCGCTGCGCTGAAGATTCAACGAAGAGGACAAGCCCATGCCCTACAAAGCCATCCGCAAGAACCCCTCGGCCCCGCAAGTAGCGCCGGCCATCCTCGCCGCGCTGCAGGACAGCCCGGTCGCTGCGCTAAGCGACAACCTGCACCGCAATATCGGCAGCGTGGGCCTGCAGCCCTATCACCGCCCCGGCCACAAGACCATGGCGGGTACGGCCGTCACCGTGAAGACGCGCGGTGGCGACAACCTCACTCCCATGCGCGCCTTCGAGTTCTGCCGGCCCGGCGACGTGCTGGTGATCGATGCGGGCGGCGACGTCACCAACGCGGTCATCGGCGGCATCCTGTCGTTCTATACCGCGACCATCGGCACCGCGGGCCTGGTGCTCGACGGCGCGATCCGCGACGTGGCCGAGATCCGCGAGCGCGACTACCCGGTGTATGCGCGCGGCGTGAACCACCGCGGCCCGTACAAGGACGGCCCCGGCGAGATCAACGTGCCGGTGTCGGTGGGCGGCATGATCGTGAACCCGGGCGACATCGTGGTGGGCGACCAGGACGGTCTGCTGGCCTTCTCGCCCGACGAGGCCGAACTGCTGATCGAGAAGGCGCGCGCGCATCTGGAGACGGAAGCGCGCACCATCCAGGCGATGAAGGAAGGCCGGTGGGACCGCAGCTTCCTCGACGCGCTCGAAGCGCGCTGCATGAACTAGAACTCCCCTAGGCTTCGCGCACTTCGTGTCGCTGCGCCTACCCCCTCGCCGGGGGCGACACCTGCGGCCCGGCAAAGCCGGTTCCGCGGTGTCCCGCGAACAAGCGGTGCCAATCAGGCGGCTGAGGTGCTTTCGCTGACCAGCGCCCACAGCGCCTCGGCCACCGGCGCCATCTGCGCCTGCTGGCGGTACAGCCGGATGTCCACCGGCACGCGCCAGCCGCCCGCGCCGGCGTCCGTCAGCGCACCACTGCGCAGGTCGTCGGCCACCAGGCTCATCGGCAGCCACGCGAGGCCGCGGCCTTCTAGCGCCATGGTGCGCAGCAGCGCGGCATGGTGGGCCGTGAAGACGATCGACAGTGACGCGGCGAAGTCCTTGCCGAACTCGCTGTCCTGCATGGCCCGCATGATCCTGCCCAGCCCCGAGGCCTCGCTGTAGGCCAGCACGGCGGGCGACTGGCCGACGCCCAGCGCATGCAGCGGCGCGCCGCTCGCATCGGGCGCGCTCACAGGCACCAGCACGTCTTCGCTCAAACGCTGGACCGGGTAGCCGGTGTCGTCGAGCCGGCCCGGCGCGCCCGCGTGCCCATGGCACAGCACGAACTGCACGCGGCGCTGCAGCATCAGGTCTTCGCAGGCGTAGGAGCTGTCGGAAACGGTCTGGATCGGGCCCGTGCTCAGCCGCGATTCCACGCTGCCCAGCCAGCGCGGAAAGAAGGTCAGCGACAGCACATGCGTGGCGGCGAAGCTCAGGCTGGCGGCGTCGAGGTCGTGCGCGGCGCGGGCCTTGATGCGAGCGGCCTCGAGCCCGGCGAGCACTTCCTGCAGCAGCGGCTGAAAGCGCTTGCCCGCCGCCGTGAGCGCGGTGGGGTGCCCGCTGCGGTCGAACAGGTCGACACCCACCCACTCTTCCAGCGACCGGATGTGGCGGCTGAAGGCCGGCTGCGCGATGGAGCGCGCCTGCGCGGCACGCGAGAAATTGCCGGTCTCGGCGAGGGCCAGGAAATCTTCCAGCCATTCGAGGTCGAGCGGTCGATTGCCGGGGCCCATGCGCAGCGCGATTGAATAGTTGTATGCGATTCGAGTATTGGACGGCCCGCGCCCCGCCGGCAAAAGATGCACCCATTCCTGCAACTTGAACCATCACGGAGACACAGCATGCCTTCCATCGCGAATTATCGCGGGATCATCCCCGCCATTTCCTGCCCCTTCACGAACGACCACCGCATCGACGAGCCGGCGCTGCGCAAGCTGGCCTCGTGGCTGGTCGGTCATGACGGCGTGGTGGCGATCATGACCAACGGCCACACCGGCGAGGTGTTCTCGCTGACGCCTTCGGAGCGCGCCGAGGTGACGCGCATCGTCGCCGACGAGCTGCGCGGCCGCATGCCGGTAATTTCGTCGATCGTCTGCGAAGGACTGGCCGAGGCTGCCGAGCACGCCCGCGCCGCGCAGGCAGCAGGCGCGGTGGCGCTGGACGTGATGCCGCCGCACCACTGGCTGCGCTTCGGCTTCACGCCCGGCCACGCGCTGCAGTACTTCGAGGCCATCCACCGCGCCGCGCCGGAGCTGGACCTGGTCTGCCACGTGTATCCGGCATGGACGCGCGCCTCGTACTCGTCGCAACTGCTGGCCGAGCTGGCGCGCCTGCCCTACCTGCAGGCCTTCAAGGTGGGCCAGCGCGACATGAACAAGTACGCCCGCGACATCCAGGCGATCCGCGAGGCCGATGCCTCGAAGGCCATCCTCACCTGCCACGACGAATACCTGCTGGCCTCCATGGTCCAGGGCGTGGACGGCGCGCTGGTCGGCTTCGCGACCTTCATCCCGCAACTGATCATCGACCTGTGGAACGCGGTGAAGGCCGGCGACCTGAAGAAGGCGATGGCGGTGCAGGCGCTCATCACGCCGCTGAAAGATGCCGTGTACGGCGGCGGCGAACCCACCGGCGAGGCGCATGCGCGCATGAAGGGCGGCATGTACCTGGCCGGCGTGCTCGAGAACGCCACGGTGCGCCCGCCCACCGAGGCGCCGAGCGCGCGCGAGATGGACGCGCTGCGCGCGGCCGTCGAGCAAGCCGGGCTGTCGAAGCGCTGAGCCCACGGGCCATGGCGCCCGATCGAGAAAACACAAGGAGACAAGAGACATGCAACGCAAGCACTTCCTGCGCGCCACGCTGGCCGCCCTCGCGCTGGCCGCCGTATCGACCGCCGGCTTCGCCCAGAACTGGCCCAGCCGCCCGGTGCGCATGGTGATCCCGTTTCCGCCGGGCGGCACGCTCGACACCATCGGCCGCCTGCTGGCGCAGAAGCTCGGCGAGCAGACGGGCCAGACCTTCATCGTGGAGAACCGCGCGGGCGGCAACGGCGTGATCGGCGCGGACGTGGTGTCGAAGGCGCCGGCCGACGGCTACACGCTGCTGTTCAACGCCTCGACCTTCACCACCGCGCCGATGACCATGAAGTCGGTGCCGTACGAGGTGGTGCGCGACTTCACCCCGGTGGCGTTGGTGGCGAAGGCGCCGCTGTCGGTGGCCGTCAACAAGAACCTGCCGGTGAGCGACGTGAAGTCGCTCATCGCGTACGCCAAGGCGCACCCGGGCAAGATGACCTTCGCGGTGGGTTCCATCGGATCGGCCGGACATCTGTCGACCGAGCTGCTCAAGCGCGCGGGCGGCGGGCTCGACTACCTGATCGTGCCGTACAAGGGCACGGCGCCCGCGTTCCAGGACCTGATCGGCGGGCAGATCGACGGCTTCATCGACCCCATCCTAGGCTCGCTGCAGTATCACAAGAGCGGCATGCTGAAGGTGATCGCCGTGACCTCGGCCACGCGCGCCACCAGCCTGCCGAACGTGCCCACGGTGGGTGAAAGCATTCCGGGCTACGAGTTCTACAGCTGGTACGGCCTCTGGGGCCCGGCGAAACTGCCGCCGGCCATCACGCAGCGGCTGAACGCCGAGGTCAACAAGGCGCTGGGCACCGACATGCGCGAGACGCTGAATGCACAGGGCCTGCTGCTGACGCCGGGCAGCGTCGATGACTTCGCGAAGTTCCAGGCCGAAGACATGGCGCGCTCGAAGAAGATCATCGTGGAGGGCAACATCCATGTCGAATGAGGCCACCACGGCGCCGCATGCGGTGGTGACGGGCAGCAGCGGCGGCATCGGCCGCGCCATCGCCTCGCATCTGCTGGAAGCGGGCTGGCGCGTGAGCGGCGTCGACCTTGCACCGCCGACGCTTTCCTCCCACGCTGGTTTCACGCACGCAGCCGTGGACCTGTGCGACACCGGTGCCATCGCGCGCGCAGCCGCTGCACTCCAGGACGCCGATGCACTGGTGCACGCAGCCGGCGTGCTGCGCGTCGGTGAACTGGGCTCGCTCGACCACGCAGGCGGCGAGCTCATGTGGCGCCTGCACGTCGACGCGGCCACGCGCCTGGCCGACGCGCTCGTGCCCGCGATGGCCGCGCGCGGCAGGGGCCGTGTGGTGTTCGTCGGCAGTCGCGTCGCGCAGGGCCTGCCCGGTCGCGGCCAGTACGCCGCGACCAAGGCCGCGCTGATCGCGCTCGCGCGAAGCTGGGCGGCAGAGGTCGCGGCGCAGGGCGTGACCGTCAACGTGGTGTCGCCCGGCGCGACGCAGACCTCGATGCTGCAGGACCCGGCCCGCGCGGGCAGCGCGCCGCGCATGCCGCCGATCGGCCGGCTGATCCAGCCCGGGGAGATCGCCGCGCTCGTGGGCTTTCTTCTCTCGCCGCAGGCAGCGGCCATCACGGGGCAGGACGTCGCCATCTGCGGCGGCTCGTCGCTGCACCGCTGAATTTTTCACTCCCTCTCACCCCGGAACCCGACCATGAAAATCGTCAACATCCTCGAATCCACCCGCCCCATCAAGTCGGACATCCGCAACGCCTACATCGACTTCTCGAAGATGACCCTGAGCCTCGTGGCCGTGGTCACCGACGTGATCCGCGACGGCAAGCCCGTCGTCGGCTACGGCTTCAACTCCAATGGCCGCTACGGCCAGGGCGGCCTGATCCGCGAGCGCTTCCTGCCTCGCCTGCTGGAGGCCGAGCCCGCGTCGCTGCTCGACGAGACCGGCGACAACCTCGATCCGCACAGGATCTGGGCCCGCATGATGATCAACGAGAAGCCCGGCGGCCACGGCGAGCGCTCGGTGGCCGTGGGCACCATCGACATGGCCGTGTGGGACGCCACCGCCAAGATCGCAGGCAAGCCGCTCTACCAGCTGCTGGCCGAGCGCTACGGCACCGGCAAGCCCGACCCGCGCGTGTTCGTCTACGCGGCCGGCGGCTACTACTACCCCGGCAAGGGCCTCGAAGGCCTGCAGCGCGAGATGACCAGCTACCTGGAGCGCGGCTACTCGGTGGTGAAGATGAAGATCGGCGGCGCCTCGCTCGCCGAAGACTGCGAGCGCATCGAGTCGGTGCTGAAGATCCTCGGCCCCGGCCAGCAGCTCGCGGTGGACGCCAACGGCCGCTTCGACCTGCAGACGGCCGTCGACTACGGCCGCGCGCTATCGCAATACCCGCTCTTCTGGTACGAGGAAGCCGGCGACCCGCTCGACTACGAGCTGCAGGCCAAGCTCGGCGAGGTGTACGCCGGCCCGATGGCCACGGGCGAGAACCTCTTCTCGATGCAGGACGCGCGCAACCTCATCCGCCACGGCGGCATGCGCCCCGACCGCGACTGGCTGCAGTTCGACTGCGCGCTGAGCTACGGCCTCGTGGAGTACCTGCGCACGCTCGACATGCTGAAGGAGAACGGCTGGTCGCCCTCGCGCTGCATTCCGCACGGCGGCCACCAGATGTCGCTGGCCATCGCGGCCGGCCTCGGTCTCGGCGGCAACGAGAGCTACCCCGACCTGTTCCAGCCCTACGGCGGCTTCCCCGACGGCGTGAAGGTCGACAACGGCTACGTCACCCTGCCGCCGCTGCCCGGCATCGGCTTCGAAGGCAAAGCCGATCTCATCGCCGAGATGCGAGCCCTCGCCGCCTGAACAGGCCCAGTCCATTCGCAGGACACCGCGGAACCGGCTCCGCCGGGCCGCAGGTGTCGCCCCCGGCGAGGGGGTAGGCGAAGCGACACGAAGTGCGCGAAGCCTGGGGGAGTATCAAGGCTGGAAGCCTGAGCGGCGAACCACCGGCTCCCACTGCGCGCGATAGGTCTTCAGCATCTGCGCGGTCTCGGCCGCGTTGCTGACCACCGGCGTGATGAAGAGCGCGTCGGCCGCCTTCTGCAGGCCCGGGTCTTTCATGACGTCGCGGATCGAGTTGGCCAGCAACTGCACCCTGGCCGGCGCCATCGAGCTGGGCGCGAAGAAGGTGTTCCAGCCGTCGGCGTCGATCTTCATGCCGGCCTCGCGGAAGATCGGGATGTTGGGCGCGAAGCTCGCGCGCTTCTTGCCCGAGGTGGCGAGGATGCGGATCTTGCCGGCCACGTGCTGCGGATAGAGCGAGTCGAGCGTGTCGATGGCGATCGGCAGGCTGCCGCCGCTCAGGTCGGCCGCCAGCGGCGCCGAGCCGCCGTAGCCCTTGATCTGCGGCTGCACGCTAAGCGCGTCGCCCACCATCAGGCCGAAGAAGTGAGGCAGGCTGCCGGTGGCGGGCACGCCGAACACGGCCTCTTCCGGATGCGCCCAGAGCCGGCCCACCAGGAACAGCGCTCGGTCGAGCTGGAGCTTCTGGCCGACCGCCAGCGCGAAGTCGTAGCTGCTGACCTGCGAGACGGGCACGAAGTCCTTGTCGGGGTCGTAGCCCGCGTCCTTGAACACCAGCGGCGCGACCACCATCACGGCGGGGTTGCCCAGCATCAGCACGTTCTGTCCTGCGGACGCGCGCTTCACTTCCTTGGCCGCGAGCCGTCCGCCCTCGCCCGGGCGGTTCTCCACGCTCACCGCGACGCCGAGCTTCGGCCCGAGCCGCTCGGCGATCAGCCGCGCGATGCGGTCGGTGCTGCCGCCCGGCGCGTAGCCGACCACGAGGGTGAGCGGCCCCCCGTCCAGCGCGGCGGGCGCCTGGGCGTGAGCCAGGGGAGCGCAGGCGGCAAGGGCCGTGGCTCCTGCCACGATGAGCTTGCGCCTGGAAAGAAGTGCGGGCATCGGATCTCCTGCGGACAGTGGTCGTGAACGGGAAGGCGCGGGTTTCACGGCGAAAATCGCGCGCCAAGACTGTTTCCGCTCGTTCAAATTTGTTACTGGTTTATACGTATGGGCAAACAGTTGATCTAATCCATCAACTGCCCGCCGAGGCGGGCGAACCACACTCCTCCGGTCCCTCCACCATCCGTATGCAACAAGCCTTTCCCGACGCAGGAGCGTTGCGCACGCCCCGTTCCCTGGACGACCTGCTGCTCTACCGCATGGCGCGCGCCGTGCGCGCGGGCAGCGGCATGGCGACGCGGCTGGTCGAGGGGGGCTTCGGCATCACGCGCCGCGAGTGGGGAATGATCGCCACGCTCGCGCAGGAGGGCGAGATGACCTCGTCGGCGCTGGCCGCGCACCTGCACCTGGACCGGGTGCGCACCTCGCGCGGGCTGCGCAGCCTGGTCGAGAAGAAACTGGTGCACCGGCGCCAGAACGCAGAGGACCGGCGCGAGGTGCATGTGCGGCTGAGCGCTTCGGGCCAGCAGCTGTTCGGCGGGCTGTTCCCTCGCATCGCCGGGCTCAACACCGAGCTGCTGGAAGGCATCGCGCCCGCGGACGTGGATGCCTTCCTGCGCTGCCTGCAACACCTGGAACAGCGCGGGGAACAGCTCCTCGCGCAAGGGGTGGTGGCGGAGAAGGCCGACCGGCGCTCCGGCGGCACGCGGCACCGGTGGCCCGAACGCGGGGGCTGAGTCAGGCCTCCACGTCCACGATGCCTCCGATGGAACCGTTGCGGCTGCCGTTGCCGGAGCGCTGCGAGGCAGTGGCGCTTTCTTCCATCGACGCCATGGCGCTCTTCTGGACGGCGCCCATGCGCAAGGCGTTCATCTGCTGCTGCAGCATGGCCAGCTGGGCCGCCAGCGCCTGAAGCTGCTGCTGGACCATCTTGCGCGCCTCGCCTTCGGGCGTGCTGAGCAGCAGGCCCTGCGTCTCCTTGATCTGCTTCTGCGTCGCCGTGATCTGGCGCTGGATCTTCGCGATCTCGGCGTTCACGTCGCCCCCGCTTCTCGCGCTGCCGGTTGCACCGATGGCATTCACCATTTCGATCCTCCTTGTCGTGTACGAGCACGAGTTATCGGCAGCCGGCGCGAAAAATGAAGGGTAGCCCGCCCCGGCTTGCATGGCCGCGATCGCGAACTAGACTGAAGTGTGGGCACCCGCGGTGCCGGGGGCCAAGGAGCCTGCCATGTACAAGCGTGTTCTTGTCGCAACCGACGGCTCGGCGCTGTCGGAGCAGGCGGTCAAGGCCGCCATCGACCTGGCCCTGCTGACCAATGCGGACCTGGTGAGCGTCACCGTCGCCCACATCGAGCCGGTCGGCTACTTCGAAGGCTCGATGATGCTGAGCCAGCGCGACATCCAGGAATCGCAGGCGCACACCGACCGGGCCGCGCAGCAGCTGGTCGACAGGGTGACGTCCACCGCGCTCGCCAAGGGCGTGCGCAGCGCCCAGGCCATCGTCATGCGGTCGAACCAGGTGGCCGAGGCCATCATCACGACAGCCAAGAACCAGCAGTGCGACCTGATCGTGATGGCCTCGCACGGACGCCGCAGCCTCGCGCGCCTGCTGATGGGCAGCGAGACGCTGCACGTGCTGACGCACTCGCACATTCCGGTGCTGGTGCTGCGCTGACGATCGCGCACCTGTTGCGGCGTGACCTTTCGCAGGCAGCCCATCAGCAGCTGGCTGGCCGGCGTCTGCGAACGGCCGTGCAGCGCGATGATGCCCACGGGCGGGAGTTCGAGCGGCACGTCGATCTTCAGGACGCAGGGTTGAGCCGGGACCGGAACTTCTGCCGCGGACCGTACGCCGCAGTCAGGAAGAAGCGGAAATCGCGCGGGCGACTTCGGCCCGGAATGCGCCTTCATTGCTGCCGGCACCGGAAATCATCGTGAAGATGCGCACGCTCCTGGCGCAGTTCGCCGAGACGCAGCACGAAGCGATGCGACCAGGCGTTGCCCAATTGCGGCGAACGGTGCACAAGCCCCCGCTCACAGCCACCGGCATCCACGCTGCGGCCTTGCAGGAGCGCAACCGCCTGAAGCGGCATGCGCTCGAAAGGGCCTGCGAAGCCCTTCGGTGCCCGCAACGCCGCGCCTGCATGGCGGGATGCCACCCACTCCATGCCCAGGCCGCTGTAGCTGCACAGCAGATGCCGGCCGGCACATTCGGTGTGCCAGTCTTCATCGGCATCGCGGTCGCGGACCTGCAGCGCCAGATCCACCCGGGGGCTTCCGGTGATCAGCGCAAAGCGCGTGACCAGCATGTCGATGTCTGCCACGAGCGCATCCCGCTCGGGTCCGGCCGGCGTGCGCGACGCCTTGCATGCCGCGTGCAGCGCGGTTGCGGCATCGGCTGCGCGCAATTGCAGCCGGGCCGTGGGATGCCTGGCCAGGGGCAAGGCGTCCAGCCATGCCGCTATGGGTGCCTGCTGTGCGCGATTCCACAGCGCAAGGCTCACGCCCGGTTCGAGGATGCGCTCCAGCACATCGATCTCTTCGCCCAGCAGGACCTCCGGCGGCTGCCGAAGCCGCGATGCTTCCTGCCGGTTTGCCGGCGCAACCGGCTTCGCGGCGAAAGATCGCGAATCTGCCCGGGGTCTTGCGCCACCCGGAAGCCCCGACGGCGCAGCCCGGTTCGGGCAGCCGCGGACGAGCGTCCGGCCGGGAGCTATCGCCGAGTCGGCGAGCGCTCCCTCCAGTTCAGCCGCCATTGGCGATGCCGTAGCGCTGGAGATGTTCGCGCCAGCTCGTGAGGTGGCCTATTTCCCCATCGGGCGCGCATTCGAGAAGGCAGTGCATCACGCAGGCATAGCTCGCCAGCGGCAGGCGGATCAGGAGGCGGGCGCGCGGAGCGCCGCTCTCGCAGGTTGCATTCACGCGCATCAGGGGTTCGCAGCGCAATACGCCGGCGCCCTTGCATGCGGCGATGCCGCGCCGGACGCGGCACGCGTCCACCGATGGCACCGTGACATCGAGCACCTTGAAAGTCGTCTCGCACCTGGCACGCACGGTGCCTGCATATTCCCGATAAGCGGCGTAAGCCATGAAGTTCCTGCAATGGAAAAGAACACGCCCTCAGTATCGGGAGCGGCGTGTGAAAACGGTGTAAACAATGCAGCCGGAGATAGAAATGCCGCGTAAAAATCGCGGCTGGTACCCGGGCATTTGCGACTTGCAGGGGCGCGTTCACAAGGACTTCCGGAGCTTCACGGTGCGCCGCGACGATGCCCAGCCAGCGCGCCCCGCAATGGCCACAGGAAGCCAGCAGGATCCCGGCATCGCCACTGCTTTCAAGTCTTTCCTGTGCGGGATCGAGCAAGGGCGTGCCGCAGCAGGACCAATGCAGGCTCATGTCCGGCAAGGCGCGAGCCACCCGAACCCACGCCGCGGCGCGGAACCAGATCGTTTCTGCCGGAGGCATGGAATCCACGAAGGCACGCCATGGCGCGCCCGTCGCCTTCAGGTTCAGAGCGTCTTCGTCAACGTGAGGATGAAGCGCGTCTTGTTGGGTGAATATTGCTGTTGCGTGGAGAAGTAGCCGAAGTCGTACAGCGGTCCTGCCGCCGTGTTGTACGCGCTCTTCCTGTTCGCTCCCTGCACGGAACCGGTCAGCGACAGGCCTCCGCCGAAATCGTACGAAGCGCCGATGCTGTAGTCGACATAGCTCCTGTAGGGCGTGTTGTTCCGGATGTCGCTCGACAGGCTCGTGTAGCCGAGCGCGGCCTTCAGCGTGACCTTGGGCACGATCTCCTTGCTGTACGACAGGTTCAGGTAGCCGGTGTTGGTGCCCTTCAATCCCGAACCGGCCTTGTTGCCGGCAAAGTTGAAGTAGTCCTTCGACACCGTGTGCGAGTACTTGGCGGTGAACGAGCCGAGGGTTTCGTTGGCGTAGGTGCCCGCGACGTACAGCTCGGTGGTGTTGCCCGAGGAGTTGCCCGGGTAGATGTAGCTGAGCGCACCGACGTCCATGTCCAGCGGGCCGGCCTTGAACTTGTAGCCGCCGTACACGTCCATCTCGATGCTGTTGCCCTTGAGCCAGTTGACGCTGGAGTTC
>Ga0126362_10000305_pt1 | contig 27537 bp, 27 predicted proteins | sample ANMtaG_FD_126269 | JGI IMG/M metagenome (GOLD analysis project Ga0126362, IMG submission 126269) | Continental margin sediment microbial communities from North Pacific Ocean - ANME2c_DSS_Sorted | ecosystem: Environmental > Aquatic > Marine > Continental margin > Sediment | place: Pacific Ocean... | reverse complement strand
TACATCGAAATGTTCTATAACCCTAAACGCCGACACAGCAGTGCTATGCAGCTGTCTCCAATAGAGTATGAGAAACGCTATTTCCTGAGCTTGGAGAGTGTCTAGGAAACCAGGGGCGATTCACCTCCTCCCAGCAGCGCGCCCATTTCTTTCTCCAAGTAAATGGTAGGCCACACGTCATGCAGGTTTTGACTGGGAGCTCACTCTTTTTCAAAACGACTGACCTTCATCCAGTTTTGCGAGTAACAACTCGCCGAGTCGCCATAACGCCTGCTGTTTGGATTCATCCATGTGGTCGAGGTTTTTATAAATCATGGCCATGCGCTGGTTGCCGCGAAGGCGGTCGCCGTGGCGCATCAGGAAGTGCCAATAGAGCGAGTTGAACGGGCAGGCATCGCCTGTCGTGCTTTCGCTTACTTTGTATGCGCAGCCACGGCAATAATCAGACATACGCTTGATGTACTGCCCGCTCGCGCAGTAGGGTTTCGAGCCTAGATATCCGCCGTCTGCGTGCATAACCATGCCGAGTGTATTGGGCAGCTCCACCCAATCGAAAGCGTCCATGTAGATCGCCAGATACCACTCACATATCTGACTCGGTGCGATACCTGCCAGCAGGGCGAAATTGCCAGTCACCATGAGACGTTGAATGTGGTGAGCGTAGGCATGCTCAAGGCTCTGGTTGATGGCTTGGCGCATGCAATTCATCTGCGTGTCGCCCGTCCAGTAGAACTCTGGGAGCGACCGCGAATTACCGAATGCGTTGCCGTCGGCATAGTCAGGCATCTTCAGCCAGTAGACGCCTCGGACATACTCCCGCCAGCCGATCAGTTGTCGAATAAAACCTTCGGCAGCGTTCAGCGCAATGCTGCCCGACAGGTACGCCGATTCAACATCGCTGCACAGCTGACGAAGATCCAGCAGTCCAATATTCAGCGCGGCGCTTATTCGGGCATGAAACAGGAACGGCTCGTTACAGGCCATCGCGTCTTGGTAGTCGCCGAAGGCTGCCAGGCCCCAGTCGAGGAAGTAATCCCAGAGGGCCTGAGCTTCGGCATGGGTTACCGGGTAGTCGAATGTGTCGAGCGTGCCGTAGTGGCTTGCGAAATTTTTGGCAACTAACGCAAGAACATCTCGGGTAATTGCGTCAGGAGTAAAACGTGCGGGTGATGGAGGCCTTACGCCCTTGGGTAAAGCCTTTCTGTTTTCTGCATCAAAGTTCCATGCACCTCCGACCGGGCTACCGTCCCCATTGAGTAATAGCCGGCTCTTGCGGCGCATCTCGCGATAGAAGAACTCCATGCGCAGCTGCTTTTTGCCATTCGCCCAGGTAAAGAACTCGGCACGGGAGCAGAGAAAGCGAGAATCCGAATGCCATTTTATCGCTAAACCACAGTCCTTTATCGATTGCTCCAAGCGCCAGTCGCCGCACTCGGTGATGTGGATTTCATCCGGTCGCAAAAGTGCGCGCCACCGCTCTAACTCGCGAGGCACCGATCCAGTATTTTCTGGGTCATCGAGCTTTACGTACTGCACCTTGACTCCCCGTTGCTGCAACGCCTCGGCGAAGTGGCGCATAGCGCTGAAGATAAGGGTGATCTTTTGCGGATGATGAGGAACATGGCTGGCTTCTTCCATCACCTCGACCATGAGCACGGTATCGCATTCGATATCAACGGCCTGTAGTGAGGCGAGATCGAACGACAGCTGATCACCTAGGATCAGGCGAAGGCTGCTAGCTTTATTCATCATTACCTCTTGCAGGCGACGTCTTGCTGCCAGTGGCGCGTTTGGTATCAGGCACTACGCAGCCCTCATCGCGACACCGAACGCTGCCATCAGGATGGGGCAGCCATGCTAGATGCGGACGCAAGCGACAAAATAGGCGATAGCCAAGGTTTAGAAGTGGCCTAGTCGAACGCCATGATAACGGCTCCGCCCAGATACCAAGGCCCGCTGCTCGCCAGCTCCAAAGCGTCGCGTCTAAGCCAGTGACCCAGGTTCCATCGCCCAACCTGGCGTGCAGTATCGACTGCATTTCAACGAGCGTGAACCCAAGAGATTTTGCGTCGAAGGTAGGATCGCTGATGTCCACAAACAGGAGACGATCCGGTGCTGCTCGCACATTTAGGATCTTGATCTCCCGGGCGCAAAGAGGGCACTCGCCGTCGAAATAAAGCGTCAGTGGCCACTGCTCATTCTTGTACAACTACTGATACCTTGTATAAGTTTTTAGACAAGATATGCTCAAAAAACTTCGATGACAACCAGGCCTAATCCTCGAGGCGAAATCAGGTTCCAAGCGGTGCCTGATCCGGGATTTCAGGTTTGTTTCTGGGGCTGGAGCTGAGACGTGTGGCCACAGCAGCTTGCCGACCTGATTGTGACGTTCGTCGTCTCACTGCTTTTCGTTCGTCTGATAGCTAAACGTGTTGCTGATCACGCCGATAAACCTTTTAACACCCAACAGGTGGTTTTCCATGTTCAATAAAAAAATCAAGAATCAGCTTGAGGCTCAAACAGCTGAGTTGTCGGAGTTGCGCCAACTGCGTGATGGCCTACACCGTGAAATGCTGACGCTGAGTATCGATACTAATTTTGCAATTACCACCTGCAACGACAATTTTGCACAGGCTTTGGGGTACACCCAGAATCAGCTTATAGGTCGTGCCATGGCCGACATTGTTCCGCAGTACGTTTCAAAACTTCCCTGTTTTCACAATTTTCGGGCGGCTGTCGCCGCCGGTAAGTCGATATCTGATGAATACAGGTACCTGCATGCTGACGGCTCATTAGTGTGGATTCATGCTCATTGGCAACCCGTAGCTGATGCGACTGGCCGGTTGAGTCATATCGCAGGCTATGCGACGAACATTACGTCCAGAGTGGAAAAGGCATCGGAAAACGCATCGTTCATTGACGCGCTACTGCGCTCGACGGCGGTCATTGAGTTCGATCTATCCGGGCATGTAATCACGGCGAATGAGCAGTTTTTAAAAGCGATGGGTTACAGCCTGGGACAAGCGCAAGGAAGTCATCATCGTATTTTCTGTCGGCCAGAGGAGGCTTCTTCCCAGCAATACAGGGATTTTTGGTTGACGTTGAACAAGGGTGAGTTTGTCGCTGGCCGATTCCAACGTGTTGATAGTCGGGGTCAGACGGTATGGCTGGAGGCGAGCTATAACCCGGTCTACGACACCGAAGGAACACTACGCAAGGTAGTTAAGTTTGCAACGGTTATTACCGAACAGGTTGCCCGTGAACACCAAGTCAGTGATGCTGCACAAACGGCATTTGAAATCTCCCAGCAGACTGACGTTACTGCTCAACGTGGTGCGATAGTGGTTAACGACACTATGCACACCATGCGCAAAGTCGCTGGGGATATGCAGGCTGCCTCGGGTGGCGTCGAAGCGCTTGGAAAGCAGTCGCTGTTAATCAGTTCGATCATTCAGACCATCAGTAGTATTGCTCAGCAAACGAACCTTTTGGCATTGAACGCTGCGATTGAGGCTGCACGCGCAGGTGAGCAAGGCCGAGGTTTTGCAGTCGTCGCGGATGAGGTTCGACAATTGGCCGGGCGCACCAGCACGGCGACTGAGGAAATCGCATCAGTTGTTTTGGAAAATCAGAAGCTGGTGGATCAAACTATAGCGGAGATGGCGAACAGTAAGTCCCAAGCTGAGCAAGGTCTTGAGCTAGCCACGCAGGCAGGGCAAGTTATTGTTGAAATTCAGGACGGAGCCAAGAAAGTTGTTGAAGCGGTTGGTAAGTTTGCGACTCAGGTGGCTTAGCACGCTCAATCGTACTGCGTTGGAGTTCGCCCCTAGCGAGTTGTCGAGTGTGTGCAAAGTGAGGGGGAACAACACATGCTTGGCGAGATCGACGGTTCGGGCTTGTTAGGGTTGTCGTTGAGCTTTGGCCTTCGTTACCAGTCATAGTCACATCCGGCAAACCAACCACGCTTGGCTAGTTGTTCAGTTACGTCAATGACGCCCGAGTCACCAAAAAAACCGGTGGTGTTTGGGTAGTGAATACCTGCCAGCGACACCATCGACACCTCGGTCTTGCGGTCGAAGTACGATAGAAAATGCCAGCCGCCAGCTGTACTCCCCACGTGTGGAAAATTGATCGCAGCTTTATCTGTTATGTAGTGCTCGCGTGAGGCGCGTTTGAGATCAAAATCAAATAGTGGCTGAATCATGGAAGCTTTCTGAGTTGGGCTAGACCTTGCTTGATGTGGCCGGCGTTCTCGCCGATGGTCTCAAGGGCGCCACGCACGTTGTTTGCCTTGTCCCGGCGCCACCGCCTCCACCACAGAAAGAAGTCGACAACGATCTCATTGTCCTGAGGGTTGAAGCCGAGTCCGTATTGGGTTTTGAAATCGAAGGGGGGGCTTCTGCTGTGCGGACATAGGGGATCCTCGCCGGTTGGCGTGATTCGTTGAACTGGGTGATATGCTTTGCTGCTTATCAAACAAGGACGTGGGTAATGGCCGGTAAAAAGCTTGAAGCGTTCCGCGAGTGGTTCACGCCGCGTAAGCGGTTATGGGCAGGGCTCGCTTTGCTTGTCACTGGGGTATTCGGGCCGCTTTTGTATCCAAGCATAAATGGCTATTGGAGTATCTTTATTGCTCCTGGGATCATGTTTATCTGCAATGCAAGGAATCCCGAAGCTCGCGATAAGCGCTGATAGCCTCGCCGTCTGGTGCTGTTCGGCGATAGGGGTATTACGGGGGACCGGCATGGAGCTGGATTAAGGCGTGTTGCTTCTTCCGCAGTTGCGGCGGTCTTCCCGGTAGCGCTGCGCGTCGCTTATGAACCGACCGCAAGCGGCTTCTGGATGTAAAACTCAGCTGCGTCGGGGTATTGGTCCAGCGCTTCGCTCAGCGTCACATACTGGCAGTCAACACCTACTCTCGCGCTCTGGCATCCACGTAGGCCTTGGGCCACGGGATGTCGGTGTCGCGGTGATCGCAAGCGCCGTCCCGCGTAAACACCTGGGCCTTTGCCAGGTGGGTGACGTACCCAGAGCCACCAAAGCCCCAGAACGATAAGCCGTCGCCGACGTAGGCGTGACTGTGGCTGTCTTGCAGGTAGAACTGGCCGTCCATGGATTATCTCCAGTTAGGCGCCGGCCTCCGGATGCAGCGAGAAAGATTCTTATTGAAGGTCGCGGCGATAAACTCAGCGCATTCTTAACAGGGAGCATCGCTGCAATGGAACTGAAGTCGCCGAGCAAAAACATATGGATAGTGGGCGGCGCCGGGGTGATCGCTGGCGCCGCCATCATCGCCACCAACTCAGAAGGTTTTGTGCATACCTTCGGTGTTGGCATTCTTGCCGGGGGGGCTACCGCTTTCGCTGCAGGTGGCCGGTTTGTTGGTGATACCTTCACGGCCCCATCGATGTTTCCGTAATCGAGCAGGCTGACAGTAAACCAGCATAGCTTGATCGGAATTGATCAACGGCGGAAACGAAATTTTGACCAACCATGCTTGTATTTAAATGACCCCGTGTCTCCTCGAAGGACATAGAGGGACGTCCGGTAAAATGCTGTAAATCGAGAGAAGCCGAAGCTTCTTATCTTTTTGTAGACCCAAACCCATCCGTGGTGATTGGTAGTTTTGGTGGGTCTCAACACCATTGACGCGTTCCTTGTAGGGTTAATTTGGCGAAGATGATAGCGATGTGCCCCTACACAAAGGCTGTCAATTAATAACGGAGCGGAACTTCTTGTCGCGACGGGGTCTTTGGCCAAATTCGTTTGAATACAGCATCTTGCCAACCTTATCCAACTGAGTTGGTTTTTACCCTTGATCCCGCCTTGTATGCGGTTTTTTTTCGCCTGGAGAAAAGACAATGGCACGAATTTCAGCTATCCAAGCGGGCAGTCGTGACGCGTTGGCCTTCCTCGATATGCTCACTTGGTCCGAAGGGACCAGCACATCGCCGGCCACCGCCCTGGATGGCTACGACGTCATCGTGACGGGCATCGACAGGAAGCCTGAGATCTTCACGGATTTCAGTGATCACCCCCTTCGCAAAGGGACGACGCTCGAAGGTCATCAACAGTAAGGGGCTGACATCTAATGCCTCGGGCCGGTACCAGCAGATGCTCAAAGATTGGCCGTATTGCCGAACGCTGCTGACCCTGTCGGACTTCAGCCCGATCAGCCAGGACCTGCTGGCTCTGCAGCACATCCGCGAATGCCGCGCACTACCGGACGTGCATGCAGGCCGGGTCGGAACCGCAATCGAAAAGTGCCGGAATATTTGGGTAAGCCTGCCTGGTGCAGGGTATGGCCTGTGTGAATACCGGCTTGATGATCTGATCCAGCAGTACCGCTTGGCGGGGGAGCACTGTCATGACGGCATTACGGAAAGTGTCCCAGCGCAAACGCAACATACCCTTCGTCATCCGTTTCCCGTGCTTGTTGATCAGTAAGTATTTGGAGTGGGGGCGCACGTCCCTTTCTGTTATCTCCCTAACCAATTTCCCGAGGCTGTTTTCTCCGGCTTCTGTTCGCATCAGAGTTCTGAGTTTTTGCCTGGTCAGATAGGCCAGATCAGCTTTGGTTGGTCGCTAGCAAAAACTGACCTTCGACACTTTGTGACCCGCGCATTGGAGTAGGGATTTCCCTAACCGCTTTTCCAGTATTCCTACATTTGAATAGGGATGATCTGATGGTTGCATTGGTGTCAATAAGCCACTATTTGGCCAGCGGCTCATAACCTGTCCACCAGAGGCGACAGGTTATGAGCGGGAGACAGGCAGTGAGCAAACAGACTCCATCCATTCTGCAGCTTTTGCCCGGTTTCGCGTGAGGAGTGCCAGCCTGCTGAACTACAACGATCTTTATATGACATCAATTCTTCGAGCTGACTGATTCCGCTTGTGAATTTCAGGTTCCGAAGTCACGAGAAATCGAGCCGGTGGATGCGTTGGCGGCATTGTTCGACTTTTACGGATGTTGGCTGCCGAAGTAGCGTCCATGTTGTACCGACCTTCCTCAGAGAGATAAAAATGAACATCAGGAATATGAATCTGGCTCCAAGGTCTGCCGCCTTCTTCTCACTCATTGTCCTAGTGGTTTTTGCTCTGGGCATTGTCGCCGTGATGCAAATGGGCAAGCTTCGAGAGTCGGAGCAAGATGTCGAAACTAATTGGATGGCGAGCATCCGTGAGATTGGCAAGATGCAGGTGGGCGTCTTGCGTCTGCGTCTGGAAAGTATCCGTATCACCGTGACCACTGACGAACAACAGCGCCAAACCCGCATCGCTTCGTTGAGCGGCTACCGCAGTACGCTGAAGGACACCATCAGCCATTACGAGCCCCTGGTTACCGGGCCGGCAGAGAATGAGCTCTACCGGGCAGTCGAAGGCGATGTGCAGCAGTATTTCAAGCTGTTGGATGAGCTGGAACCTTTGTTGCGAAGTGGTGATAACGCCGCAGCTGTTGCCCTGATCAATACCCGCATCAGTCCGATGACCAATGCCCTGCAAGACAACCTGAACAAGCTTGCGGACTTCAACGATGAGGGCGCCAAGCGTTCAGGTCTGGATGCTGCCGCGACGTACAGCAATGGTGTGACGCTGGTGATTGGCTTGCTGGTGGCGACCGTCATACTTACCGTGGTGCTGGCTGCAATGCTGACCCGCAGCATTACGACGCCCATTAGCGATGCGTTGGCCGTGGCCGAGCGCATCGCCGGCAGCGACCTGTCCAAGGAGGTCGTGATCATTGGCCGTGATGAAGCCGGTCGCCTGCTGGCCGCTTTGGCGAAGATGCAGGGCAACCTGCGGGAAACCATCGCTCGTATCGCCGATTCCTCCACCCAATTGGCGTCAGCCTCTGAAGAAATGACTGCTGTAACCGAAGAGGCCAGTCGCGGGTTGGTGCGACAGAACGATGAGGTCAATCAGGCCGCGACGGCAGTGACCGAAATGAGCGCTGCGGTGGACGAGGTGGCACGCAATGCCGACGCCGCCGCCCAATCTTCCCGCGAGTCCATGGAATTCACGCGCTCGGGTATCGAGAATGTGGCGCAGACCCTCAAAGCCATCGAAAGTCTGGCCAGCAACGTGGCCAGCACGGGTGACCAGGTCAAAGCCTTGTCAGGCAAAGCTCAGGACATCAGTAAGGTGGTCGAAGTGATTCGCGCGATTGCCGAGCAGACCAACTTGCTGGCGCTTAACGCTGCTATTGAAGCTGCCCGCGCGGGCGAGCAAGGTCGCGGCTTTGCGGTGGTGGCTGATGAAGTGCGTGCCCTGGCCCACCGCACCCAGCAGTCGACCCAGGAAATCGAACAGATGATCAGCGCGATTCAGGCGGACTCGACCCAGGCAGTGGGCGCAATGAACGTCAGTGCCCAGATGGCCAGCAGCTCAATCTCTGTGGCGCAGAATGCCGACCTGTCGCTCAAGCAAATCGCTGAGGCCATAGCCCAGATCAATGATCGCAACCTGCTGATCGCCACCGCCTCCGAAGAGCAGGCTCAGGTGGCCCGCGAGGCGGACCAGAACCTGACCAGCATCCGAGAACTGTCGATACAGAGCTCGGCAGGTGCCAATCAGACCGCCAGCGCCTGCAGTGAGATGGCCAACCTGGCTATTGAACTCAATCATCTGGTGGCGCGCTTCAAGGTATGACATGCGTCGTTGTCCTGGCCTGTACTTGCCATATCAGTCGCACCCTCATCGGAGGTGATTACGTTTGCGAGTGTTCGAATCCCTGGTTTCCCGCCAAGATTCAAATGAAAGCCCCGCACTGCGGGGCTATTGCGTTTCTGGGGGCTGGTACCGCCGCCCTCTGAAAATATGATCGTTTCCGCATCATTTCAGGCAGTTGCCGCAACTCGTGGCGAGTTACGGTTAGCCGGATGGCTTTACGATCTGCGCGCCACGTCGGTAACCCGTCTCGGTTACTCGGTCAGGCCTTGCTGGTAGTGGCAGAAGAGGGCATGCCCGCCGATGCCCGGACCGGTATATGCCGAGCCAGCCGATGGACGGGCACGTGTCTTACCCCAGATAGGCGCCGCCCTGACCACCGGATGCAGCGAGTCGGGAGAGGGCGAAACTAAAACCGACAATACCGTCTACCTTTCAAGGGGTAATCCCTTTTGGAGAAGACGGTCATGTTTAAATCTCGCTCGCTTGTAGCCGCTGTTACCTGCCTTGCTTTGGCTGTTGGCTCTGTGGCGGCTGTGGCCGACCCTGGTAATGGGAAGGGCCAAGGCAATGGAAAAGGCAACTCCCAAGGTGGCCAAGGCCATGGCAACCAGGGTAACAAGGGGAAAGGTTCGAGCGGGGATGATTGGGCGCGCGGGCCTAGCATTGACCGGGGCGGTGTATTGGGGGTGGTTGGTGGCTATCGTGACTATTGGCGCCCAGGTCCGTCACTGCCGCCCGGAATACAAAAGAACCTGGCTAGGGGAAAACCTCTTCCTCCAGGCATCGCCAAGAAGCTGGATGGCCGGTTGCTGGGCAGGTTGCCCCATTACGACGGCTACGAGTGGCAACAAGCGGGCACTGATTTGATATTGGTAGCAATTGCCTCCGGCATAATTTACGAGGTGCTCAACGGAGCATTCGATTAAGGCGATAGCGGTTCGATGATCTTGTCGCCCTGCGCAGTAATGCTTGCCCTCAACCCTGAGTGTTAGCCCGATAGTCGCGGACACCAGGGCGTGTTGCTCAAACCGGCAGGCGGAATTGCTTACGCAGGGCTTTGTCGAAGAATCCTGCGGGGGCAAAGCGGCGCAGCAGACTGATTTGTCGCGCTGTCTTGCCGACCGTGTAGCGATGCTGAGGCTGGAAATCGGTCGCCGCTTTGACTATGACCGCTGCCACGACTTCAGGAAGATCGGCTTTTGGCATCACCTCGCCGAGTAGTGCCCGGAACCCTGATCGAGCCTGATCGTACTCTTTCAACGGTGCGTCCGGTTCAATGCTGTTTTGATCGAAAACGGTACGCACGAATGCCGGCTCGATGACCGAGACGCGAATATCGAAGGCTCGAACCTCGTGATCAAGGGATTCCGAATAGCCCTCTAGAGCGTGCTTGACCGCCGAATAATGAGCGGAGTAGGGCGCGGGTATTAATCCCAAAATAGATCCGATATTGATGATGCGCCCTTGGCCACGTTGTCGCATCGAAGGCAATACCGCGTTGGTCATACGGATTACGCCGAACAGATTGACATCGAACAATGCCTGCACCTGTGGGATCGAGAACTCTTCTGCACCGCCCAGCAGGCCAATGCCGGCATTATTGACCAACAGATCGATCCGCCCGGTCTGGGCGAGCACGCTGGAGACGAGAGCACTGACAGAGTTGTCGTCTGTCACATCGCAGGTGAGCATGGACACCTGCGTTGGACTGGCACCAGCCTTGCGACTCGTGCCAAATACCCTATACCCAGCACGCAGCAGAGCCTCGGCAGTCGCTTGGCCAATCCCGGATGATGCACCGGTCACTATCGCGGTTCTTTCGGAAGAGGTTTTCATTGGGTGCTCCAGTGTGTCCGTGAGTTGCTTTCGGCTATAGCAAGGTGTGAGTTCAACGTTATTGCTCCAGCATTAATGGGCGCCAGACTACTGTTGGCGGTGTTGCTCGCACACGTCTGACGGCAAAAGACATGAGCCCTCGCCCTGAGCTTCAGTTATCGAGTACTCGTTGTAGTCATATGAGCTTAATGATCACCTTACCTTTGGCTCTGCCCCGTTCCACATAACTCAAGGCCTCAGCCGTTGACTCGAAAGGGAAGGTCCGGTCGATGACTGGTGTGATAACGCCAGACTCGACAAGCGCAGTGATTTTCTTCAACTGAGCGCCGCTCGCACGCATGAACACGAACGCATAACTGACGTTCTGTTTGCGGGCTTTTCTGCGTATGCCACTGCTCAACAGGCGCATTACCCAACCCAGCCCCCAGAACAGCTTCTGTTCTTTTGCGAACTCCGCCGTCGGTGGCCCAGAGATAGAAATAAGCTGGCCGCCAGGCTTGAGAATACTGAGTGATTTTTCCAGCTCGACCGGGCCGAGGCTGTTCAATACGACATCGTAGTCGCGCAAGACGTTTTCGAATTTTTGCTGCGTGTAGTCGATGACGACGTCTGCTCCCAACGCCTTAACCCAAGCCACGTTACTTGTACTGGTCGTCGTCGCAACAAAGGCGCCCAGATGTTTTGCAAGCTGGATGGCCACTGTGCCGACTCCACCTGAACCTGCGTGGATAAAGACTTTTTGCCCCTTCTTCAACCGGGCTGTTTCAACCAGCACCTGCCAGGCGGTCAGTGCAACCAAGGGAAGAGAAGCCGCTTCTTGCAGGGTGATATTGTTGGGTTTCAGCGCAAGGGCACTTTCCTCCACCGCAATCGTCTCGGCAAAGGTGCCAATGCGCGATTCGGGTGGGCGTGCATAGACTTCGTCACCCGGCTTGAAGTGCTGCACGCCCGACCCCACGCGAACCACGACGCCGGCTAGGTCATTACCCAGGATCAAAGGGAATGAATACGGCAGGATCAGCTTGAATTCGCCTTTGGCAATCTTCGAATCCAGCATATTGACGCTACTGGCATGTACTTTGACCAACACGTCGTAGATGCCTGGTTCAGGTACCGGTACCTCGCCAATATGTCCATGGTTCTCGCCGTAGCGGTCGATCAGGAAGGCTTTCATGCTTCAGTTCTCTGGCTTCAATGGGCTGACAGCATGCGCACCCCAACGTAATGTTAGAACCTTTGCAGCAAGCGCCTTTACCTCAACGTATGCGTATCACCGCTTGCAGCGTGGCAATCACACCTGGGCTTGATAGCGCTCGGCGACTACCGATTGGCGAATCTCTGAAAGCAAACCTTGGCGGGCAGACTGCAGAGCATCCCAACGCGCGGCGTCTTGTAACGGCGGAATGGTCACCGGCTCGCGACGATCAAAACCCACCAGCGCAGCATCGACCAGGTCGCTCACGTTCATGACTTCGCTCAGGGTATTGATATCGATACCTGCACGTTCCCAGATTTCCGTACGGGTGGCCGCGGGGAGTACAGCTTGCACGTAGACGCCTTTGGGCGAGAGTTCAAGGCTCAACCCTTGCGATAGAAACAGGACAAACGCCTTGGTCGCACCGTAGACGCTCATCCCGAATTCCGGCGCCAGCCCCACGACCGAGCCAATATTGATAATCGCACCATTACCGGCGTGTGCCAGGCGTGGGGCGATGGCGCTGGCGAGGCGTACCAATGCGGTGGTGTTGAGCGCGACCAGGTTGGCAATGCTGTCGGTGGATTGCTCGATGAAGCTGCCCGATTGCGCGGCTCCGGCATTATTCACAAGGATGCCGATACGGGCGTCATCACGTAGGCGAGCTTCGACGGTGATCAGATCACTGGTTTGAGTCAGGTCAGCCTGGATCACGTCAATGGAAACACCGTGTTGCTCGCGCAGCCGGGAGGACAGTGCGTCTAACCGGCTTTTGTCGCGGGCAACCAGTACCAGGTTGTGGCCACGTTGGGCAAAACGCTCGGCGTAGGTTGCGCCAATGCCTGTCGAGGCGCCGGTAATCAGTACGGTTTCAGGGATGCTCATAAATGAATGCTCTTGAGTGGACGTGGATAAGCGATGCAGTTTTCAGGGCTGTTCAGCCCTGCGCGCAGCCCCAGAGACATGCGGCGGTGTTTTTATGATGTCGATCATAATCAATGCTGTCAACGGTTTTGATTGCGATCGACATCAGAGTATAGTCAGGCCATTGTTCAGGAGTCCCAGGGGCGCGAAATGAAGATCACCAAGACGCAATCGCTCGCCAATCGAGCCCATATTGTGGAGACGGCGTCAGAGCTGTTTCGTGAGCGTGGCTATGATGGTGTGGGTGTGGCAGAACTCATGGCGACTGCCGGTTTTACCCAGGGAGGCTTTTACAAGCACTTTGGCTCTAAGGCCGATTTGATGGCTGAAGCCGCAGAAAACAGTCTTGCAAAATCTCTCACGAGTACCTGCGATCTCGACCTTCCCGGGTTTGTAAATCTTTACGTGTCGAGGGATCACAGGGACGGCAGGGGAGTGGGTTGTACGATGGCAGCGCTATGTGGTGACGCTGCTCGTCAGTCAAATGAGCTGAAGGCGACCTTTGCGGACGGATTAGAGAGCACGCTGGCAGCACTTGAGGAAAAGTACCTGAAGGGGCTGGATACGATGGGGCAAGACGTTCGGGCAAAAATGATCAACTTGCTGGCACATGCCATCGGTGCCGTCATGTTGTCACGGGCGTGTCCGGATGATTCGTCTCTCGCCGATGAAATACTGGAAACGTGCCGCGCTGAGATCATTGCATCATTGCCATTGAGTGAGAAAAACAGCCTGTAAGTGGCTGGGACACGGTCCCAGCGAGTTGCCGACGTCAGTAACGCTGCGGCAATGCCCCCCCTCATTGCTTGGAGGTTGCCCTGCCTCGAGCGATGGGTGCGGAGGTTTTTCGACGAGTGACGTGTCTAGATCAAGGGTTCTGAGGTTTTTGGGGTTGTCACCTCCGACGTTGGCGTCTACCCTGAAAATGTATGAATTGTTACTAACAATTTAGGAAGCGCCCGTTTTTGAGGCGCGATACTTCAGGACGAGGAACGAAACATGTTTTCACATGAAGGTGCCGCAATAGAGCTGTTGTTGTTCATTATCGGTCTGTCGGGACTGCTCTTGGTCGTCTGGTTTATTCACCATCAATATGAACGAAGGGGTGGGAAAGGCGTAAAAAAACAACATGACCGTAATGCCGGGCGTTCGACGTAGCCTGGCTGTCTATCTCCCATCCAAGCCAGCCGTTTTCGGCGGGTTCCTGGCGGCCACGCCCTGTAGGGATGAGATTCTCCAGCACTGTTCGTGCCGGCCCAGGCTGCCGGGCATTGCCCCCAGAGGATAGGGCACCACTTGAAGAAGAGATGTCTGATGTCGACGCCGCCAACTCGCTGGCGAGCGAGCATCCTGACAACTGATTCAAGCGCTTGAGCCCAGCGAACCCGGCCCGGCGCCGGGTTTTCTGCCGCCCCTCTGCACTTTTTCGAGTTTTCTGGATCTATCGTTGTGCCAGCGACACCATACTGCGTGTGGCCAGAACAACTAGATCGGGTGCCGATGCCGCGTACTTTGCCTGTTTTTACCGCCTTTTGGACGCGCCGGCCGTTGCTGCTGGCGGTCGTGTTGATGGGGTGTGCCAGCGCTTGCACTCAGCAGCAGGGACGCGATATCGCCAAGCAATTCAGTAACGGCAAGCCCGATGAATTCTTCCAGACCAGCGTCGATCGTATGGCCACCCTGGGCATGCGCGACAACCTGCAAAGCTTGTATCTATTGATGAACAAACTTTATCTGCGTAACCCCAACCAGTGGCGTCAATCGGGGTACCCGGACGTGGTGAGCGCGGCGCGGGAAATTCGCAAGGCCATCGAGAATCGTCAACCATTGCCCGCCCTGGGGGATCGTCGTGACCTGGCGGCATTGAGCTATTCCTTGAGTCCTGAGTTTCGCGGCGACCGGGTGGGTGCGTTTATCTACGCGATTGGCAGCATGCTCGTCACCGCACACGGTGGGCGCACGCAGTTCTACATTTCCGACTCGATCAATCCGCAGTTCGTCAATAACGCTGCGCGCAACATCGAGAAGGCAACCTGGTTGCTCAGCCAGCGCCAGGATGCCAATGGCGTGCTGCTGTTGTTTTCTAACGAGATCTCGGAGGAGGGCAGCAACCTCAGTTTTGCGGTGGAGTTCGGCAAGATCGTCGCGCGCCTCGACCTGCTGACCCAGATGCTCGATGAGCGCTACCGACGTATTGGCCTTAACTATGCGCAAAGCCTGTTATTGATGAATTTCCTGCCGGTGCAATGAAATCCCCCGAACTTGCGCTCTGCGCCAGATAGTGCGGTGCTTCCGTTTCCTCTGTAGGAAATGGCCTATCTTGCATCTCGCAACTTGAAACGCTTCCCGGTCGGCAATAGCCTCGGATTTTTCTTAAATATGAGGCCCTACCTTGGGTAAGCGAAAAACGGTTTGGCCCACTGATCGCGAGATTCGCCTGCGGTTTATGCTCTTTGCGGTGATCGACGTCGCGCGTGTCCATGGGGTTGCTGCCGAGCTGCTGTTGAACGCGCACACGGTGCTGCGAGATTCGCCGACGGAGATGCAATTGCGTGACGTGCTCAGCGACATCCTGGCCACCGATGAAATGCAGGGTTTCAGATTCCCGGCGGGGTCAGAGGCTGACGATTTTATGCGCGCACTGGAGCCGTCTGCCGATTAGTCGCCGGGCTCAGCTTGGGTCGGCAATGTCTTGAGTCGCCTCGTCGCTGCCCGAGTTGCACGTCGGCGTCGAGGCCAGGGATGGGTGGGACGTCCTGCTCAAATAGCTCGAAAACCTGGAGAGGGTGGAAATCCTGATCATCTTCACGCGGCGGGTCAGTATCACCCTGGAATTGCAGCACCGCCCGGTGTGACGCCTCGCCAGAATTTGTTCGCGCCAGTTAGATCGTTTATTTCCTTCAGGAATGGGGCTATTGCCCGATCGAATATCTATTGCGATGTAGTTGATTTGATAGCAGCCACCTTGGAAGTTGCAGCGTTGTAATCGACGTTATCGCAACAGGGAGGGCTGCATTATCCGATTGAAACCCGCTCAAACGTCATTTTCCGCTGCTGGATCACCTTCTTGCGTCGTGACACCCGCGCTCTAGAATCGGCCCCCAGAGCTTACTCATTTCCTGTCGATTACGGAGTTTCGAACATGATGAATGCCATGCAGATGCCAATGAACACCTCCATGCCAATGATGCCGATGATGGGCATGCCAATGATGATGGCGACCATGAAGTGCGAAATGGCCAGCGACGCCATGATGTGCACCATGAAGCCGGCAGCGGGCATGGATATGGCTCAGTTCAAGACCAACGCCGAAATGATGGCGATGATGATGAACTGTGGCATGCCCATGATGATGCAGTGTGCCAACCTGTCGATGATGTGCATGTCGGCCGACGCCATGGCCATGATGTCGAACATGAACATGCCGATGATGATGCCTATGGGCATGTCGATGCCGATGATGAAGTGCGTGATGGAATGCACGATGCAGGCTGACGGTATGCTCTGCAAAATGATGCCGATGCCAGGCATGAGCATGGACATGATGAACAACTGCTGCATGCTGATGAACAAGATGATGAACGACTGTGCCATGCCGATGATGATGAGCTGCAACGGCATGCCGATGATGTGCTGCACCTGCTGACAGGTTCTGCATGCTGAAAAACGCCCCGATTATCCGGGGCGTTTTTTTTGGCGCAAATTAATCCAACCGTTCCGGATAGGTGATCACCAGAAACGCCACCGCCTCGCTGTCCGATGGGTTGCGGTAGCGGTGGGGCTGGTCGGCATAAAACAGGATCGAGTCGCCAGTGGAAAGCAAATAGCGCTCGTCGTTGACGCTGACCTCCAGCACGCCCTGGGCCACCACCAGGTTTTCCTGGATGCCCGGGCCGTGGCCTGCGGAAATTTCTTCGCCCAAGGCGCGCAGGCGAATCTCATAGAATTCGGACTGGCGCGCCGTATCGTATGGAAATAACGCGCGGCTGACGAAGGCCCCGTCAGCACTCACCAGGCGCTTACTCTGTTGCGCCGGCAGTACCTCAACCCCTTCAAACGCGCGGTCTTCCAAAAACGCCGCCACCGATACCTTCAAGCCCTTGGCGATCTTGCACAGAACCTTGATCGACGGGACGCTGCGCCCGGATTCGATCTGCGCCAACATCGCCCGGCTGACGCCGCAGGCACGTGCCAGGCCGTCCAGCGACAAGTGGCGCTTGCTGCGCAGGCGTTGCAGGTTATGCGCCACGCAGAGGCTGATGACGTCATCGTCGTTGCTGGGCTTGGGCAGCGGTTCAGGTGCTTCGGGAATCACGTGCAGAAAACTCATCGGCCTTACGCCCGGCGAGTGTCGCTGGGCAGGGAAGCTTGGGCGGTGAACAGCATCAACCCGGCACGCGCTGCGTACATCGCCCACATCAACTCGGCCGCAGCTCGTGCCTGGCGGCGTTTGCGGTGGAGGGTGAAGTCGATGACGGTAGCGGATGTCTGCATGGGGGCGGTCTCGTGATGCGTGGGTGACTCAGTGGCTCCACAGTAATGCTTGCCGGTTATTTCTATAAATACTGAGTTTGCATTTGTTAATTCGATTTTGGACTTAAAAATAATCCCCGTCCGATGCTGTTGTGGGAAGGCTCTGGTCCGTTAATCAGGCGTGACCTGATGCACCGGTTTGCCTTCCCATCACTGTTCGCGTGCCAGGCCCTGGCTTCCACGCCCCCGAATTCAAAGGACTCCCCATGCTTTTGCGTCAACCTCCGCTGCTGTTTGCCGCCTTGACCCTCACTTCACTGGTGCAAGCCGAAGAACTGCAACTGGCTCCGGTCGAAGTCACCAGCAGCGAAGCCAGCGCGGGCGAAGTGGCCCAGACGCAGCTCAAGAGCGTGCCTGGCGGCACCAACTACATCGACATGAACAGCGTGCAGCAGGGGCGGGTGAGCACCAATGAAGACGTGTTCAAGTACCAGGCTGGGGTGTACGCCAAGGCGGCCAATAACGAAGGCGTGAAGCTGTCGATCCGTGGCTCGGGCCTGAATCGCAGCCCGGGTGCCCATGCCTCGGGGCTGTATGAAATGTTCGACGGCTTGCCGCTCACCGGGCCTGGCGGTACGCCCTATGAACTCAAGGACCCGCTGTGGCAAAGCCGTGTCGAAGTGCTGCGCGGCGCCAATGGGTTCGATCAAGGCGCATTGGCGCTGGGTGGTTCAGTCAACTATGTGACCCGCACCGGCTACGACGCGCCCAAGTTGCAAGTGCGCTACGAGGCGGGCAGTCGCGGCTATGCCCTGCGTGAGATCAGCTCGGGCCAGGTGCTGGGGGACGCCGACTACTACATCAGCCTCACCGGTTCAGAGTCCGACGGTTACCAGCACCAGAGCACCGGCAGCGGCAAAGGGGTCGCGGCCAATTTCGGCTATCGCTTCAACCCGGACCTGGAAACGCGCTTTTACTTCCGTTACCGCGAAACCACCAATGAGACGCCCGGCAAGCTTACGCGCGACCAGATCAACCACGATCCGCGTGCCGCCAACAGCCTTAACGCCGCCCGCGATTCGAAGCGCCTGCAACCCGGCTCCACCTGGATCGCCAACAAAACCACGCTGCAGTTGGACGATACCTCGCGGCTCGAAGTCGGCCTGGCCTACCACGACTACCCCATGGACCTGCGTGAAGGCACCAATCGCCTGAAAGTCGCCTACACCGATATCAGCAGCACCCTGAAATACATCCGCCAGGACACGCTGTTCGGGCATGCCAGCACCACCACCCTCGGCCTGCGCACCACCCAGGCGATGCCGAACAATGGTGCGTCGGAATACGTGCGAACGCCCGCTGGCAATACGGCCACCTTTGCCCCCGGCACCAAGACCCGCGACTACAGCTACCTGGGCTCCGACACCGTGCTGCACCTCGGCAACGAGCTGGAACTGGTCCCGGACCTGTGGCTGACCACTGGCCTTGCCGCGATCTACACTCGCCGCGAAACCCAAGTCACCTATCCCGAAGGCCAGGCACCGCTCAGTCAACATGACTGGGACTACGCGCCACGCATCGGCCTGCGTTATGACTTCAACCCGCAATTGCAGGTGTACGGCAACCTGAGCCGCTCGGTCGAGCCACCCCATGCCTGGTCGATGATCTGGGGGTCGAACAAATACTTCCCCGCAGGCAGTGGTGCGGCCACAGGTTTGCAACGCGAAGGCGTGAATCTGAAAAACCAGACCGCCACCACCCTGGAAATCGGCGGGCGCGGTGAAGCAGGGTTCGGCCAGTGGGACCTGGCGCTGTACCGTTCCGAAGTGCGCCACGAACTGCTCACCGTGGAAACCCAGGCGCAGACCTCGACCCGCAATGCCATCGTCGCAGAGTCCAATGCCAGCCCCACCGTGCACCAGGGCGTGGAACTGAGCCTGCTCAGCCCGTTGTGGGACGGTGGCCGCAGCGGCGCGCTCGCCCTGCGCCAGGCGTATACCTTCAGCGATTTCCACTACCGCGACGATGAGCGCTTCGGCGACAACACGTTGCCGGGCATCCCCAAGCACTATTACCAGGCACAACTGCGCTACAGCCATCCGACCGGCTTCTACACCAGCCTCAACACCGAGCATTCCTCACGGGTGGCGGTGGACTACGCCAATTCCTACACCGCCGCCGCCTATACCTTGCTGGGTGCCACCGTTGGCTATGACGCGCCCAAGCAGGATTGGCAGGCCTGGGTCGACCTGCGCAACCTCACCAACCGGCGTTACGCCAACACCGTCACGCCCGGTTACGACGACAAGGGCCTGGACGTGGCCCGGTCCACACCGGGCGACGGGCGTGGCATCTATACCGGGGTGTCATGGAGCTGGCGCTAAGAGGGCAAACATGGGGGAGGCCCATGCCCCGGTTAGAAATGTAAACGATGTCCCCGGTTTGTAACCTCGCATAAGCCATTCCAGTCGACCGCATTCTTGTGGCGAGCGGCCTTGTTGTGGCGAGCTCGCTTGTTGTGGCAAGCGGCTTTGTTGTGGCGAGCGGGCTTGCCCCGCGTTGGGCTGCGAAGCAGCCCCAAAACCAGGCGATTCAATATGCCTGGATAAACGCGGTGGCCTTATTGGGGCTGCTGCGCAGCCCAACGCGGGGCAAGCCCGCTCACCACAACAAGCCCGCTCGCCACAGGTTACGCTCGCCACAGAGGTCCCCGTCGCGCTTAGTGCAGCCACCCCCATTGGGTTCGCGGTGCTTTTAGAGAGTGTGAGCCCCCTTGCCCCGATATCGTTTTACTGGCATTGTTTGCGCAATTGGTAATATTTCCCATTTGAGAAGTTTTTGCGCATGCATGACATTCCGGCCGCGCTGGGCGATTCAGTGCGTCAGCAAACCCTTACGGCAATGTACAGCGAGCACCACGGCTGGCTGCATGGCTGGCTGCGCAAAAAACTTGGTTGTTCCCAGCACGCTGCCGACCTGGCGCATGACGCGTTCATCCGCGTACTGATGCTGGCCGAGCCGCAAAACATCAAGGAACCCCGTGCGTTCCTTGCGACAACGGCGGGGCGCCTGTTGATCGATGGCGCGCGTCGCCGACGTATTGAAAAAGCCTACATGGAGGCCCTGGGAATCCAGTGCGAAGAGGCAGGCATGCCCGATCCGGCCGCGATCCACGTGGCGCTGCAAGCCCTGGAGCGCATCGCCGAGATGCTCGCCGGCTTGCCCGCCAAGGCGCGCGAAGCCTTCTTGTTGAGCCGCCTCGATGGGCTGACCTACAACGAGATCGCGACCCGCCTGGACGTATCCCCCAGCACCGTCAAAAACTACATCTCCACGGCGCTGGTGCATTGCTACCACAGCCTGCATGCGGCAGACCCATTGGCATGAGTTCCGAGCAGATCATCCAGCAGGCTGCGAACTGGCTGACGCGCCTGCACGACGAAGATGTCAGCGACACCGACCGCCAAGCCTTCAATGCCTGGTGCCAGGCCGACCCTCGCCACCGGGTGGCCATCGAACGCATGCGCAGCCTGTGGGGCAGCCTCGACACCTTGCCGGCGCAACCGGCGCGGATTGCCTTGAACCGCGCATTCGCCCCGCAACGCGCGCGCGGTGCCCAGGTGGTGGGCTTGCTCGGCGTATTGCTGTGTGGCTGGTTGGGCCTTGAGCACTTGCCGGTATGGATGGCCGACCAACGCACCGGTGTCGGTGAGCGCCGTCAAATCGCCCTGGAAGACGGCAGCCAATTGCAGCTCAACAGCAACTCGGCGGTCGACGTGAAATTCGACGGCCACCAGCGTGTGATTGAATTGCTGCAGGGCGAGTTATGGGTGGACGTGGCCAAGGATGCGCAGCGGCCGTTCGTGGTGCGTACCGATCAAGGTACGGCGACCGCACTGGGTACGCGTTATATGGTCAAGCGCGCAGCGGACGGCACGACGGTAGTGACGGTGATCGAATCCACCGTGGCGGTCAAAGGCGAGGGCGCAGACAGCGTGAAAGTCGCTGCCGGCCAGCGTTCGATCCTCGACCACGGCCATGCCCAGGCCGCGCAAGCCATCGCCAACACCGACCCGGACGCCTGGACCCGCGGCCTGCTCAAGGTCAACGACCAACCGCTGGGCGAGGTGCTGCAAACCCTGGCCAGCTATCGTCATGGGGTGGTGCGCTTCGATGCCCAGGCCCTGCGGGATGTGCGAGTGTCTGGCGTATTCAAGCTGGACGACAGTGCAGCCGCGCTCTCAGCGCTGGCGGACAACCTGCCGATCCGGGTGGAGTACTTCACGGATTTGCTGGTGGTGGTCAAACCTCGCTAGCTCAGGCTTCGTTCTGCCGCAGGCGCTTGTACAAGGTGTTGCGGCTGACTCCCAGCTCCCGTGCCAGGTGGGAAATATTCCCGCCTGCTGCCTTCAGGCGTTGCTTCAGGTCGAGGGTCTCATCCAGGTATTCAGTGGCCGGCAGCGGTGCCGTCAGGTTCAAATCCACAAAAAAATCGTCCGGCAGATGCTCCGCGCGGATCGGCTGTTCTTCGGCCATGGCCAGGGCCACCTGCAACACGCTGCTGACCTGGCGTAAATTGCCCGGCCAAGGGTGCTGCTCGAACAGCGCCAGCACCTCGGGACTGAGCCCGGCCCACTGGGTCGGCTCGCGATGCTGCTGCCATAGCTGTTGGAACAGCGCGCGCTTGTCGGTGCGCTCGCGCAGGGGCGGTAGTTCCAAGGTCAGGCCACCGATGCGGTAGTACAAATCCTCACGAAAACGCCCGGCCTGCACAAGCTCTCGCAGTGCGCGGTTGGTGGCGGAGATGATGCGCAAGTCCACCGGGAACAACTCGCTGCTGCCCACGGGTTGCACGCAACGTTCCTGCAATACCCGAAGTAGACGCGCCTGGGTCGGCAGGGGCATGTCACCGATTTCATCGAGAAACAGCGTGCCTTTGTCGGCCTTGCGAATCAGGCCGATGCTGCCTTTCTGATTGGCGCCGGTGAACGCGCCTTTTTCATAGCCGAACAGTTCCGATTCCACCAGCTCTGCCGGAATGGCTGCACAATTCACCGCGATAAACGCCTGCCGGCTGCGCGAACTGGCCTGGTGCAGGGCTTTGACGAACACCTCCTTGCCCACCCCGGTTTCACCGTGGATCAGCAGCGGGATATCTTTTTCCAGCAGCCGCTCGGCCTGGCGTACGGCTTTTTCCACGCGGGCTTCACCGAAATGCAAGGTCTTGAGGCCCATCGCGACGGGCTTGGGCGGTATCGGTTCGCTGAACACGCGCGCCTGCACCGGCGTTTGCTTGGGCCGTTTCAACACGCATTGGAAGCGATTGCGTCCCGCCGCCTGCAACGAGAACGGCAACCCCTCCGGCTGATTGAGCAATTCCAGCAACGACACCTGGAACAAACTGTCGATCATCACCCGCGACAGGCTGATGCCCAGCAGGTTGTCGGCGCGGCGGTTGGCCGAGAGCACTTGGCCGCTTTCATCGAAGATCAGCAGGCCGGCCCACTGGCTGTCGAGGTTGCTCAGGCCAGTATTGAAGGTCAGCTGAAAATGCTCGCCGCGAAACAGGTTGAGGATCAGCCGGTTCTCCACGGTCTGGCTCATCATCTTGACCATGCCCAGGGTGTGCGAGGGCGGCAGGTAGCTGTCGCTGGACACATCCAGCACGGCGATGATTTCACGCTGGGCATCGAAGATCGGCGCCGCGGAGCCGGTCATGAAACGGTTGGCTTTCAAGAAGTGTTCATCGTGCTCGATATGCACCGCCTGGGCACAGGCCAGCGCCGTGCCGATGGCATTGGTACCGCTGGAGCGCTCCATCCAACTGGCGCCAGCGCTGAAACCGCGGGCCAGCTTGGGCTCGATAAAGCGCTGGGTGCCCCACGAAGTCAGGACCTGGCCCTGGTTATCGGCCAGCATGATCAGGCAGTTGGAGTTGCTGAGGATGTTCTCGTAGTAGGGCAGCACTTCCTGATGAGTGGTCTGTACCAGGGAATGCTGGCTTTCCAGCAACTGGCTGATGCCTTCGGCGGGGAGCTGGTCGAAGCTGGGGGGGCTCTGGTGGTCCAGGCCGTACGCACGGCAGCGGCGCCAGGATTCCTGGATTAAGGTGTCGTGAGCCAAGGGTTCGGCCATGGGGCGACCTTCTTTTTATTGTTTTGGGGTCTTGCACTATTTACCCGATGCAACGGGGACAAAATGGGGGACGGGGCAAGCTCTAAGGCTTTTTTGTAGGAGCGAGCTTGCTCGCGAAGAACTCACAGGCGCCGCGTTGATTCAGGAAACACGCGTGATCGTTGAGGTTTTTCGCGAGCAAGCTCGCTCCTACAGAAGGCCATGTACGCTTAACTGACTGGCAGCCCCCTCCCGCATTTGACCTGTGTTGATCGTTCCATCGGGTTCAAACAGTGTTGTTCATAACTGTTCATTGTCAACCCCAGGATTGTTCAATTGTTCAGCCCGATCTGTTCATTTTTGTTCGTTCCTGAACATCACGTTCAGCCCACTGCCTTGTGAATCAAGCACCTGCCGTCTTGGCATGAAACTCGCTCTGAGGACTGGCCAGATTCATTCCAATAATAAAAAGGGCGTGTCATGTCATTGACCCTGGAACATGTCTCCCGCGTCGTCGAAGGCCAGACCTGGATCGACGACGCCAACCTGCGATTCGAAGCCGGTTCCTTCAACGTCCTGCTGGGCCGCACGCTGTCCGGCAAGACTAGCCTGATGCGCCTGATGGCCGGCCTGGACAAGCCCGACAGCGGCCGCATCCTGATGAACGGCGTGGATGTCACCCACAAACCGGTGCGTCTGCGTAACGTGTCGATGGTGTATCAGCAGTTCATCAACTACCCGACCATGACCGTATTCGAAAACATCGCCTCGCCGTTGCGCCAGGCCGGTGTGTCCGACGAGCTGATCCAGAGCAAGGTGCTCGAAACCGCCAGGATGCTGCGCATCGAGAAATTCCTCCAGCGTCACCCCTTGGAACTGTCTGGCGGCCAGCAGCAACGCACGGCCATGGCCCGCGCCCTGGTCAAAGACGCCGAACTGATCCTGTTCGATGAACCGTTGGTGAACCTGGACTACAAACTGCGTGAAGAGCTGCGTCAGGAAATGCGCGAGCTGTTCAAGGCGCGGCATACCATTGCCATCTACGCCACCACCGAGCCCAACGAGGCGTTGGCCCTGGGCGGCACCACCACGATCCTTCATGAAGGCCGAGTGATCCAGAGCGGCAGGGCCGCCGAGGTCTATCACCAGCCGCAAACCGTGCTGGCCGCCGAGCTGTTTTCCGAACCACCTATCAACCTGATGCCGGGGCGTATCAGCGGTAACGAGGTGAGCTTCGCCAATTTCGTGCACTTTCCGTTGAATGTCGACCTGCGCCCCATCGGCGAAGGCGAGTTCCGCTTTGGTGTGCGCCCCAGCCATATCAGCCTGGTACCGAGCAACGACGATGACCTGGAGTTGGCGGTGACCGTGGAAGTCGCCGAGATCAGCGGTTCAGAAACGTTCCTGCATGTGCGCAGTGAACACTTCCTATTGGTCCTGCACCTGCCGGGCGTGCATGAGTACGACGTCGACGCGCCGATCCGCGTGTATATCCCCACCCATAAACTGTTTGTGTTCGATGGCCAGGGCCGTTTGGTCCAGGCCCCCGGGCGCCGTGTCGCGAGGGTTGCCTGATGGCCGAGATCCATTTGCAGAACCTGGCGCACAGCTACAGCCCTACGCCGGCCGGTCCTGAGGACTACGCCATTCGGGCAATGAACCACGTGTGGGAGCAGGGTGGTGCCTACGCCTTGCTCGGGCCGTCGGGCTGCGGCAAATCGACCCTGCTCAATATCATCTCCGGGTTGCTCAGCCCCTCGGAAGGCCAGGTGTTGTTCGACCAACAGGTGGTCAACGAGCTGACGCCGGAGAAACGCAACATCGCCCAGGTGTTCCAGTTCCCGGTGGTCTACGACACCATGACGGTGTTCGACAACCTGGCTTTCCCCCTGCGAAACCAGGGTATGGCCGAGGCGAAAATTCACAGCAAGGTGCAGGAAATTGCGGAGGTCCTCGACCTGCAAAACCTGCTGAGCAAAAAGGCGCGCAACCTCACTGCCGACGAAAAGCAGAAAGTCTCCATGGGCCGTGGCCTGGTGCGCGATGACGTATCGGCGATCCTCTTCGATGAACCGCTGACCGTGATCGACCCGCACCTCAAATGGAAACTGCGGCGCAAGCTCAAGCAGATCCACGAGCAGTTCAATATCACCATGGTCTACGTCACCCACGACCAGCTGGAGGCGTCGACCTTTGCCGACAAGATCGCGGTGATGTACGGCGGCCAGATCGTGCAGTTCGGCACGCCACGGGACCTGTTCGAACGGCCGAGCCACACCTTTGTCGGCTATTTCATCGGCAGCCCGGGGATGAATCTGATCGAAGTGCAGGCCGAAGCCGGCGGGGTGCGTTTTGCCGGTACGTATCTGCCGTTGTCGGAGGCCTTGCAGCAGCGCATTTCCGAAACGGACTACACGAAGCTGCAGGTCGGCATCCGCCCGGAATTTGTCCATGTGTGGGATGAGCACAACCCTGACGCCCTGCAGGCCGACGTCACCCATGTGGAAGACCTCGGCACCTACAAGATCGTGACCCTCAACCTCGACGGCGCCACCCTGAAAGTGCGTCTGGCCGAAGACAAACCGGTGCCGGAGGGCAGGGCGTCCATCAGCTTTCCCGCGCAGTGGCTGATGGTGTATGCCGACGACTACCTGCTGGAGGTGCTGCCATGAACAAGGTGCAGAACAACAAGGCTTGGTGGCTGGTGTTGCCGGTGTTCCTGCTGGTGGCGTTCAGCGCGGTGATCCCAATGATGACCGTGGTCAACTATTCGGTGCAGGACATCTTCGACCAGTCCAGCCGCTACTTTGTCGGCGCCGACTGGTATAAACAGGTGCTGCTCGATCCGCGCCTGCATGACTCGCTGTTGCGCCAGTTCATCTACTCGGCCTGCGTGCTGCTGATCGAAATCCCCCTGGGCATCGCCATCGCCCTGACCATGCCGACCAAGGGCCGCTGGTCGTCGTTGGTGCTGATTATCCTGGCCATTCCCTTGCTGATCCCATGGAACGTGGTCGGCACCATTTGGCAGATTTTCGGCCGCGCCGATATTGGTTTGCTCGGCTACAGCCTCAATGCCCTGGGCATCAGCTACAACTACGCGGCCAATACCCTGGACGCCTGGGTCACGGTGCTGGTGATGGACGTATGGCACTGGACGTCGCTGGTCGCGCTGCTGTGCTATTCGGGGCTGCGGGCCATCCCAGATGTGTACTACCAGGCGGCGCGGATCGATCGCGCATCCGCCTGGGCGGTTTTCCGACATATCCAATTGCCGAAGATGAAAAGCGTGCTGCTGATCGCGGTGATGCTGCGCTTTATGGACAGTTTCATGATCTACACCGAGCCCTTTGTCCTCACGGGGGGCGGGCCGGGTAACGCCACTACCTTCCTCAGCCAGACGCTGACCCAGATGGCCGTAGGCCAATTCGACCTGGGCCCGGCCGCGGCGTTTTCCCTGGTGTATTTCCTGATCATCCTGTTGGTGTCCTGGTTGTTCTACACCGCCATGACCCATTCCGACGCCAACCGCTGAGGTCGCCAGCATGAGCAAGCGAAAAGTCATCCCCCTGCTGATTTATATCCTGTTCCTGCTGGTGCCGATCTACTGGCTGTTGAACATGTCCTTCAAGAGCAACACCGAAATCCTCGGCGGGCTGACGCTGTTTCCGCAGGACTTCACCCTGGCCAACTACAAGGTGATCTTTACCGACCCGAGCTGGTACACCGGTTACCTCAACTCGCTGTACTACGTGAGCCTGAACACGGTGATTTCACTGAGCGTGGCGTTGCCGGCGGCCTATGCTTTCTCGCGTTACCGCTTCCTGGGTGACAAGCATCTGTTCTTCTGGCTGCTGACCAACCGCATGGCGCCACCCGCGGTGTTCTTGCTGCCATTTTTCCAGCTGTATTCGTCCATCGGCCTGTTCGATACGCACATCGCCGTGGCCTTGGCCCACTGCCTGTTCAACGTGCCGTTGGCGGTGTGGATCCTCGAAGGCTTCATGTCTGGCGTGCCCAAGGAAATCGACGAAACCGCTTACATCGATGGCTACAGTTTTCCCAAATTCTTCGTGAAGATTTTTATCCCGCTGATCGGCTCCGGCATCGGCGTCACGGCGTTTTTCTGCTTCATGTTTTCCTGGGTCGAACTGCTGCTGGCGCGCACCCTGACTTCGGTCAACGCCAAGCCCATTGCGGCGGTGATGACGCGCACGGTGTCGGCGTCGGGGATCGATTGGGGCGTGCTGGCGGCGGCGGGGGTGTTGACCATCCTGCCGGGCATGCTGGTGATCTGGTTTGTTCGCAACCACGTGGCCCCC
>Ga0126362_10000304_pt1 | contig 27619 bp, 28 predicted proteins | sample ANMtaG_FD_126269 | JGI IMG/M metagenome (GOLD analysis project Ga0126362, IMG submission 126269) | Continental margin sediment microbial communities from North Pacific Ocean - ANME2c_DSS_Sorted | ecosystem: Environmental > Aquatic > Marine > Continental margin > Sediment | place: Pacific Ocean... | reverse complement strand
GGGGTGATCTCGGTCAACCTCACCGCCGCCTTCCGTCTCTCGCGCGCCGCGGTGAAAGGCATGATGCGCCGCCGCGCGGGCCGCATCGTCAATATCGGCTCGGTGGTCGGCACCACCGGCAATCCCGGCCAGGGCAACTACGCCGCCGCCAAGGCTGGCCTCGTCGGCCTGACCAAGGCGCTCGCCGCAGAGGTGGCGTCCCGCAACGTCACCGTGAACTGCATCAGCCCCGGCTTCATTACCTCGCCGATGACCGACGTGCTGAACGAGAAGCAGCGCGACGGCATCCTCGGCCGTGTGCCTGCCGGTCGGCTCGGCACGGGCGCCGAGATCGGCGCCGCCGTGGTCTACCTCGCCTCCGACGAGGCGGCCTATGTCACGGGCCACAATCTGCACGTGAACGGCGGCATGGCGATGGTGTGAGGCCGGCGCGCCGGGCTGGGCAGCGGCGGTCGCGAGGGGCCGTCGCTGTCGAGACGGGTTCGATCGCGCCGCCGAACGCCCTCCGCTGAACGGGGAGCGCTCTCGGCGAAGCCGGGCGGAGGCCGGATGCGCCGCCTGAGGCCGAGACCTCAGCCGGTCATCTTGCGGACGACGTGCTTCTCGAGGAACATCCCGATTGAGAAGGCCGTCAGGGCAAAGAGAACCGTATAGGCGTAGTCCACCTGAACGCCCATCTGCGGATAGTAGCCGAGCCGCACCCACTCGACGATTTGGACGGCCGGGTTGTATTTCAGGATCGCGTAGATCTGCTCCGGCAGAAAGTGCGGCAGGAACATCACGCCGCTCGAGAGATACATCAGAATGTTGAACAGGATGTAGCCGATCTGCCAGGCCGGGATGAAGGCGCAGATGGCCACGTTGATCGTGCCGATGCCCAGTCCCAGCATGATCGCGCAGAGATAGCCGCAGACCGCCACGAAGGAATCTTCCGGGCGCGGATCGATCCCGGCCGCGATCAGGATCGAGAAGACGGTGAGAAGGCCCAGGAACCCGGTGACGATCTCGACCAGGAGCCGAGCGAAGATCACGTCGACCAGCTTCACCTGGGGATAGTAGGTCAGCGGTCGGTTCTGCGACACCGCCTTCATCACCTCGCGGGAGATGTACTGGTAGCACAGCACAGGCACCGCCCCGCTGGCGAAGAAGATCGCGCGGGATTCGCCGATCGGAGCCGGGACGTGGCGAAAGGTGTAGATCAGCACCAGCAGGAAGATGTGCGTCACCGGCCACAGCACGACGACCGCGTAGCCCCAGTGCGAGCCGCCGAAGCGGGTCCGCATGTCGCGCAGGATCAGCGCGTGCAGCACGTGCAGGTAGGCATCCATCCGGCCCCGCTTGGGCGCGGAGGTTGGAAGGCTCGCGGATCCGTACATGGAGCGTCCGTCTGGTTTCGAGAGGCCTCCTGCCCGCAAATCGCGCCAAGATTGTGGATGCGCGGGCGGGGGCGCGCGATCTTGCCGCCCGCGGTTCCCTGTGCACAAAGTCCCGCCGGGCCGGGCGACCGGCACTAGGGTGCGGTCGGCCAGGACGGGCCACGATCGGAGGCTTTGCGCGTCGATGGCCCGGCTCCTGCGCGTCGCGTCCCGCCTCGTGCGGTCCCTTGCGTGGGGCGAGAGGCGCCGTCGCCGCATCCGCGATCGGGCCATCCTGGCGGAATCCGATCTCCTCGACGCCGCCTGGTACTGCCGGACCTATCCGGAGGCCCCCGCCGCCGGTTGGGATCCGATCGATCACTTCCTCGCATACGGCGCCGCCGGCCGGCTCTCTCCGGGACCGAACTTCGACGCCCCGTCCTATCTCGCGGCCAATCCCGACGTGGCGGCGGACGGGCTGAACCCGCTGATCCACTATATCGAGCACGGACGGCGCGAGCGCCGGCCGCTGACCCCGCCGAGCACCGCCCGCGAGCAGCGCCGTGACTGAGTCAGGCGGCGACCGCGCCTCCGGACGGACAGGCTCATCCGAGTGTTACCGGTGAGGCCGTAGCGGCCAGATTCGAAACGTTCTATACGGGCGCCAGGCTGCGCCGCGCGAGTCCGGGTCGTCCAATTCGACCCTCGCGCACCTCCTGCTCGGGCACACCCGAGGCGGCGCGCGCTCCCCGGAGCGCACCGGCCGAACACAGAATCCGTGGCGCGGGAAATGCCTGCGCGTGTTCGACAATCGCCAGCGAGGAAACAGAAAGCCGTGGCATCACTCGACAGCTTCAAGTCCCGCCAGACCCTTGAGGCCGGGGGCAAGACCTACACCTACTACTCGATTCCGGCGGCCCAGAAGGGCGGCCTCGCCGACGCCGCCGCGCTGCCCTTCTCGATGAAGGTGCTCCTGGAGAATCTGCTCCGCTACGAGGACGACCGCTCGGTCCGCAAGGCCGATATCGAGGCCACGGTCGCCTGGCTCGGCAACAAGGGCAAGGCCGAGACGGAGATCGCCTTCCGTCCCTCGCGCGTGCTGATGCAGGACTTCACCGGCGTGCCGGCCGTGGTGGATCTCGCCGCCATGCGCGACGCGATGGTGGCGCTCGGCGGCGACCCGCAGAAGATCAACCCGCTGGTCCCGGTCGATCTCGTCATCGACCACTCGGTGATCGTCGACGAGTTCGGCACCCCGAAGGCGCTGGCCGACAACGTCGCGCTCGAATACGAGCGCAACGGCGAGCGCTACACCTTCCTCAAGTGGGGCCAGTCGGCGTTCCGCAACTTCTCGGTGGTGCCCCCGGGCACCGGCATCTGCCACCAAGTCAACCTCGAATACCTGTCGCAGACGGTGTGGACGAAGTCCGAGGACGGCTCCGACGTGGCCTATCCCGACTCGCTCGTCGGCACCGACTCGCACACCACGATGGTGAACGGCCTCGCCGTGCTCGGCTGGGGCGTCGGCGGCATCGAGGCCGAGGCGGCCATGCTCGGCCAGCCGCTCTCGATGCTGATCCCCGAGGTGGTCGGCTTCAAGCTCTCCGGCAAGCTGCCCGAGGGCACCACGGCGACCGACCTCGTGCTCACCGTGACGCAGATGCTGCGCAAGAAGGGCGTGGTCGGCAAGTTCGTGGAGTTCTACGGCCCCGGCCTCGACGACATGGCGGTGGCCGACCGCGCCACCATCTCCAACATGGCGCCCGAATACGGCGCGACCTGCGGCTTCTTCCCGGTCGACCAGAAGACCATCGACTTCCTGAAGGTCACCGGCCGCTCCGACGACCGCATCGCCCTCGTCGAGGCCTATGCCAAGGCCCAGGGCATGTGGCGCGACGCCGACACGGCCGATCCGGTCTTCACGGACACGCTCGAGCTCGACATGGGCGACGTGAAGCCATCGCTCGCCGGCCCGAAGCGCCCGCAGGACCGCGTGCTTCTGGCCGACGCCAAGACCGGCTTTGCCGGCGCGATGGAGACGGAGTTCAAGAAGGCGGCCGACATCGCCAGCCGCTACGCCGTCGAGGGCACGAACTACGATATCGGCCACGGCGACGTAGTGATCGCGGCCATCACGAGCTGCACCAACACCTCGAACCCGAGCGTGATGATCGGCGCCGGGCTTCTCGCCCGCAACGCGGTGGCCAAGGGCCTCACGGCGAAGCCCTGGGTGAAGACCTCGCTGGCGCCCGGATCGCAGGTCGTCGCCGAGTACCTGGAAAAGGCCGGCCTACAGAAGCCTCTCGACGCCCTCGGCTTCAACCTCGTCGGTTTCGGCTGCACCACCTGCATCGGCAATTCGGGGCCGCTCCCGGCGCCGATCTCGAAGGCGATCAACGACAACGACGTAGTCGCCGCGGCCGTGCTCTCGGGCAACCGCAACTTCGAGGGCCGCGTGAACCCGGACGTGCGGGCGAACTACCTCGCCTCGCCGCCGCTCGTGGTGGCCTACGCGCTGGCCGGCTCGCTGCAGGTCGATCTCACCAGGGATCCGATCGGCAAGGGCAGCGACGGTCAGCCCGTCTACCTCAAGGACATCTGGCCGTCCTCGGCCGAGGTGGCCGCGTTCATCGAGCAGAACATCACGTCCGAGCTGTTCAAGAGCCGCTACGCGGACGTGTTCGGCGGTGACCAGAACTGGAAGGACGTCGAGGTCACCGAGGCGGAGACCTTCGCCTGGAACCCGGGCTCGACCTATGTCCAGAACCCGCCCTACTTCGTCGGCATGGAGAAGACCCCGAAGCCCGTGACCGACATCGAGGGGGCCCGGATCCTCGGCCTCTTCCTCGACTCGATCACCACCGACCACATCTCGCCCGCGGGTAACATCCGCGCGGCGTCGCCGGCCGGCGAGTACCTGCAGTCGCATCAGGTGCGCGTGCAGGACTTCAACCAGTACGGCACCCGGCGCGGCAACCACGAGGTGATGATGCGGGGCACCTTCGCCAACATCCGCATCAAGAACCAGGTGGTGAAGGACGCCTCCGGCAACGTGGTCGAGGGCGGTTGGACGCACTTCCAGCCCTCGGGCGAGAAGATGTTCATCTACGACGCAGCGATGAAGTACGCCGAGGCCGGCACCCCGCTCGTGATCTTCGCGGGCAAGGAGTACGGCACCGGCTCGTCCCGTGACTGGGCGGCCAAGGGCACCAAGCTGCTCGGCGTGCGCGCCGTGATCGCCGAGAGCTTCGAGCGCATCCACCGCTCGAACCTCGTCGGCATGGGTGTGGTGCCGCTGGTCTTCCAGGGCGACACGAGCTGGCAGTCGCTCGGCCTCAAGGGCGACGAGACCGTCACCATCAAGGGACTCTCCGGCGAGCTGAAGCCGCGCCAGACCCTGGTGGCGGAGATCAAGTCGGCGGACGGCTCGGTGAAGGAGGTCCCGCTGACCTGCCGCATCGATACGCTCGACGAGCTTGAGTATTTCCGCAACGGCGGCATCCTGCCTTACGTGCTGCGCTCGCTCGCGGCCTGACGCTTCGGCCGGGCGGCTCCCGCCGCCCGGCTATCATCCAAACGAAGAACCCCGCGCCGGGCGTCCGGCGCGGGGTTCTTCATTTCAGGAAGCAAGCAGTCGGGGCTCTGCCCCGACACCCCGCCAAAGGGATGATCCCTTTGGAATCCCGGACGGTCAGGCGGCGAGCGCCACCGTGTAGGCGGCCTCGGTCTTGGCGCGGACCTCCTCCTCGGTCACGCCGTCGGCGAGCTCGATCAGCGTCATGCCGCCGTCGCCCTTCTTGTCGATGGTGAAGACGCCGAGATCGGTGATCACCATGTCGACCACATGGGTGCCGGTGAGCGGCAGGTCGCAGGCCTTCAGGAGCTTGGCGCTCTCCGAGCCGTCCTTGTTCTTGGCGACGTGCTCCATCACCACCACGACGCGCTTGACGCCCGCCACGAGGTCCATGGCGCCGCCCATGCCCTTCACCATCTTGCCGGGGATCATCCAGTTGGCGAGGTCGCCGTTCTCGGCCACCTGCATGGCACCGAGGATCGACAGGTTGATGTGCCCGCCGCGGATCATCGCGAACGAATCGGCCGACGAGAAATAGCTCGTGGTCGGCAGCGCCGTGATCGTCTGCTTGCCGGCATTGATCAGGTCCGGGTCCTCCTCACCCTCGAATGGAAAGGGGCCCATGCCGAGCATCCCGTTCTCGGACTGGAGCTGAACCGACATGCCGTCGGGGATGTAGTTCGACACCAGCGTCGGGATGCCAATGCCGAGATTCACGTAGAAGCCGTCCTCCAGCTCACGCGCGGCGCGCGCTGCCATCTGCTCGCGGGTCCAGGCCATGGATGTCTCTCCCTTGTCCTTGATGGCTTCAGATCTGGCCGCCGCCGGCCGCCGCGCCCTCGGCGCGCTTGCGCGTGGTGCGCTGCTCGATGCGCTTCTCGCGGATCGGCACGTGCACGATGCGCTTCACGTAGATGCCGGGTGTGTGGATGTTGGCCGCATCGATCTCGCCGGGCTGGACGAGGTGCTCGACCTGAGCGACCGTGACCTTGGCTGCGGTCGCCATCATCGGGTTGAAGTTGCGCGCGGTGAGCCGGTAGGCGAGGTTGCCTTCCGTGTCGCCCTGGTAGGCGTGGACCAGCGCGAGGTCGGCGAAGAGGCCGCGCTCCATCACGTAGTCCTCACCGTCGAATTCGCGCACCTCCTTGCCCTCGGCGACCTTTGTGCCGACGCCGGTCTTGGTGAAGAAGGCCGGGATGCCGGCGCCGCCCGCCCGGATGCGCTCGGCCAGCGTCCCCTGCGGGTTGAACTCGATCTCGAGCTCGCCGGCGAGGAACTGCCGGGCGAACTCCTTGTTCTCGCCGACATAGGACGAGATCATCTTCCTGACCTGACGAGTCTCCAGAAGCTTGCCGAGGCCCACGCCGTCGACGCCGGCATTGTTCGAGACGACGGTCAGCCCCTTCACGCCGGAGGCCTTCACCGCCTCGATCAGCTCGTCGGGAATGCCGCACAATCCAAAGCCGCCGCACATGATCGTCATGTCGTCGCGCAACAGCCCCGCCAGGGCACTGGTCGGATCCGAAAACACCTTCTTCATCAGGCCGTCCTTCCCGGGTCTGTCATCGTGCGGCGCATCAAAGCCGCTATCCTGTCCCTGATTCCGCCATCCGGGTCCAGTGCGGTGCAGCGGATGGAATCACAGCGAAGTTGCGGGGATCCGCGTCCCGGGCAGACAAATCGCACCGAACCCGCTATGGCGAGCGGGCGAGTGCGTGAAGCGTGACGGCACGGGGGCGCCTGAAACCTCCGCGCTCGCGGCCCGGCGCCTGCTGGACCGAGCCCGTTCCTGCGCCCGGAGTGCGATGTCGCCGCGCCGCCTGTCCCTCGCCCTCGGCCTTGCAACCTTCACGGTCGCGGGCATCTCGGCTGCTCTTCCCTGGACCATCGGGACGGAGGAGGCCGCGCGCCTCGTCGGCCGGCAACTCGGCGCCTACGGCCTGTCGCTCGGCGCCGAAGGTCCGGCGACCCTGCGCCTGCTGCCGCTGCCGCGCCTCGACTTCGCCCGCACACGTATCACGGACCAGGCCGACGCCGCGACCCTCGCCGAGGGCGGCCGCCTCACCATCGTGCTCGATCCTTTCAGCCTGGTTACCGGCCGGATCGGGATCGGCAGCCTGACTCTCGACGGCGCGCGCCTCCCCCTATCCGAGGACGCCCGCTGGGCCGGCCTCCTGCGCCGCGTCTCCGGACAGATGCGGTCCGGCTGGTTCTTGCGCCCGCACCGCCTGGTCTTGAAGGACGCCGTGCTGATCGGGCTCGGCCAGACGGAGCCCGAGATCCAGGACCTCGACCTCGATCTCGATTGGCCCGCCTGGGGCGGCACCCTCGACGGCACCGCGACCTTCGTCTGGCGCGGGCAGCGGGCGCGGGCGAGCCTCACGGACCTGCGTCCGGCGGCGCTTGCCGAGGGCACCGCTTCGCCCTTCACGGCGAGCCTGACCTGGCCCGGCGGCAGCCTCAGCGCCGAGGGCGATGCGCGCCGCGCGGCCGAGCCGTCGCGTGGGCTGGCGCTTGAGGGCACGGGCAGGCTCGAGACCCGCTCCCTCCCGCAGACGCTCGCCTGGATCGGGCGCGACGCCGCGCTGGCGCCCCTCGCGGAGACCTTCGCCCTGGAGGGAAGCTTCACGGCGGAGGGCGCGGCGCTGATGCTGCCGCGCCTGCGCGTCCGCCTGGGCCAGAACGTTCTCGACGGCGCCGCTCAGGCGAGCCTGGCGACGCCGCGGGCCTCCGTCCAGGCAACGCTCGCCGCCGACAGCCTGAACCTCGCCCCGCTCCTCGGTCAGCTCGTTCGCGTGCTCGGCCTCGACGGCGAGGAGCGGCAGGCCCCGGCCCTGGCACTCCAGCCCTTCACCGGGGGCGACCTCGACCTGCGCCTCTCGGCCGCCGCCGCGCGGATCGGCCCGGTCGCTCTGGAGGACATGGCGGCGAGCCTGCTGGTGCGCGATGGCGCCGTCGAGATCGCCCTCAACCGCGCCGCGATCCAGGGCGGCACCGTGAAGGGACGGGCGACGCTGACCAGCGCCGGGATCAACGGGACCGAGACCGAGGTGAAGGCGCAGGGCGGGCTGGATCAGGTCGATCTCGGCGGCCTGCTCATCGATCTCGGTGCGGCGCGCTGGGTGCTCGGCCCGAGCCAGGGCAGCTTCTCTCTCGAGGGGCGCGGCCGCGACCTCGCCGATTTGGCCGCCCGGACCGCGGGCCGCGCCGTGCTCAGCATCGACCGCGGCGCGATCGTCGGCCTCGACCTCGCGGACGTGATCCAACGGCACGGCGGCGTCGCGGCGGGCGCGCTCGCGCGGCGCAACGGCCGCACGCCCTTCGAGCGGGCGAGCCTCAGCCTGCGCTTCGCCGACGGGATCGGCGAGATCGCCGAAGGCAATCTGCAGGCCTCAGCGCTCAGCGCGAACCTGCGCGGCTACGTTTCCTTGCGCGATCACAGCTTCCGGGCCCGGGCGGAGGTGCATCCCCGAACGGATTCGGGACGCCCCGGCCCGCTCTTCGATCTCGCCGGCCCCTGGGATGCGGTGGAGGTCCGGGCCGTACGGCCCGGCGAGGCGGAGCCGGAGCTTCCGACGGGTAGCGCCGCGCCGACCGCGTTCCAGGGTGTACCGGGCCTGATCCTGCCCGGCACGGCGCGCGCCTACGCGCCCTGACCTGTCAGGCGGCGGCGCTGCCGCTCAGCGGATTCGCCTCGTCCCAGGCATAATGCAGCGTCTCGAAGCGCATGGAGCGGGCATCGACCATCAGCAGCCGCCCGACCAGCGGCTCGCCGAATCCGGCGACCGCACGGATCACCTCCATCGCCATCAGAGAGCCCATGACGCCGGCCAGCGCCCCGAGCACCCCGGCCTCGGCGCAGGGCGGCACGCTGCCGGGCGGCGGCGGGTTCGGGAAGAGGCAGCGATAGGTCGGGTTCGGGCGGCCATCCGCGCCGGTTTCGTGCGCGCGGATCGTCGTCAGCGAGCCGTCGAACTGGCCGAGCGCGGCGGTCACCAGCGGGCGCCCGGCGTGGAAACAGGCATCAGACACGGCGTAGCGCGTCGCGAAATTGTCCGAGCCGTCGGCGACGACATCGTATTGCGCGGCGAGGGAGGCGGCCGTCTCGGCGGTGATGCGCTCGGCATGCGCCACGAACCGGACATGCGGGTTGAGCCGGGCCACGGCGTCGGCGGCGCTCTCCACCTTCGGCCGGCCGAGATCGGGCGTGCCGTGGATGACCTGACGCTGCAGGTTCGAGAGCGAGACCGTATCGTCGTCGACAACGCCGAGCGTCCCGATGCCGGCGGCGGCGAGGTACTGGATCAGCGGCGCTCCGAGCCCGCCGGCCCCGATCACGAGGACCCGGGCCGCCTTGAGCTTCGCCTGTCCAGGGCCGCCCACCTCGCGCAGCACGAGATGGCGGGCATAGCGTTCGATCTCTTCGGGAGCGAGGGCCATGAGCCTCAGATAAGCAGGGCGCGGCCCAAACGAAAGCGCCGTCCCGGTGGGGACGGCGCGAACGCGATCGACCTGTCAGCCCGCCGAATCAGCGCGGCGCCAGGATCATGATCATCTGCCGGCCTTCGAGCATCGGCTCGCTCTCGACCTTGGCGATCTCGGCGGTCTCGGACTTCACGCGCTCGAGAAGGCGCAGTCCGATATCCTGGTGGGCCATCTCGCGGCCGCGGAAGCGCAGGGTCACCTTGACCTTGTCGCCCTCCTCGAAGAAGCGCTGCACGGACTTCATCTTGACGTCGTAGTCGTGCTTGTCGATGCCGGGGCGGAGCTTGATCTCCTTGACCTCGACCGTCTTCTGGCGCTTGCGCGCCTCGTTCTGCTTCTTCTGCTCGTTGAACCGGAAGCGGCCGTAATCCAACAGCTTGCAGACCGGCGGCGCCGAGTTCGGCGCGATCTCGACAAGGTCGAGTCCGGCCTCCTCCGCCATCTGAAGGGCGTCGAAGAACGGGACCACGCCGCGGTTCTGCCCGTCCGCGTCGATGAGCTGCACATCGCGGACACCGCGAATGTCCCGGTTGGCGCGCGGCCCGTCCTTCTGCGGGGCCGGCATGGCTCTCATAGGTCTACGAATGGCTGCTATCTCCTGGTCCAACGACGAAACGGCGATCAAGGGACACCCATCCGGAGATGCCCCGACCGCCGACCGCTCCGGCCATACTCCGGATTACAATACCTTGGCTCAAGCGTTCGGCGAGTCAACCTGTCACCGCATGGCGGGGAAGCAATCTTTGCACATGGTTCCCCGATTGACACGTTCCGATACGAGAATGCGGATGTGAGAACGCGCGGGCCATCCTGCAAGATCCGTCGCTGCAGCAGCCTCCGAGCGGCCTCTCAATGGCCGAGCAGCCGCGCGTAGACGCCGAGCGTGTCCCCGACCATGCGCTCCAGCGAGAAGTTCGCTTCCACATGGGCCCGGGCGCGCCGGGCCAGCCCGTCCCGCGCGCTGGCGCCGAGGGATAGGGCTTCCGCCAGCGCGCCCGCCAGCGCCGTGGGGTCGCCGGCCGGCACGCGCCATCCGGTGCGCTGGGTGGGATCGACGTCGGGCGGGCTGAGCACGGTCTCGGGCACAGCGCCGAGGTCGGAGACCACGACGGGAGTGCCGAGCGCCTGCGCCTCCACGGCCGACCGGCCGAAGGCTTCCGGCTCGATCGAGGGCACGGCCACGACGGAGGCCGCCCGGAAAGCCGCAGGCATGTCCGTGCAATGGCCGACCCGGCGCACGATGCCGCCGAGGCTGCGCGCGGCGATCAGGGCGTCGAGCTCGCGCTCGTAGGCGCTGCGTCCCTGCGGATCGCCCGCAAGGATCACCGCGAGGTCGCCGATGCCGCGGTCGCGCATCTGCGCCGCGGCCTCGATCAGCACGCGGTGGCCCTTCCAGGCGGTGAGCCGGGCGGCCAGCAGCACCACGCGCTGGTGGGGCGCGACGCCCCAGGCCCGGCGCAGGGCCTCGACGCGGGCCGGCCCCACGGCGACCGGACTGAACGTGGCGAGGTCGGTGCCGCGATGGATCACCTGGACCCGGTTGCCCGCCTGCTCGGCGTGGAGGCGGTGGATCAGGTCGGCGGTGTAGTGCGAGTTGGCGATGACCACGTCGCCGCGGGCCATGACCGAGTTGTAGAGCACCTTCACCCCGGTCCGGCCGGAATAGCTGCCGTGATAGGTCGTGACGTAGGGCAGGCGCAGGCGGCGCGCGGCGCCGAGCGCCACCCAGGCCGGCGCGCGCGACCGGGCGTGGATGATCTGCACGCCCTCACGGCGGCACAAGCGCGCAAGGCGGCCGACATTGAGCGCCATGGCGAGCGGGTTCTTCGAGGCCGCCGGGAAGGGGACCCAGCTTCCGCCCTTGGCCTGGAGCTCGCCCACCAACCGCCCACCCTCGGTGGCGACGAGCGCGCGGGCGCCCGCCGCGGCGAGGCCCTCGGCCACGTCGACGGCGGTGCGCTCGGCCCCGCCCGCCTCGAGTTCGGGGATGATCTGGAGCACGCAGGCGCCGGCGAGCGGCGCGGCCTCGGAGCGGAATCCGGTCAAGGGATGCGTCCCCGCAATCATCGGTGGCGCACCGGACGGGACGGAGGGCGGTCCGCCAAAACGCGTGTGAACATTGCCTCAGGATCGTGGGCGCGCTTTACGGTCCGGTAAACGGAGCTTGAAGACGAAGCGTTCAGGGCGGGAAGCTCGCAAGCGGGAGAACGAGATGGCTGATGGCGGCGACACCCTCGCCTTCCTCGATGTCGGCACGGGCGGCGGGGCGCGTCGGATCGCGGTGCGGGTCCGCGACGGTAGCGGACCGCCGGTGGTCTGGCTCGGTGGTTTCCGCTCGGACATGGGCGCCACCAAGGCGACAGCCGTCGATGCCTGGGCGGCTGAGGCCGGGCGGCGCTTCGTGCGCTTCGACTATACGGGGCACGGCCAGTCCGGCGGGGCGTTCGCCGACTGTACGATCTCGACCTGGCTCGCCGACGCCGAGGCGGTGATCGCGGCCCACGCGCCGAAGCGCCCGGTCCTGATCGGCTCGTCGATGGGCGGCTGGATCGCCTGCCTCGCGGCGCGCAACCGTCTCGCCGCGGGGGCCGGTCCGGCAGCCGGACTCGTGCTGATCGCCCCCGCCCTCGACTTCACCGAGGACCTGATGTGGGCGCAGTTCCCGCAATCGGTGCGCGATACCCTGGAGCGCGACGGCGTCTGGCTGCGCCAGAGCGCCTACGCGCCGGAGCCCGACCCGGTCACCATGCGGCTGATCGAGGACGGGCGCGCCAATCGGCTGCTCACCGGTCCGCTCGATCTCGGCTGCCCGGTCCACATCCTCCAGGGCATGCGCGACCCGGACGTGCCGCACCCGCACGCCTTCAAGCTCCTCGACCGGCTCCCGGCCGAGGGGACGGTGCTCACCCTGATCGCGGATGGAGACCACCGCCTGTCGCGGCCCGAGGACATCGCGCGCCTCGTGGCGGCGGTGGCGGAGATGCGCTGACGGCGCCGGGCCCAAGGCCCGGCGCCGCCGGAATGGGCTCGGACGGGGCGATCAGCCCCGTCACGGCCGGAACGTGCCTGATGATCAGGGGCAGCGACGGCTCAGTGCAGGCTCACCGGCTGCAGATCATGCGCGAAGGCGTTCGCGAGCACGACCTCGCGCGAATCCGCGAGCAGGATCGGAGCGCCGCTGGCCGAGAGCAGGGCGAAGAGGTCGAGGCCGGGCGTGAGGTCCGGGGCCTGCGGGAACATCCGCTTCACCTCGTCCGATCGGATCGGGCGCACATAGGCGATGTGGCCCTCGCCGAGCGCCGCGAGATCGGCGGCGTTGAACTGGGTGGGGTCGAGATCGGCAGGGGTCAGCGGGGAAGCATTCAGGTCAGTCATAGCGCGTGCCCTCCTTCAAGGCAGAGCGTGTCGCCCCAGAGGTCCCGAAGCGACCGCGGGGCTTGAAGCCTATGTGGGAAACCCTCGCCCCGTAATCAATCGCGCGCGGCGATCGCGATCTTGCGCACGACGCGCTCAGGCTCCGGCCGGGCGAGGTCGATGGAGAGCAGTCCGTTCGAGAGGTCGGCGCCGAGCACCTCCATCCCGTCGGCGAGCAGGAAGGCGCGCTGGAACTGCCGCGCCGCGATGCCGCGGTGCAGGTAGTGGCGCTCGCGGTCCTCGACCTGCCGGCCGCGCACGATCAGCTGGTTCTCCTCCAGCATCACGTCGAGCTGGTCGCGGGAGAAGCCCGCCACGGCGAGGGTGATGCGCAGGCGCTCCGGCTCGCGCTCGGTGCGCGGCACGCGCTCGATATTGTAGGGCGGATAGCCGTCATTGGCGGCCTTGGACACCCGATCGAGGGCCTGCTCGATCTCGTCGAAGCCGAGCAGGAATGGGTGTCCGAACGGGGAGGGACGGGTCATCGTGGCCAAGCCTTCCAGCGAGGCCCCGTGGCTCCGGACGCGGGTCCGGCTCCGATGGGCACCTCGTCGCACTGGAGCCCGCGCGCGCAGCGCTCCACCCGGCACCGGGCCGGGACGGCCAGGATATGGCGGCTGCGCGGCGCTCATCAAGGGATGGCGGCCGGCGCCGGCCGCCCCTGCACAGCGGCGTATGGCCACCGATGCCGCTCGGCGCACCGCTTCGAAAAGCCGATCGCGGGCAACTCCGGGATGAAGCGGCACGGTGTAGCGGGATAAAATGGCAATGCTGCGCCAATACTTCGGGACGACCGCCTTCATCGGCTCGGGCCATTCGAGTAACAGTTTGGAACTGCTCTGATTTTCTCGGCAAGCCTTGATCCGGAGGGGCGACCTCGGATATCGCCGCAAGCATTCTTCGCTCGTGGCCGGCGGCTCGCGGGCCGCTTGCCGGACCGGAGGCTTCATGACCGCGTCGTCGACCCCGCCGAGCCAGAGCCCGATGCCGCGGGTCACCGACGTGTGCGGGGACGATGCCGACGTCCTCGCCCTGTCCGTCGTCCGCTTCGTGGCAGCCGGCTACATGACGAGCGACGTGGCCTGCTGGGACGCAGCCTTCGACGGCGCCGAGCGCCTGCTCGGTGTCGAGGATGGCGGGCGCCTGGTGGCCTGCGCGGTCGGCATCGTGCGTGCCCTTCGGGCGGAGCGCGACCGGGATTGGTCCTTCATGCCGGCGACCTGCTGCCGCGTGACGGGCCATGAATGCGCGCTGGTCGGCCTGCTCGGGCGCGGCCGTCGCTGCCTCTGGGACGAGGTGGCGCGGGACGCGGCGACGATCACCGGCCGGGAATCGGCGCCGCGGCTGGTCGCGGCGGTGCGCGCGGCCGTCGTGGCGATCGACGCTGCGGCCGAGCGGCTTGGCAGCGGCCCCGATGTCCGGCCGGCGGGCGGGCGGCTGCACTGAGACGGCGCTGGATTCGGGACGAATGACGCGCAGGGCGAGGAGAATACCGACGGTGACGAGACGGGTTTTCGCAGGGGCCTTCGGGCAGATTCGGCTCGGGCGCGCGGCAGTCGCCGCGGCGGCCTGCCTCGCCGTTGCCGGGCCCGCCGCCGCGCAGGAAGCCGTATCGGCGGACAAGGCGCCGCTGAAGCTGCAGCTCAACCGTCTCGAGCCCGCCGGCGAGGCCTGCCGCGTCACCATGCTGGTCGATAACGGCCGCGGCGGCGCGCTGAAATCCTACAAGGTGGACCTCTTCGCCTTCGACACCGAGGGCGTGGCGCAGAAGCGGGTCGCGGTCGAGCTCGGCCCGCTGCCGGCGCGCAAGACAACCGTGAAGATCTTCGAATTCTCCGGCATCGCCTGCCCGAAGATCGGGCGCGTGCTGCTCAACGACGTGCTCGCCTGCGAGGGCGATGCCGGCGGCCGCGACGCGTGCCTCGAGCGGACGGAGACAGAGACCAAGGCCAGCGTTCCGTTCGATCGCTGACCGCCGCCGCCGCCCGGAGCGGGCGGTGGCCGGACCGAACCCGACGACCGGCCGGAGGCAGCCCGCCTCCGGGCGGCATGCGGCCGTTGCCGCACCGGATCATGATTTGAGGAGCCCGTGATGGAGAATTCCGCCCCGATCGCTGCCGCGCACGATCTGTCGTTCGTCGGCCTGTTCCTTCAGGCCGACCCGATCGTGAAGGGCGTGATGCTCCTGCTCGTGGTCGCCTCGATCGCCTGCTGGACCGTGGTCTTCGAGAAGATCGTGCGGCTCGCCGCGGCCAAGCGCCAGGCCAAGGCCTTCGAAGCCCTGGTGCGCTCCGGCGGCAATCTCGACGGCGCGCAGACGGGCATCTCGGGCCGCGTCGTCCAGGCCGGCGTCGAGGCCTGGCGCGACCAGGATCCGAGCGAGACCCGGGCCGAGCGCCGCGACCGCATCGAGCGCGCCATGCGCGCCGCCCTCGGCTTGGAGGTCAAGCGGATGCAGGGCGGCCTCGCGCTGCTCGCGACCTCGGGTTCGACCGCCCCGTTCATCGGCCTGTTCGGCACGGTCTGGGGCATCATGAACTCCTTCTCGTCGATCGCGAAGAGCCAGGACACCTCACTCGCGGTGGTGGCACCCGGCATCGCCGAGGCGCTGTTCGCCACCGCGATCGGCCTCGTCGTCGCGATCCCGGCGGTGATGGCCTACAACAAGCTCACCGGTGACGTGGCCCGCATCCAGAGCGCGTTCGTCTCCTGCATCGGTGTTCTCGGCAACCGCCTCGCCCGCGACCGCGGCGTGCAGCGCCGGGCCGCTGCGGAGTAGGGCGCAGCCTGCTTCGGCGCCCGCCCGGGACGGTCCGGGCGCCTCCTCAGCATGTCGTTTTGATGGTTTGACGCGGCGCTCGCGCGGGCGGCGCCGGCCCGGAGGATATATCCGATGGCGATGGGTTCGATCCGCACGAGCGGGGGCGACGACGAGGATGGCCTCGACGCGACGCCGATGGCCGACATCAACGTCACCCCGATGGTGGACGTGATGCTGGTGCTGCTGATCATCTTCATGGTCGCGGCGCCGCTGATGACGACGGGCGTTCCGGTGCAATTGCCCAAGACTGCCGCCGCTAAGGTCGCCCAGTCGAAGAAGCCTCTGGAGGTCACCGTCGACAAGGAGGGCCAACCCTCGATCGCCAAGGAGATCTTCACGCTCGAGAGCCTGGTGCCGCGCCTGCGCGAGATGGCGGCCGAGAACAAGGATCAGGTCGTGCTGGTGCGCGGCGACCGCGACGTGCCCTACGGCAAGGTCATGGAGGTGATGGGCCTCGTCGGTCAGGCCGGGTTCAGCAAGGTCTCGCTGATCGCGCAGTCGCCGGGCGGCCCGTCCCCGGCCGCGGCCGCGCCGGCTGCGGCGTCGGACGGAGCGGCCCGCTGATCCGATGAGCGCGACTCCCATGCCCGCCGGACCGAGCCTCGCCGGGACGATGCCGGAGGCCCCGAAGAACCGACCGTCCGGCCTCGTCGCCGCCCTGCTCGTCGCCCTCGCGCTTCACGGTTTCGGCCTGATCGGACTGACCTATCTCCGCCTCACCCCGCCGACGCCGCCGGGCGAGCAGCAGGTGACGGTCGACCTCGCCCCCCTGATGACCGAGGCGCCGACCCAGACGCAGAGCGAGCAGCAGGCGAGCGTCGAGACGCCGCCCGAGACCCAGCCTGTCGAGAAGCCGGTCGAGGAGGCCACGCAGCCTCCTCCGCCTCCTGAGGTGGCCGAGGTCAAGCCCGAGGAGGTGCCGGCCGAGAGGCCGCCCGAGACCCAGGCGATGACCGAGGCGCCGACCGAGGCGTTGCCGGCCGAGCCCGAGAGCCAGGTCATCACCTCGACCGCGCCTGAGGCTGAACCGCTCGCGCCCCCGCCGCCCGTGGTGGCCGAGCAGCCCAAGCCCCTCGAGCCGGAGAAGCCGAAGCCCGATCTCGCGAAGCTGAAGGCGGCCCGCGAGGCGCGCCTGAAGGCGATCCGCGAGGAGAAGCGCCGCGAGGAGATCATCGAGGCGCGGCGCGAGGCGGCCAAGGAGGCCAAGCTCAAGGCCGAGCGCGAGGCGCGGGCCCGCCAGGCGCGTGCTGCGCAGGGAGCCGAGCGGAGCTCCGCCGCATCCTCCCGGGAGAATGCCAGCGGTCGGGCGGCGGCGGGCAACGACCCCTCGGCGATGCGGCAATGGCAGGGCGCGATCAGCGCCGCGATCCACGGCCGGATGAATCGCAACGCGGCCGTCGGAACGGCGGGCGGCGTGGCCTCGGTCCGCTTCACGGTCACACGGTCGGGTCAGGTCACCAGCGCCGGCCTCGCCAGCAGCAGCGGCATCGGCCAGATCGATAGCGCCGCCCTCGCGGCCGTGCGGGGCGGAATGCCGGCGGCTCCGGCGGGGGTCACCGTACCGAGCCTGTCGGTCACGATTCCGCTGCGCTTTACGGTTGCGCGCTAGGACGCGTCGAAACAACGAGCGAGCGTCCGTCCCGATCGCCATGCGATCGGGACGGGCTCTCATCCTGAACCGCTCCCGCATCGACGCCGCCGCGCCGGTGAACATCTGATGATCCGTCGGTCACGCGCCGTTCTCGGAGCTAAAAATCCTGCGACTAGCGGTTGTCCCAGCCGGAATTGGGGCGGGAAATTTTGGTCTAACGCTGGCGGTTCCGGCACGGCACCCTACATATTGTGTGCCGTGCCCGCCGAAGATCCTTCGCGGCCGTTCGTCGGGTCGGAATGTCGGCCCGTGATTCACTCCCCTCCGGGGCCGGACCTGCATCAGCCGATGCTCTCGTGCGTTCTCGAACGCTCGGGCGGCCAGGCCAGAAAGGGACAGGATGAGCCAGCAGATCGACACCGAGATCGAGATCGACGACGAGGTTCAGGATGCCGAGGCTCAGGCCAAGGCGAAGGCTGAGAACCGCGCGGAGCGAGCGGAGCGGGCGGAGCGCATGGCCCGCGAGGGTGCGCAGGCGATGGCCGAGCACCTCGCCGCGATCAAGGCCGTCGATGAACGGACGGTGCGCCTGCGGGCCCTGCGTCTCGCAAAGGAAGCTGCCGACGCCCAGGCCAAGGCCGCCGAGCCGCCTGCCAGCCGCAAGACCGGCACGCGCAAGGCCGCGGCGAAGAAGGCTTGACGATCTTGTCAGAGACGCGAGGTCGCCGATCCTCCGATCCGCGCAAAGCTGCGGAGGCCGCGTTCCGGGCGGCCACCACGCGCCGGCCGGAAGGTCCTGTGGAAGCCCCTGCCTCTGCCGCGATCCCCGGAATTCGCGAGAGCGTCACGCTGCGCATCGACAGCGCCGTGCTTGAGCATTTCCAGAAGGACGGTCCCGGTTGGCAGGACCGGATCAACGATGCACTGAAGGCGCTGATCGCGCGTTAGCGCCTGTGCCGTGACTGGGCCGCCAGTCCTGCGGACAAGTGCGGTGCACCCGATACGATCGATGCCGTCTCGGCCGGAGCGACGGGCGCTCCGGCGGCGAGCGTTCGGTCCTGTCGCGTCAGCGGCGCTGCGGTGCCGGCACCAGCCGGGCGCTGAAGCTGAGCAGGATCAGCAGCACGCCGAGGGCGAACTGCCAGCGCTCGATATCCCCGCCCATCGAAATGACAACCGCGTGCCCGATCACGATCAGGCCGGCGAGCGGGAAGCCGAATTGCAGGAGAGGGCGAAGGATGCGCAAGGCGCCGTCGCCTGCCATCAGCGCCGCCCCATCGCCCGGATCGGCCGGCGCAGGGGCCGTACCGTGTCCGTCCCCGCCACGTCCCGTTCGAGAGTGGCGATCGACAGGGGCTGGCCGCGACCGCGCAGGGCATGCGCGCCGAGGGAGCGAGCCTGGATGCCGGGTGGCAAATCCGGCAAACGGTCGAGCAGATCCTGCGAGATCAGGATGCTGGCGCCGAGCGGGCGGCACAGGGCCTCGATCCGGGAGGTGACGTTCACCGCATCCCCGAAATAGGCGATCTTGTGCCGGTCGACACCGACTTCGGCCGTCACGACCGAGCCGCCATGCAAGGCGGCCCGCAGGCGCGGCACCGTGCCGAAACGGGCGATCCAGCTGTCAGCCTCCGCTTCGATCTTGTCGAGCACGTCGAAGACGCAGGCGACGCAGCGTGCCTCGGGCAGGCCCCGGCTCATCGGCCAGGTGATCATGGCAAGGTCGCCGATATAGTCGTCGGTCGAGCCCAGATTGCGCCGCACCGGCTCGGCGAGGGCCGCGAAGACGGCGCTCAGATATTCCTGAGCGCGCAGGTCGCCATGGGTCTCGGCGAAAGCGGTCGAGCCGACCACGTCGAGGAACAGGAAGATCCGTTCCTCCTCAACCGGTCGGTGGTAGCGCCCGACGAGCAGGTTCACGAAGACCTCGGCCCCGATGAGGTCGCGCATGCGGATGACGAAGACCAGAAGCGCCGAGACGGCGAGCGCGTAGGTGAGCACGCGCGGCGTTATCCGGATCGCCTCGTTCAGCGGATCGCCCGTCAATCCGAAGGTCCAGACGACGAGGCCACCGAGGGCATTGCCGAGGACGATCATGGCGACGTAGGCGAGCTCGGCCGCCGGCACGAACAGGACGGCCGGCAGGCGGCGGATGTGGGCCTGGAGGCCTGCCAGGATCAGTCCGCGATCGAAGGCGAGGGCCGTGCCGCCCATGCACAGGCCGTAGGCGAGCCCGGCGAGCGGCGACGCGCCCGCGGCGAAGACGAAATTGTAGACGACGCCGGCCCCCGCCGTGGCGAGCAGGATGAAGATCCAGAACCAGCGATGCTGCGGCAGCATCCACGCCCCCCGTTCGGTCCACGTCCGCAGCGACGGCGAGGCCGGGCCGCCCGTAAGCGACATCCTGGCCGAAAGTCTACCACCGACGACGGGACCGACCCATTGCTCATTCCCCGTTGATGGCGTGAATAAGGCGGTCTACGCGGATGCGACGCGCCCGCCCCGAGCCCAACAACCACAGGTTGGGTTCTGCCGGACGCGCATGACGAAGCCGCGGACGCGTCGTGAAAGTCGGCGGCACGAGAGGGAGCGCTGCATGTACGCCAGAGGCTTCGGCTCGACGGGGGTACGGGTGCCCGTGATCGGCCAGGGCACGTGGCGCATCGACTCGGCGGACCGCTCCGCCGCGGTGGAGGCGTTGCGGGCCGGCATCGATGCGGGAATGACGCATATCGATACGGCCGAGATGTACGACGACGGCGAGGCGATCGTGCGCGAGGCCGTTGAAGGTCTCCGGGAGGAAGTCTTTCTCGTCTCCAAGGTGGTGCCCGGCAACGCGACGCGCCGCGGAGTCGTGCGCGCCTGCGAGCAGTCGCTGAAGCGCCTCGGCACCGACCGGCTCGACTGTTACCTGCTGCACTGGCCCGGTCATCATCCGCTCGAGGAAACGATTGCGGGGTTCGAGGACCTGCGCCGCGACGGCAAGATCCTGTCCTGGGGGCTCAGCAATTTCGACGTGGACGATCTGGAAGCCGCGCTGCGGATCGCCGGGCCCTACCGCATCGCCTGCAATCAGGTGCTCTACCACCTCGGCGAACGGGCCATCGAGCACGCGGTCATCCCCTGGTGCGCGCAGCACGGCGTCGCGCTCGTCGGCTACTCACCCTTCGGAAGCGGCGAATTTCCCGACCCGTCGAGCGCGGGCGGCGCCGTGCTCGCGAGCATCGCCCAAGCCCACGGGACGACGCCCTACGCGGTGGCCCTGGCTTTCCTCACGCGGCTCGACAACACCTTCACCGTGCCGAAGACCGTGCGCGCCGCGCGGGCGATCGAGAATGCCGGCGCTGCCGATCTCGTGTTGAACGCGGCCGAGATCGCGATGATCGATGCGCATTTCCCGCGGGGGCCGCGTCCCCGCACGCTGCCGATGCTATAGGTCGGCTTCGACCGTCGGCAGGCAGCATTTCTTGAACTTCTTGCCGCTGCCGCAGGGGCAGGGGTCATTGCGGCCCACATCCTTGTACGGGTTGCGCTGCGGCTCTCCGGCGCCCTCCGCCGTCCAGGCGAGGTCGTCCAGCGGATCGTCGAGGGTGCCGTAGCTCCAGCGGTCGAAGCGGCGCAGGTCGTCCGGCCGCGCCTCCGCCTTGCGCAGGGTCTCCTTGAACCAGGCGAAGTCGCTGAACTCATCGGTGATGCGTCCGTCGCGCCGCGCGGCCTCGACCCTTGGTGCCAGATCGCGGAAGCCGAGCTGCGCGATCGCCTCCTCCCAGCCGATCCAGGCCGGCGCCTCCTCGACGGCCGCGGAGGCCTCGTCGAAACGCACGAGCAGGGCGTGCAGGGCCTCCCGTGGGATCCGGCCTGTGTGGCAGAGGGTGATGCAGGCCGAGAACAACGCCTGCCGCACGGGATCGTCCACAGTGCTGTCGAGGATGAGCGCGAAGATCGGCGCCGGATCCCCATCGAACAGGCTCGCAACGACCTTGGCGAGCGTCGTGGTGACGGCGTCACCGAGATAGGCATCGACCGTGTCACCGTCCTGGCGCAGCAGACGCAGGAGCGGGGGCAGGGCGCGCCCGTCCCGGGCATGCGCCAGCACGTGCAGGCCCCAGAACATCAGGCTCGCTTCAGCCTCCTCCAGGTCGGCGCCGGAGGCGGACTTCTCGAGGAGCCGCAGGGTCTCCGGCGCGAGTACCTCCGGCCGCTCCAGCGCCTCGCGCAGCGCGGCCTTCGGCAGGTGGAGGGAGCCCGAGAGTGCCTCGATCAGCGCGGCGTCGTCCATGCTCCGCTCCTTGGGTGGCCGGTTCGGCGCCAGGCGATGCGATATGGGGAGAGCCCCGATCCGGTCGCTCCGCCGGCTTGTGGCGGGCGAGGCCGGGGCCCCGGTCAGGCCCGCAGGGTGGCGCCGGTCTTGCGCGCGACCTCGGCGACGATCCGCTGGCTCACCGTCTCGATCTCGGCATCGGTCAGGGTGCGCTCGACGGGCTGGAGCCGGACGGCGATGGCCACCGACTTCTGGCCCTCGGGGATGCCCGCGCCCTCGTAGATGTCGAACACGTCGATGCCTGCGACGAGCTTGCGCTCCGCGCCCTGCGCCGCGCGCACGATCTCGCCCGCCGGCACGTCGCGGCCGACCACGAAGGCGAAGTCGCGCGAGAGCGGCTGGAAGTCGGACAGCGCCAGGACGGGCTTGGTCTTGGTCGCCTTCTGCTTCGGCAGCGGCAGGGCGCCCAGATCGATCTCGAAGGCGACGAGCGTCCCCTTCAGGTCGAGGGCCTTCATGACCCGCGGATGGATCTCGCCGAAGAAGCCGACCTGATTCTTCGGCCCGAATTGCAGGGTGCCGGACCGGCCGGGATGGAGCCACGCCGGGCCGCCAGCGGCCACCTGCAGGCCACCAGTCGGCACGCCCAGGCTCGCCAGCAGGGCGAGGGCGTCGGCCTTGGCCTCGAAGGCGTCGACGGTCGCGGCCGTGCCGTCCCAGTGCCGGCCGGCCCCGGTGAAGCCGGCGGTGCCGCGGCGCAGGGCCGCCGCACGCAGGGACTGCCCCTCGGGCTCGTCGTTGCCGAAGCACTGGCCGACCTCGAACAGGGCCACATCCGGGTAGCCGCGGTCGGCGTTGCGCTGGGCCGCGCGCGCGAGGCCGGGGACGAGGCTCGGGCGCATGTCCGACAGGTCGGAGGCGATCGGGTTGGCGAGAACCAGATCCGCGCGTCCGCCCCCGAACAGTTCGGCATCGGCGTGCGGGATGAAGGACCAGGTCACCGCCTCCATCAGGCCGCGGCTCGCCAGCGCTCGGCGGGCGAGGCGGGTGCGCTTCTGCAGGGGCGTGAGCACGGATTTCGCGACGCTGGCGGGCCGGGGCAGGGGCTTCGCCTCGATCCGGTCGAGACCGGCGATGCGCACGATCTCCTCGACGAGATCCGCCTTACCCTCGACGTCCGGGCGCCAGGAGGGGGTGAGTACCTTCACCCGGTCGCCCGAGCCGGCCACGTGGAAGCCGAGGGACTCGAGGATCACCTTCATCTCCGGCCGCGGCAGGTCGATGCCGGCGAGCCGGCGCACCTCCGTCCACGGGAAGTCGATGACATGCTCGGTCTCGGGCAGCTCGCCCGCGATCACGGCCTCGGTCGGGCTGCCGCCGCAGATCTCGAGGACGAGGCGGGTGGCGATGTCGAGGCCGGGCAGGGTCGAGGCCGGATCGACGCCGCGCTCGAAGCGGTAGCGGGCATCCGTCACGACGCCGAGGCGCCGCCCGGTCTGTGCAATGTTCTGCGGATTCCACAGGGCCGATTCGATCAGCACGTCGGTGGTGGTCTCGTCGCAACCCGAGGCCTCGCCGCCGATGATGCCGGCGATCGACTCGATGCCCTGCCGATCAGCGATCACCACCATCTCGGCGGTGAGCGCGTGCGTGCGGCCGTCGAGCGCCTTCAGGCTCTCGCCCTCGCGGGCGAGGCGGACGGAGAGGTCGCCCTGCACCTTGGCCGCGTCGAAGACGTGCAGCGGCCGGCCGCGGTCGAAGGTCATGTAGTTGGTGATGTCGACGAGCGCGTTGATCGGGCGAAGCCCGATCGCCCGCAGCCGCGCCTGCATCCAGTCGGGCGAGGGCCCGTTGCGCACGCCGCGCACGAGGCGAAGGGCGAAGAGCGGGGCGAGGTCGCGGTGGTTCGGGTCGAGGTCGAGGCTGACGCCCACGGGGCAGGGGCCCTCGCCGCGCACCGGCGGCTGCGGCTCGCGCTTCAGGCTGCCGAGACCGGCCGCGGCGAGGTCGCGGGCGATGCCGGTGACGGCGGTGCAGTCCGGCCGGTTCGGGGTCAGGTTGATCTCGATGACCGGATCGTCGAGCCCGGCATAGAGCGCGTAGGGCGTGCCGACGGGCGCGTCCGCGGGCAGGTCGAGGATGCCGTCATGATCGTCGCCGAGGCCCAGCTCGGCGCCCGAGCAGAGCATGCCCCGGCTCTCGACACCGCGGATGGTGCCGACCGCGAGGGTGATGTTCTTGCCCGGAACGTAGGTGCCCGGCGGCGCGAAGACCGAGAGCATGCCGGCGCGGGCGTTGGGCGCGCCGCAGACCACCTGCAGCGGCTGGCCGTCGCCGGCATCGACGGTGCAGACGCGCAGCCGGTCGGCGTTCGGATGCTGCTCGGCGGTGAGCACCTTGGCCACGACGTAGGGCTTCAGGGCGGCGGCCTTGTCCTCGATGCCCTCGACCTCGAGGCCGATGCGCGTGAGCGTCTCGGCGATCTCGTCCAGGGTCGCGGTGGTATCGAGGTGGTCCTTGAGCCAGGAGAGCGTGAACTTCATCGGATAGGTCCCTCGGCAGGCGCCGGTCGGGCCGGCGCGCCGGGCAGGATGCGCGGAGGGCGGCCCGCGGCCGCCGCAGGGATCAGGCGGTCAGGCCGGCGACCAGGCTCGGCACGTCGAGCGGGCGGAAGCCGTAATGGTCGAGCCAGCGCACATCCGCCTCGAAGAAGGGGCGCAGGTCCGGCATGCCGTATTTGAGCATGGCGATGCGGTCGAGACCGACGCCGAAGGCGAAGCCCTGGACCTGGTCCGGATCGAGACCGCAATTGCGCAGCACGTTGGGGTGGACCATGCCGCAGCCGAGGATCTCCAGCCAATCCGTGCCCTCGCCGAAACGGATCTCGCCGCCCTTGCGGGCGCACTGGATGTCGACCTCGGCCGAGGGCTCCGTGAAGGGGAAGAACGAGGGCCGAAAGCGCATCTTCACGGCGTCAACCTCGAAGAAGGCGCGGCAGAACTCCTCCAGGACCCATTTCAGGTTCGCGATATTGGCCGCCGAGTCGATCACCAGCCCCTCGCACTGGTGGAACATCGGCGTGTGGGTCTGGTCGGAATCGTGCCGGTAGGTCCGGCCCGGGATGATCACCCGGATCGGCGGCGCCTTGGTGCGCATGGTGCGGATCTGGACCGGCGAGGTGTGCGTGCGCAGCACCTTCCGCTTCCCCTGCGCGTCGGGCGCGAGGAAGAAGGTGTCGTGCATCTCGCGCGCCGGATGGCCGGGCGGGAAGTTGAGCGCGGTGAAGTTCAGCTCGTCCGTCTCGATGTCCGGCCCCTCGGCCACCGCGAAGCCCATATCGGCGAAGATCGCGGTGATCTCGTCCACGACCTGGGAGATCGGGTGGATGCGTCCGCGCGCTTCCGGCGCCTCGCGCAAGGGCAGCGTCACATCGATCCGCTCGGCTGCGAGACGGGCCTCGAGCGCCGCCTCGGCGAGCGCTTCCCGGCGGCCGGCAAGCGCGCCCTGAACGCGGTCGCGCAGCCCGTTGATCTGGGGGCCGCGGGTCTTGCGCTCGTCGGGCGTCATGGCGCCCAAGGTCTTCAGGAGGTCCGAGACGCTGCCCTTCTTGCCGAGCGCGGCGACGCGCACGGCCTCGAGCGCCGCCTCGTCGGAGGCGGATTCGACCTGGGCCAGGAGATCGCGTTCGAGGGTGTCGAGGTCGGTCGTTGCCATGTCGCCGGTCGTCATGTCGCCGCTGGTCGTGCTGGTGCGGAGGCGTTTGCGCGTTTGCGCGATCTCACGCAAGCGCGCAAACGACGGGCGCCCGCATCGCCGCATTGCGAGGCGCCGGAAAAAGCAAAGGCGCGGCGCTCACGAGGAGCGCCGCGCCTTTCGCAGCATCGCGGGATGCCGGGTCGCGCTCAGGCGGCCTTCGGGAGGGCGGCCTTGGCCTTCTCGACGACGGCGGCGAAGCTCGCCGGCTCGTGGATGGCGAGCTCCGACAGGGCCTTGCGGTCGACGACGATGCCCGACTTGGCGAGGCCATTGATGAAGCGCGAATAGGTCAGGCCATGCTCACGGACCGCGGCGTTGAGGCGCTGGATCCAGAGGGCGCGGAAGGTGCGCTTCTTGTTCTTGCGGTCGCGGTAGGCATACTGCATGCCCTTCTCGACCGCCTGCTTGGCGATGCGGATCGTGTTCTTGCGACGGCCGTAATAGCCCTTCGCCGCCTTCAGGACCTTCTTGTGCTTCGCGTGACTCGTCACGCCGCGCTTGACGCGGGCCATGGGATATCTCCTGGAATTCTAGAATTCAGATACGCTTAAGGATGAAGGACTTACCGCTGGTTCGGCAGGAAGTACTTCTTCACGTTGGCGGCGTCGCCCTCGAACAGGGTCGTGGTGCCGCGCAGGTTGCGGATCTGCTTCGTCGTCCGCTTGATCATCCCGTGGCGCTTGCCGGCCTGGGCGTAGAGGACCTTGCCGGTCCCGGTGATCTTGAAGCGCTTCTTGGCGCCCGATTTCGTCTTCAGCTTGGGCATTTGGCTCTCCGATAGCGCGAACGCTTCCGGCCGGGAGACCGGAACCACGCGCCTTTGATGCTTCATTGAGGAGCAGCACGAACCGCCACGGCAGCCCTACGGCCGGGCGGTTCGACGCGGGGCGGCTTATGACAGAAACGAGACGCCGCATCAATGCCCGGCCCCGAAGGCGCGCCGCCTGCGGCGTCGCCCGGCGCGGCTGGGGCGCATCCGGCCCGAAACCGCGCACGAATCAGCGGTGAGGCGTGGAAATCGGGGACCGGTTTGCGCGTTGCACAAATCGCGCGTGACCGTGGCGGTGCCCAGGAACCATAAACCTTGGCCGTCCGTTTCGTTCATGTCCCACTCAGGCCCGAACGGGTTAGATCCCCGAAATTCCGGCCTTCACAGGAGACACTTTCGTGCGCATTGCCCAGATTGCCCCGCTTTCGGAGGCCGTCCCTCCGAAGTTCTACGGCGGCACCGAGCGCGTCGTGAGCTGGATCACCGAAGAACTCGTCCGCCAGGGCCATGATGTGACCCTGTTCGCCAGCGGCGATTCCCAGACGAGCGCCAAGCTTGCGGCCTGCACGCCGGAGGGCCTGCGCCTGCTCGGCTACCGCGACCACACCGCGAGCCATCTCGCGATGCTGCATCAGGTCCATCGCAGGGCGCACGAATTCGACATCCTGCACTTCCACATCGACCTGCTGCAGTACCCGATGTTCGAGGATCTCTACTACAAGTGCGTCACCACGATGCACGGCCGCCTCGACGTGCCGGACTTCATGCCGGTCTACAAGACCTTCACCGGCATGCCCCTGGTGTCGATCTCCGACAACCAGCGCCTGCCCATGCCCTCGAACTCGAACTGGCTGTCGACCATCCATCACGGCCTGCCGGCGGAGAACTGCCCGTTCTACCCCGAATCGAAGGGCGGCTACCTCGCCTTCCTCGGCCGCATCTCGCCCGAGAAGCGCCCCGACCGCGCGATCGAGATGGCCAAGCGCTCCGGCGTGCCGCTGAAGATCGCCGCGAAGGTCGACAAGGCGGACCAGGAGTACTGGGACGAGGTCATCGAGCCGATGATCCACCACCCGCTGATCGAGTATATCGGCGAGATCAACGAGGAGCAGAAGAAGGACTTCCTCGGCAACGCGCTGGCGCTCGCCTTCCCGATCGATTGGCCGGAGCCCTTCGGCCTGGTGATGATCGAGGCGATGTCGGCCGGCACCCCGGTGATCGCCTTCCGCAACGGCTCGGTCCCCGAGGTGATCAAGGACGGTGTCGGCGGCGTGCTCTGCGACTCGATGGACGAGGCGGTCGCCGCGGTGGACAAGGTCAAGACGATGAGCCGCGCCGGCGTGCGCCGCCACTTCGAGACCGCCTTCACCGCCGAATGCATGGTGAAGAAGTACGTCGCCGCCTACGAGGAGCTGCTCTCGCGCCAGGGCGAGGTCATCAAGCTCTCCAAGGCCGCGCCCTTCGCGCCGCATTATGGCGAGATGAACGGCACCGCCCGTCCGGCGATCTCGGTCGCCGCCATGCCGGCCTGACGACGGCGACGCCGGATTTCGTGCCGGCGCCGGGCCTGCTTCGGGCCGGGCACCCTCTCCC
>Ga0126362_10000303_pt1 | contig 27739 bp, 11 predicted proteins | sample ANMtaG_FD_126269 | JGI IMG/M metagenome (GOLD analysis project Ga0126362, IMG submission 126269) | Continental margin sediment microbial communities from North Pacific Ocean - ANME2c_DSS_Sorted | ecosystem: Environmental > Aquatic > Marine > Continental margin > Sediment | place: Pacific Ocean... | reverse complement strand
TCGAAGACCTCGGGCTTGAGGGTCTGTCGGCGGGCGAAGGCGAGGAGCTGGCTGGTGAGCTTGGCGGCGCGGTCGACGGTGTCGGAGACGGCATCCATGTAGCGGCGTCGGCGCTCCTCGGGCAGGTCGGGCCGGCGCAGGAAGTCGACGGACGAGCGGATGATGGTGAGGAGGTTGTTGAAGTCGTGGGCGACGCCGCCGGTGAGCTGGCCCACCGCCTCCATCTTCTGTGACTGGCGCAGCGCTTCCTCGGCGATCGTCCGCTCCTCGATCGCCTCGGCGACCCGGCTCTCCAGGGTCGCGTTCAGCTCGCGCAGCTGCGCCTCCCGGGTGCGCAGCTGCTCCAATCGGGCCCGGGCCTCGTATTGACGGCGCCGGCCGCGCAGCGCCGTCACCACGACGCTGATCAGTGTGGTCGGGTGGAAGGGCCGCTCCAGAAAGCTGACATTGCCCAGCACCTTCGACAGCCGCGCCGCGGTCGGGTTGCGTTCGGATCCGCCGCCCTGCCGGGTCAGCAGGATGAACGGCATGTCGGACCACGCCGGCTGCTCCGCGATCCAGGCGGCGAGCGGCGCCAGGTCGGCGGTGCGCACCGCCTCTTCGGTCACCAGGACCGCTCCCGCGGTCTCGGAGAGGCTCTGCACAAGTCCCGGCAGGTCCGGCACGATCAAGGCCGCGAGGTCGGCATCGACGAGCAGGGCCCGAGCCAGCTCGGCGTCGCGCCCGTGCGGCGCGAGGATCAGTACGCGCTCGGAAAGCGGGTTGCCGGGCCTCGTCACGCGGGATCGCTGTCCAAGAGGCTCGTGTCGTCGCCCCGGATCGGCGTCGGAACCCCCCGCAGAATGCCCTGGAACGAGCGCAGCGGCTCGCCGACTCTCAGGCCCGACGCGGTGATGCGGTACTCGCGGATCGTGTTCTCGTGCGCGCCGGTCCGCTTCTTCACCGCCGAGATGGCGCGGCGCACCTGCCCCAGCGCCTCGAAATAGCGCAGCAGGACCACGGTATCGGCCAGGTAGGTGACGTCCACGGGGCTCTTCATGTCGCCGACCAGCCCGTGCTGCGCGACCGTCAGGAAGGTCGTGACGCCCTGCCGGTTCAGGTACTGCAGCAGTTCGTGAACGTGCAGGATCAGGGCATTCTCCTGCGGCATCGCCGCCTGGTAGCCGTTGAGACTGTCGATCACCACCGTCTTGGCCTGCGCCTCGTCGACCTGCCGGCGCACGAGGTTGGCGAATTCCCCCGGCGACAGCTCGGCTGCGTCGACCTGATTGATCGTCAGCGCGCCGGCATCGCGCAGTCCGGCGAGGTCGAAGCCCATCGCCCGGGTGCGTTCCAGCATCACCCCGAGTTCCTCGTCGAAGACGAACATCGCCGCCTTCTCGCCGCGGGCGGTGGCGGCCAGCACGTACTGGATCGCGAGCAGCGACTTGCCGGTGCCGGCCGGCCCGAGGATCAGGGTGCTCGATCCCGTCTCGACGCCGCCGCCGAGCAGCGCGTCGAGTTCGGTCACGCCGCTCTTGATCTGGCTGCGGACGAACGCCGTCTTGTGCTCCAGCGAGACCAGGCGCGGAAAGACCTGGACGCCGCCCGTCGTGATGGTGAAGTCGTGGTAGCCGCCGCGGAACCGCTGGCCCCTGTATTTCACCACACGCAGCCGCCGCCGCTCGGCACCGTAATCGGGCGCCAGCTCCTCCAGCCGGATCACCGCATGGGCAATGCTGTGCACCGCCTTGTCCTGCGCCTCTGCGGTGAGGTCGTCGAGAAGCAGCACGGTGGAGTCGTGGCGTGCGAAGTAGTGCTTCAGGGCCAGGATCTGCCGGCGATAGCGCAGCGATCCCGCGGCGAGCAGCCGGATCTCGGACAGGCTGTCGAGCACGATCCGGGCCGGCTTGATCGCTTCGACCTGCGTGAAGATAACCCGGGTAGTCTCCCCGAGTTCGAGATCAGAGGAATACAGCAGGCTCTGCTGCTGCTCGGCGTCGAGCACGCTCTCGGGCGGGATCACCTCGTAGACGGTGATGCGGTCGCTGATCGTCCAGCCATGCGAACGCGCGGTCTCGCGCAGCTCCTCGTGGGTCTCGGACAGACTGATATAGAGTCCGCGCTCGCCGAGCTCCGCTCCAGCCAGCAGGAATTGCAGGGCGATCGTGGTCTTGCCGGTGCCGGGGTTGCCCTCCATCAGGTAGAGGCGCTCACGCCTCAAGCCGCCGCCGAGCACGTCGTCGAGGCCCTGGACACCGAGCATGGCCTTGTCGAGGGAGTCGGAGGGAGCGGCCATGGCCAGTTTGCTCGGTTCCGAAAGGGTCGGGCAGGTCACGAGCGCAGCCTCCCGTGCAGCACCCGTAGCCCCGGATGCGATGGACGCCAAGGGGGCCGCCCATCAAGCTCCGGTGGGCCAAACAGCACAGGTTTCCCCGGTGCCTGCCCCGGCTCCGCATCGGTCAGCCGCGATCATCGCATGCCGGACGTCTCTGGATTTGGCCCTCCGACTCGATCCGCGCGTGCAGAGCCGGGCCAGCCGGGAGCGCCCGGCACGGAACGATGGATGGGTCATCCCACGGCCCGCCCGCATGCGCCCGGTCTCGGCGATCACGCGGTCTTCGTCTTTCTGTGTAGAGAATGCGTCAGCACGATCCTCGGGCGAATTCCAAAACTTCAGGCCGACGATACGTCGCAAATTTGAGAACGAGCATGACAATGGACTTGCCGGTGGTCTTGAAGTGCGCCTTATTGCGAATATGATGCCGAAAATATTGGTAGACATCAGCATATTGGCGCCGACGTTGCGGTGCGTCGATGATACAAGGCCCGCAAAAGATTGAAGTCCGGCGGCGCTTTAACCGGCCGTTAACCATTTGTTAACCATCCCTGGTCTGGTGTCCTGTGAACCCAGGACGCGCCCCCCGCGAGTTCTCACCCCGGGATCACCAGACGTCATGCCGATCGGACGCTTCGTCTCCGCGCGCCACCTGTTCGCCGCCGTGCTCGCGGCCGCCACCGGCCTCGGCGGGGCGGTCGTGCTCTCCACGAGCCAGGACAGAGGCGCCCTGGTCTCGGACGGTGCCGCGCGGACGCAGCAGGCGGTCGCGCTGATCGCGGACAATCTCGACCGCGCGATGCTGACGGTGGCCCGCGACGTCAGCCTCGGCACCGAGAACGTGCTCCTGCAGGCGCTCGACGCGCCGCCCGAGGCGCTGGCGGCGTTCTTCGCGCGCTGGCAGAAAATCCAGCCCGGTTACGCCGATGTGATGCTGGCGGACCGGTCGGGGCGCGTCCTCGCGACGGCGAGCGGGCGCTTCCTGGGCGCGAACGTGTCGAGCACCAGCTGGTTCGCCCGCGCCCTCGGCGGCGTGGTGATCGGGGATGCCGCGGAGAACAGCCGAGCCGGCGTGCAGAACGCCCGCAATCTCATCGTGGCCGCCCCCGTCGGCGCGGTGTCCGGGCACGCCGCGAGCGCCGTACTCGCCGTCCAGCTGACGACCGACTGGGCGGACGAGACCATCGCCGCGACCCGGCGAGCCTTGCCGGAGATCCAGCGTGAGCTGGCGATCACCGTCCTGAACGCGAGCGGGCGACCCGTCCACCGTTCCGGACCCGAGATCGAGCTGACCGGTTCCGACAGCCTCGGCGTGACGGCTCCGGTCGGCAAGCCGGAGATCGGCGGCCTCAACTGGCTCGTGAGCGCGCGACGCGATGGGCCCGCTCTCGGCGGCCCTATCCGCGCCACCCCGCTGCTGGCCCTGCTGGCCGCGATGCTCGCCGCCGGCGGGCTCGGCTGGCTGCTCGGCGGATTGCTGGGGCGCGCCGCCGCCGGCATCGGCCGGATCGGCGCACAGGATAACCCTGAGGCTCCGGTCGGCCGGTGCGTCGTCCGCGAACTGCACGCGCTCGCCGAGACCGCCCGCGAGGCGGCCACCCGCAGCCAGGGTCGCGAGCGCCTGCTCAACGCGACGCGCGTCGCGCTCGGCCGCAGCCGCGAGCGCCTGCACGCCGCGCGCGTGATGGCCGGGGCGACCTGCTGGGAGGTCGATCTCGGCGCCGGGCAGGTCTTCTGGACGGACGGTGCGCAGAATACGGCGAGCCGGGCGGTGGAGCGCGTCTGCGAACTCGAGGCCATCCTCGCGCATATCGAGGACGGGGACCGGGACCTGCTTCGGGCCGCGATGCGCGAGGCGCTCGCCGATCGCGGCAGCATCCGGGAGATCGCGGTGCGCACGATGCAGGGCCAGGAGGAGATCTCGGGCCGCCGGCTTGTCCTGCGGGTGGCCGCGCTCGGACCGAAGGTGGCCTCGCGGCTGCACGTGGTCAGCCGCGAGGTCGCGCCCGTGCTTGCGCCGCCCGTCGAGGGTGGCCTGGCGATCCCGGCGGAGGGGCGTGCGCCGACGGAGCGCCGCCAGGATTCGGCGATGCGCGCGGTCGTCTCGGGCATCGTGCACGACGTGAACAACGCGCTGACGACCGTGATGACCGCCCTGGGCACATTTCAGCGCTCGCAGGATGCCGCGAGCCAGAGCGGGCAGCACCTGACCGGTTCCGCCCTGCGCGCCGCCCGGCGCGGCGCCTCGCTGACCCGCTGCATCACGAGCCTCGCCCGGCGTGAGGCGCCTCCCGTCTGCGACCTCGACCTCGCCCCGATGCTCGACGACGTGGTCGAGTTCATGCGCAACACCGCGCTCTCCGACATCCTCGTCGCCCTGTCCCGTGACGAGGACCTGCCGCGCCTGCGCTGTAGCGAGCACGCGTTCGAACTCGTCCTTCTGAACCTTGCCTGCGAACTGAAGCACGGTATGCCGTCCGGCGCCGTCCTCTCGATCGTCGCCGAGCGTCTGACGCACGATTCCGAGTTCCCGCTCCTCGGCCAGGCGACGGTGCGCATCCGCCTGTCCAGCCCGCACGAGGCCGCCGCCGGCCAGGGGCAGGCGGCGGTCCGCGAGCTGATGGACGACCTCGGCGGTCGGGTCGATGTCGAGGCGAGCGCGGACGGCACCACCGTCAGCCTCTATTTCCCGGCCGTCGAGGCGCCGGCCGCCAGGCTCGGCTCCCGGGCGACGCCGCTCGGGCCGTCCGACATCCTGGTGGTGGAGGCGGATCCGCTGGTCCGCGCGGCCATCGCGGACTCGCTGAGCGATCTCGGCCACACCGTCACGGTGGCGACTTCGGGTCCGCAGGCGCTGGAGATCCTGGCGGCGCGGCGCGATTTCGCGCTCGTCCTCTGCGACTACGCTCTGCCCGACCCGGGCGGCCTCCACCTCGCCTCGGTCATCTCGCGGACCCATCCGCGCATCCGCATCGTCCTGACGGGCGTGCGCAACCAGATGCCGGCGAACGCCTACACCTTCCAGGTTCTCCACAAACCGTTCGGAGCCGCCGAGCTCGCCGCGTCCCTCGACCGCAGCACGGTGCCCGAAGCGCAGGCCGCCTGATCGCCACGGGGGGAGAGCGACCGAAGGGGGCCCGCGTGTCGGCAATCCTTGTGGTCTGGACGGGGCTCGGGCCCGATCCCGAGCCGGCGCATCGTCGAGATGCGGCGTGGGGCGGCATGAGCCCGCGACGGCCACGGCCGGACGTCCCAGGACGCCGATAGGCGGCGCGAGCCGGAGCTGTTTCATCTCCGGAAGAGCGAGCGCGAGCCTTTCGGCGACGCACCGGGCGACGCCTCAGCGTAAGCCCGAGCCGAAACTCCGACACCACTGCGACCCCGGACGCCACGCGGCCGGACCTGCGCCCCTCGGCGACATGTCATGTGCGATGCCCGCAGGGTCTACGGGGACGTATGAGTTCGCAGATCCCTATGATCGACCTGAAAAACCTGATTTCATCCAGTACATCTATCGGGTTGCAGTGCAGCAATGCGATCTATGATCCAAATTCGTGCGAAGTCAGGTCAACGAGTTATCAGAAGAGGAATTAAGTCTCTAATATGAATTGACCTGTGCTCATTTAATACTCAGGCGCGCATAGAAACTGGTCTGATTTCTGCAGATGCGAGCTGTTGCTACATTGCATCAATAGCTGTCTGAGGGGGATATAATCCAGACAAAAACGCTGCGTTAACCATTTGTTAACTACGGGGCGACTCCTCTGGCAGGGCGGCATCGGTCGCGTCAGGCATCCTATTCGGGGAAGACCGTTGTCTTCTAATGCAGCCAAGCTGATTCCAGTGTTCGCAGCGCTGGCGCTCGGGACGAGCGCTCAGACCGCTGTCGCGGCCGATTGGTACACTGGGGCCGAGCGCGAGATCCCGCGGGACGATTGGATCGTGGCCATCGACGCCGCCGCGACCGTGACGTCGAACAGCTCCGCCTTCGGCGCGGTCACGGCGACGATCGCGCCGGTCAATACGCTCCTGGACAGCGGTCCGCGCGTCCGGCTCCAGGGTGTCGCCGGCACCTACACCTATCCGGGCACCGTCACCGGGCAGACCGTCCGCGGCGTGCAGCAGGAGGGATCGGTCCTGTTCGGCTACGAGTGGATCTGGCAGCAGGCCGCGGTCGCGGGCTATGTCGGCTTCAACGTCCGCAACAACGAGCTCTCGATCCTCGATCCGGGCAACCCCGTCGTCGGCACGGGCATCGGCGGGAAGGTGGCGGCCGACATCTACCTGAATCCGACGCCGGACCAGTTCTACGCCGTCAATGCGTCGTACTCGACGCAATTCAACGCCTATTACGTGCGTGCGCGGGCCGGCTTCGCCGTTTTCAACGGCGTGTTCATCGGACCGGAAGCCACCCTGCTCGGCGACGACTTCTTCAACAGTTGGCGCGTCGGCGGTCATCTGACCGGCTTCGCGCTCGGACCGATGAAGTTCTCCGTCGGCGCCGGCTACGCCTACGACCGTGTCCGCAAGGGCGGGTACTACACCAGCATCGAGAGCCGCATGGCCTTCTGAGGCCCTTCACCGCGCGGGTCGGCCCGCCGCGCGGGATCCCGGGCCTCGTCGGGCCCGAACGATGCCCTTGAACCCTGGAGTCGTACCGTGCCGGCCTTTCTGGTCCGAACCATCTGGCTGTCGAGCGCGATCGTGGTGCTCCTGCTTCTGGCGCAGCCGATCGGAACGCCCGCGCAGCTCGAGCTGAGCCTCGGCGCGATCGTGCTGATGGCACTGCTGTGGGTGTTCGGGCGCGGGCGGGTGGCCCGGTCGATGTTCCTGGCGGTCGGCAGCCTGGTGGTGCTGCGCTACCTCTACTGGCGCCTGTCGAGCACGCTGCCGCCGATGAGCGATCCGTTCGGTTTCGGAGCCGGGCTGATCCTGCTCGCGGCGGAACTGTACTGCTTCTACATTCTGGCCGTCAGCCTCGTCGTGAATGCGGACCCGCTGGTGCGCGTCCCGGCGCCGGCCGGGGACGATGAGGACCTGCCCACCGTCGATATCTTCGTGCCGAGCTACAACGAGGACCGGCACATCCTGGCGACGACCCTCGCGGCGGCGCGCGCCATCGACTATCCCGCCGACAAGCTGACGGTCTGGCTCCTCGACGACGGGGGCACCGACCAGAAGTGCTCAGACACCGACTCCGCGAAAGCGGCGGAGGCGCGGGCGCGCCGTCAGGTGCTGCAAGCGCTCTGCGACGATCTCGGCGTCAGCTACCTGACCCGCCCGCGCAACGTGCACGCGAAGGCCGGCAACCTGAATAACGGCCTGCGGCACGCCACGGGCGAGATCGTCGTCGTCCTCGACGCCGACCACGTGCCGTTCCGCTCGTTCCTGCGCGAGACGATCGGCCATTTCGCGCGGGACCCCAAGCTGTTCCTGGTCCAGACCCCGCACGCCTTCCTCAACCCCGACCCGCTCGAGCGGAACCTGCAGACCTTCGACCGCATGCCGTCCGAGAACGAGATGTTCTACGCGATCAGCCAGTGCGGCCTCGACAAGTGGAACGGCTCGTTCTTCTGCGGCTCGGCCGCGCTCCTGCGCCGCGCGGCGCTGGAGGAGGCCGGCGGCTTCTCGGGCGTGACGATCACCGAGGATTGCGAGACTGCCTTCGAGCTGCACTCGCGCGGGTGGACCAGCGTCTACGTCGACAAGCCTCTGATCGCTGGGCTGCAGCCCGAGACGCTGTCGGACTTCATCGGCCAGCGCTCGCGCTGGTGCCAGGGCATGCTCCAGATCATGCTCCTGAAGAACCCGCTGTTCAAGTCGGGTCTCAAGCCGATCCAGCGGCTTTGCTACATGTCGAGCATGACGTTCTGGTTCTTCCCGCTGCCGCGTCTGATCTTCATGGTGGCGCCGCTGCTGTACATCTTCTTCGACATGAAGATCGTCGTCGCCAACGTCGATGAAGCGATCGCCTACACGGCGACCTACATCGCCGTGAACCTGATGATGCAGAACTATCTCTACGGCCGGGTCCGCTGGCCGTTCGTCTCGGAACTCTACGAGTACGTCCAGGGCCTGTTCCTGATCAAGGCGACGGCGGCCGTGATCCTCTCGCCGAGGAAGCCGCAGTTCAAGGTGACCGCCAAGAACGTCTCGCTCGACCACGATCAGCTCTCGCCGCTCGCGCTGCCCTACATCCTCGTCTACGCGGTCCTGCTCGCGGGCATGGTGGTCGCGACCTATCGCTACCTGTTCGAGCCCGGCATCACGAACCTGATGCTCGTCGTCGGGCTCTGGAACCTGTTCGGCCTGCTCACGGCCGGCGCCGCGCTCGGTGTGGCGGCCGAGCGGCGCCAGACCGAGAAGTCGCCCTCGCTTGCGGTCGACCGCAAGGCGGTCCTGACCATCAACGGCATGGCGATCGACGTCGCCGTGGACCGGATTTCGAGCGCGCGCTGCCGCGTGCGCATGGATGCGGTTCTGCCGGTCCGCCGCAGCGACGACAGCTTCTCGGGCACCCTGTCCGTGCGCCCGCACTGGGCGATGCCCACCGACGAGATCTCGGCGATCCCGGTCCGGGTCGCGGGCGTGACGGCGGCGGGCGAGGAATCGGTCTGCGACCTCGCCTTCGAGGCGCTGCCGCCGCAGGCCTATTTCGCTCTGGCCGACCTCATGTACGGCGACGCCGGCGCGATGACCCGCTTCCAGCAGCGTCGCCGCACGCACAAGGACCTGCTGACGGGCACGCTCCAGTTCATCTGGTGGGGGCTGATCGGCCCGTTCCGTGTCCTCTCCTGTCTGTCGGCCCGCGCCGAGACGCGCCGCGCGACCGAGGCGGCCCAGGACGTGCCGGTGCCGCGCACGGTCGGCATGCGCCGCCGCCTCAATGCCCCGGTCCCGGAGCCCACCCCGGCACAGGTCGTCCCGCAGCCGATGGCCGCGCGCGCCGAGGCGGCGCCCCGCGTCCGGGCCGCCGAGCCGGATGAGGCCACGTCGAGCTGGTTGCAGATGATGCTCGAGTTGGAGAACGCCGCGCTGGCGCACAAGCGGAGCCGGCGTTCCTCCGATCTTCCGGCGTCGAACAACGCGACCGCCGGCTGATCCGCGATGCGCGACCGTTTCCGCTATCCTGCCGCCCCCGCGAGCCTGTCAGAGAGGCGTCCCATGTCCGCAGATGCCCTCAAAGACCGTCGCCGTGCCAGCCGCCGCCTGGGCTTCGGGCTGCTCGCCTCCGCCGGGTTCCTGCTTCTCGGGGCCGGGGCGGATGCGCAGAGCTTCCTCGGTTCCGGGGCGCCGCGGGCGCTGGCCGTGCCGAATGCGGATCCGGCCGCCGCTCAGGCGCAGCCGGCCCCGGACCCGGCTCCGCTGCGGCCGGTGCGGCCGGACGTCGCCGAGCCGGTGGCCGCGACGACCGCTCTGCCCGTGCCGCAGCGGCCGCTCCCGGCCGTGGGCGGCAGCCTGCGCCTGAGCGGCGAGGAAAGCAGCCTGCAATGGCCGGTCTACCTGACCGATGCCCAGACCCGGGAACGCCTGCGGTTCCGCATCGGCTACCTGTCGGCGATCTCCGTCGTCCCCCACGAATCCTTCCTGACCGCGTCGGTCAACGACGTCGTCATCGGCCGGACCGAGATCAAGGCGCCCGGCGCCGTGCGCATCATCGAGTTCGAGGTGCCGCCGGGTCTGCTCAAGCCGGGCTACAACGCCGTGACGATCGCCGGATCCCAGCGGCATCGCGTCGACTGCTCCCTGCAGGCGACCTTCGAATTGTGGACCCAGATCGATCCGTCCTGGACCGGCTTCGTGGTCCCCCAGGCGACCGAGGCGGGCGGCCTGCGCGGCCTGCCGGCGGTGATGCCCGATGCCCGGGGGATCGTTCCGATCCGCGTGGTCCTCGGCAACCGGCCGGCCTTCGCCGGCTTCGAGCGGATCCTCGCGGTCCTCCAGCACATCGCGCTCGCGGGGCGCTACAGCCAGGTCGCGGTCGATTTCGGGCCGGCCCTGTCGGGACGCGCCGGCCTGAACCTCGTCGTGGGCGGAGCGCAGGCGGAGGCCGCCGGGTCGCAGCCCCTGTCCATCGAGCCGGCCCAGGCGGATCGGCCGCTGACCCTCGTCCTGGCCGGCGACGGCCCGGCCGAGATGGACGCCGCGATCCAGGCCCTGCGGGCGGCCGCGGCGGCCGAGCCGGTCGGGAGCCCGCAGGGCCTGCAGGCCTTCGCCCTGGCGCGCGGCGTGCCGACCCGGGGCGGCGAGACCCTGCGGCTCTCCGCGCTCGGCGTGAGCAACCGGGAGTTCGCCGGGCGCCTGTTCCGGACGGGCTTCGACGTGGTGCTGCCGACCGATTTCGTCCCGGCCGACTACGCCAAGGTCAACCTGCGTCTGGCCGGCGGCTACGCGGCCGGGCTCGATGTCGGCGCTCAGGTCATCGTCGACATCAACGGCCGCAACGTCGCGAGCCTGCCGATGCCGCGCTCGGGCGGCGATGTCTTCCAAGATGCGCAACTCGCCCTGCCGCTGGGCCGCTGGCGGCCCGGCCGCAACAGGATCGAGGTCAGCGCCTTCCTGCCCGCCCAGAACGACAGGGTCTGCGAGGACGGTACCGAGCGGAAGCGCTTCCTGTTCTTGAGCGATTCGACGCTGACGATTCCGAACCTCGCCCGGGCCGTGCGCCTGCCCGATCTGGCTGCGACCCTCGGCGACGTGCCCAGGCTCGCCCAGGACCGGCGTCCACGCCTGGTCGTGCCCGCGCCCGATCGCGACGCGATGGCCGCGGCCGCGACGATCGTCGTCCAGATGGCGCTGGCCGCCAATCGCGCCATCGATTTCGAGCTGGTCGCCGATCAGGGCCGCAATCGCCACACGCCGACGATCGTCGTCGCCCCGGCCCGCGCGCTCGATCCGGACACCCTGCGCGCCGTCGGGCTCAATCCCGATCAGATCCGGCAGATCTGGCAGGGCCGCGCGGCGGCCGGCCAAGCGACGGAGACCGTGCGCGAGGCGGTCGTCGACGGCCTGAGCCTCGATCGCCTGCGCAGCAATGTGCTGCCGGCCTGCGCCCTGCCGGCGGCCGCCCCGCGCAACGCCGTGGCGGCGAGCCAGCGCATCCGCGTATCCTCGGCCGATAACGAGGGGCGAGAACTGGCCTCCGCCTGGAGCGTCGCCGTCCGGCCGCAGAACACGGTGGGCGGCTACGTGTCCGACCTCTCGAGCCGGTTCGCCACCGCGACCGAGGGCGCCCTCCGCGGGACGGCGGCCTGGCTGAGCAATCAGGTCCAGGAGCCGGAGATCGAGATCGGTCCGCAGGCCTCGCTCGTGGTGAGCCAGGGTGTGTCCGGCCGGGACATGAACAGCCTGGTGACCGTGTTCACGGCTCCGAACGCTGCGACGCTCGCGGCCTCGGCGATCTGTCTCACGGCGCCCGCGATCTGGAACCGGCTGGAGGGGCGCACCGTCTCCCTCGACGCCGATACCGGGACGCTCGCGCAGTACGAGGCGAAGCAGGCCGCGTTCTTCGAGACGGGCGGCGGCAGCTTCGAGAACATGCGGCTCGTCATGGCCGGGTGGTTCTCCACCAACCCGACCTTCTTCGCGCTGATCCTGTTCGCGGCGGCGGTCACGCTCGGGCTGAGCACGACGGCGATGTTGCGCGGCGTCGGCCGCAGCAATCCCGGCCGGCAGGGAGCCGCCGCAGGGACCGAGACCGAGACCGGCGAGGCGTCACGATGAAGCGATCGCACCTGCTGGCCGCCGCCGGGTTGGCCCTCGTGGCGCTGGCGCCTCTCGGACGCGCGCAGGAGGTTGGGCGCGGGCAGGATCAGGCCGAGCCGCCGTCCGCGACCCAAGCGGCGCCGAAGGCGCGCCCGGAGGAGGCCGGCCGCATGCTGAACGCCCTCGCCGACGGTCCGGGCTGGCGCAGCTACAAGGCCCGCTTCGTGACCGATCAGGGCCGCGTCGTCGACACCGCGAACGGGCGGATCAGCCACAGCGAGGGCCAGGGCTACGGCATGCTGCTCGCCGTCGCGGCGGGCGACAAGGACGCCTTCCGGCGGATCTGGGACTGGACCCGCGCCAATCTCATGGTGCGCGAGGACGCGTTGCTGGCCTGGCGTTGGGAGCCGGACAAGCGGCCGGGCGTCGCCGACATGAACAACGCGACCGACGGCGACATCCTCGTGGCCTGGGCTTTGGCCGAGGCTGCCGATGGCTGGGCCGACGAGGGATACCGGCTGGCCGCGCGGCGCCTCGCGGTCGACATCGCCCGCCGCACCGTGCTGTTCCGCGTCGAGGGCGGGCCGCTGCTCCTGCCCGGCATGAGCGGCTTCTCCGCCGAGGATCGGACGGACGGGCCGGTGGCCAACCTGTCCTACTGGATCTTCCCGGCCTTCGCCCGGCTCGCCGCGGTGGCACCGGAATTCGAGTGGGCCCGGCTCAGCGCGAACGGCCTCGATCTGGTTCTGCGCGCCCGGTTCGGGCAGGCGCAGCTTCCGACGGAGTGGATCTCGATGCGCGGAGGCACGCCGAAGCCGGCGAGCGGCTTCCCCACCGTGTTCTCCTACAACGCGGTGCGCATTCCGCTCTATCTCGCGATGGCCGGGATCACGGACCGTCGGTATTACGAGCCCTTCCTGCGTTTGTGGGCGACGTCCGACCCGAGCGGGATGCCGGTCATCGACACGGAGACGAACGCGGTCGCCGGCCGCTTCCAGGAGCCCGGCTACGGGGCGATTCCGGCGATCGCGGCCTGCGCGGCGACCGGCACCGCGCTGCCCCCGGGCTTCAGCGAGATCGCCCCATCCGAGAACTACTATCCGGCGACGCTGCAGCTGCTGGCGATCGCGACCGCGAACGTGAGGTACCTGTCATGCCTCGGGCGCTGAAGCGGCACCGGCCCGATCGGGCCTGGGCCGGACCTGCACTCGCCGGCGCGCTCCTGGCCGTCCTGACGGCGGCGGGCGAGACGAGAGCCGAGACGGCGCCCCAGCCAGGGGTCGTCCAGCTGAACGAGCGGCGCGCGCCCGTGATCCTCGATTCGGCCGAGCCCAGAAACGGGGATGTCGAGATTGTCGACGAGAGCGCGCTGCGCTTCTACGCCGCCCAGAAGCAGACCGACCGTGTCCAGGCCGAGATCGCGCGGCTGCGCCGTCGCCATCCGAACTGGGTGGTGCCGAGCGACCTCGATACCCTGAAGCCGAGCCCGCCCGAAGAGGCGGCGATGTGGGACCTCTTCACGGCCGGCCGCTTCGACGACCTGCGGACGGCGATCACCTCCCGCCAGGCGGCTGATCCGAGCTGGCGGCCCTCGGAAGAACTCGCGCGCAAGTTCAATCGCGGGACCTTCCGCAATGCCGCGAAGGCGGCGGCCCGCGAGGGCGCCTGGAACGAGGTTCTGGCTCGGGTGAGAGCCGAGCCGGAGGCGGTGCGCAGCCTCGACATCGACATCGCCTGGATCGTTGCGGAGGCCTACGCGAGAACGGGCGACGTCGCCCAGGCCGTCGCCTTCTATCGCAGCATCCTGACGAGCCATCCCGAGACGGCCCTGCGGCTCGCCACGATCCAGAAGGCGATGTCGGTGCTGCCGATGGGGCAGGTCGAGCCGCTGCTCGCGCTCGGCCAGAAGGCCGCCGACGGCATGAGCGAGTTCCGTCCGATCCAGCTTGACGTGACCCGGGCCCGGATCGCCGCGATCCTGCGCGGCGAGGCGGTCGGCCCCGTGGAGCCCGGCGACCTCGCGGCGCTCGGCGAGGCCGCCCGCAAGCTGAGGGATCCGGGACAACTCAGCCTGCTCGGCTGGTACGCCTATCACCGGCGCCAGTTCCGAGAGGCGCTCGAGTGGTTCAAGACGGCGCTGGCCCGCGGCGGCGACGCGACGGTCGCCACCGGCCAGGTGCTCGCCTTGCGCGAGATGGGGCAGGAGCGTGAGGCCGAGGAGGTCGCCTTCGCCTGGCGCGGCCCCTCCGTGACCAATACCGCCCTCTACATCGATCTGGTGGAGCGCCAGCTCGCCTGGGGCGCCGGCTCCTCCCTGGAGCCGGCCCGGCTCGACCGGTTCGCCAAGGTCGTCCTCACCCTCGGCACGGGGGAGGGGGCCCAGGCGCTCGGTTGGTATGCCTACAATGCCTGCCAGTTCGAGGCGGCCGCGGACTGGTTCCAGCGGGCCGTCGCCTGGAAGCCCCGCGAGAGCTCCGTGCTGGGCTACGCCCTCGCTCTCTCGCGCCTCAAGCGCATGCACGACTACTGGGAGGTCGTGAACCGCTACGACGGCCTGTTCCCCAAGGTGGTCGACCTCGCCTTCACGGTTCCCGATCCCCAGGCCCGGGATACGAGCCCGTGCGCGCCGGTCCGTGCCGAAGCGCAGCCTCAGGCCGCGGCCCCCGCCGCGCGGGCGAGCCGCGTGCCGAAGCCCGGCCAGCAAGCTCAGGTTCAGCCGACGGGCCTGCCGGTCAAGCGCAGCGAGTTCCCGATCGCCGTCGCGGCGGAGAATCCGCTGCGCTTCCCGGAGCCGCCGGCCGGCACGAAGCGGACGCGCGAGTATCTGGAGGAGGTCCGCTCGGCCCAGCCGCTGATCGCGCGACGGGTCATCGGCGTCGGCTCCATGCCCTACGAGCGCTACGGATACACGCTCCTGCCCGGGTGGACCGGCAAGGACCAGGCGAGCCTGCCGGCGGGCCTGCCGAATCCTCCGGCCGGCACGCTGGCTCAGACCGATCTCGCAGTGGCGACGGGCGGCCTCAACGTCACCCAGACCCGCGACGGGGACCGCTTCTCCCCGTTCGACACGGCCGCGAATGCCGGCCGCGGCACCGCTCGCCTTACGGGACAGGACCGATGAGCCGCACCGCGTCTGCCGCCTGGCCTCGCCTCGCTCCGCAGCACGCGGTCGCGCTGCTGGCGTGGTCGCTGCTCACGGCCTGCACCACCGCCTCGGGGCAGCGCGCGGACGTGCGGCATCTCGATACCGCCTTCAGCGTCGGGGACGTGTCGGCACGGACTCCGCTGATCACCGTGCCCCAGAGCGGTCCCGGCACGCTGCAGGAGACGCGCCTCGCCGGCGGCCTGCGCCAGCAGATCACCTATGCCGGAACGGCGGGCTTCGCCGACCTCGTCGTGGTGAGCCGACAGGCCGGCATCCCCAGGGTCGAGAAGCCGACCCGGGCCGGAATCGCTGCGGAGCTCGCCGCCCTCGGTGGCGATTACCGCGTCCTGAAACAGCCGTTCCACAACGCCTATGGGCAGATCGGCATCGCGGTCAGCGGGCGCTGCGCCTATGGTTGGCAGTGGATCGACGATCTCCGCGGGGTCGATCTCGGCCGTCCTGGCCTGAACGGCGGGCCATTCTCCGCCTCCCTGCGCGTGAAGCATTGCGCGCGGGCGTCGGCCTCGGAGGATGCTCTGGTCGGCCCCCTCCTGCGCGTCCGGCTCGGCATGCGTGACGGCGAGCCGGCGCGGGCCGCGCCGCGGCGGCCGAAAGTGGTCACGGCCGCTCCCGCTCCCGCCCCGGCCGAGCCGCGGCCGCCCAGGACGGCGCCGGCCTCCCCGAGCGTCGCCATCAACGACAACCGGACCCTGATCAGCCTGCCGCCCTCGGGAACCGGTCCCGCCTACCTTGCGCCTCCGGCGATCCAGAACCCGGCGCAGGCGAGCCCCGTATCCATCCCCCGTCCGGCCGCCATGGGCGCGCCTCAGCAGCCCCGCTACCTGGCGGATCCGGGGCCTGCGCCGAGCGAGCCGCGCGCCGTGCCCCGAGCGCAGGCCGTGCCGTCGCCGGTCCGCCCGGATGACCGGTCGTCCAACGCATCGGGCCAGGCCGCCCGCGGCCAGACGCCGCCGCCCTTCGGCTGGTAGTCCAGCGCCGTTCCCGCCTCCGTCAGGGCCCGGGCGCATCCGCCCGTTCGGGCTCCCTCTCCGACGGGGACGCGGCCCGCCGCGTATGGGATGGCAGGCGGCGAGCGCCCGCCAGCACCGATGCGGGTTCGGCCGACGCGGGCGCCGGACGTGGACCGAACCGGGCCGCCTGCACATCGCCGCGCGCGGAGGCGCCGGCCTGGATGAAGGCGCGCGCCTCGGAGGCCGTCATCGGGCCGCCATACAGATAGCCCTGCACCTGCGTGCATCCCGCCTGCCGCACGCGGTCGAGCTGCTCCACGGTCTCCACCCCTTCCGCGGTCACGGTGGCGTGGAGCTGGGCGCCGAGGCCGGTCACCGCCCGCACGACCGCCGCCGAGATCGGCTCATCGATGCGACGCACGAACGAGCAGTCGATCTTGATCTTGTCGAACAGGAAGTGGGTCAGGTGGCTCAACGACGAGAAGCCGGTCCCGAAATCGTCGAGCGCGATATGCACGCCCATGCCGCGCAGGCGCCCGAGGCAGGCGAAGACGCCATCCGCGTCGACGAGCATCGCGCTCTCCGTGATCTCGAGCTCGAGCCTCCCCGGCTGCAGGCCCGATGCGGCGAGCGCGCCGAGGACGGCCTGTTCGAGCCCCGGTCTGCGGAGCTGGATCGAGGACACGTTGACCGCGACCCGTAGGTCGGAAGGCCAGTCCACCGCCTCGCTGGACGCCTCGCGCAGGACCCACTCGCCGATCGAGACGATGAGGCCCGTCTCCTCCGCGAGCGGGATGAATTCGGCGGGGGAGATCATGCCTCGCCGCGGATGGAACCAGCGCAGCAGGGCCTCGAAGCCGCACAGGCGGCCGGTGGCGAGGTCGAAGATCGGCTGGTAGCGCAGCGTCATGCCGCCGGAATGCACGGCCTCGCGCAGATCGAGTTCGAGGAAGTTGCGGGCTACGATCTGCGCATCCAGCGCGGGCTCGTAGAAGCGGAAGGTGTTTCGGCCTGCCTCCTTCGCCCGATACAGGGCGATGTCCGCGTTCTTGAAGAGCTGCTCCGGTTCGGCCCCGTCGCGCGGAGCGACCGCGATGCCGATGCTGAGACCGACATTCGTCAGGTGACCCTCGATCTCAAGCGGCTGGCCCACGGCCTCGATGGCCCGCGCAGCGACCGTGCGCGCCAGGTCCGATCGACCCTGGATCGGCAGGATGATGGCGAACTCGTCGCCGCCGAGCCGGGCGACGAGATCTTCCTCCCGCAGCACGGCGAGGAGGCGCCGGGCGAGCTCGCGCAGGAGCGCGTCGCCGGCCGAGTGCCCGAACGTATCGTTGACGGCCTTGAACCGGTCGAGGTCGCAGCAGAGCACGGCCACTTCGCCGCCGCTCCCGATCTTCGCCAGTTCCTGACCGAGCGTCTCGTGGAACAGGCGTCGGTTGGGCAAGCCCGTCAGCGCGTCGTGGCGCGCCATGTGCTCGATGACCGCCTCGCGCCGCTTCCGATCCGTGATGTCCGTGAAGGTGCGCACCTGCCCGCCCGTGCTGAGCGGCGCCGACCGGACCTCGAGGATGAGCCCGTTGGGACGCTCGCGCTCGTAGACGAAGGGCGTGCTCTGCAGGCTCTCGGTCTCGAGGCAGCGGCGCAGCTCCGTCGAGGCCCGGGCGAACTCGCCCGCACGGGCCTGGTGGTCCCGCACATCGGTGTAGGACGCGCCTTCGTGCAGGACGTCGTCCGGCAGGCCGAGCAGGTCGTGAGCCCGCCGGTTGAGCACGCCGATGCGGTCGTCCGGGCCGATCATCAGCAGACCCTGGTCCATCGTCTCGAGGGTCGTGCGCAGCAATTCGAGCGTCTCGCGCTGCTGCCGTTCGGCGTGGACGTGATCCGTCACGTCGAGGCAGACCCCGTGCAGGGTCGTGACCTGCCCGGCATCATCACGCTCGATGACCCCGTGCACCGAGACGATCCGTTCCTCGCCGCTCGGACGGAGGATCCGCGAGCGATGTTCGTAGGTGATATCCGCATGGCCTGGATCGGCTGCCGCCGCGAGGAGGCGGCCGTGGAGCGTGAGGCGATCCTCGTGGTGGTAGAAGCTCAGATGCTCGGCGAGGCTGAGGGGCTTCAGGGACGGGTTGCGATCGAAGATCCGCGAGATCCCGTCCGACCACTGCACCGTCCCATCGGCGAGATCGATCGACCAGTGACCGAAGCAGGCCGTCCGCTCGGCCATGGCGCGGGCGGTGTGGGCGGCGCGCAGGCGCGCTTCCCGCTCGGTGAGCAGCGCCTCCACCCGCCGCCGCCGCTCGATCTCGCGCTCGCTGGCGAGGCGCGCGTCACGCAACCGCAGGTGCGCCTCGACGATCTGCGCGAGGTCCTTGAGCTGCGCCACCTGCTCGTCGGTGAAATCGAAGCGGGGCGCCCGATCCATGACGCAGATCGTGCCGACGCAGGATTCGGCATCGAGCCCGAGCGCCACGCCCGCGTAGAAGCGCGCATGGGGCGGTCCCCGCACGAGAGGGCTCTCCGCGAAGCGCGGATCCTGCGCGAGATCGGGAACGACGAGAGCCCGGCCGCGACCGCCCCGTATGGTCAGGTCGCAGAAGGAGGCCTCGCGTTCGCAACTATCGACGTCGAGGCCGAACCGCGCTTTGAAGAGAAGCCGTGTCTCAACGACAAGTGGTATGATGGCGATCGGAGCCCGAAAGAGATGGGCCGCGATCCGGCACACCGCGTCGAATTGAGGCTCGGCCGCCGTGTTGAGCATGTCGAAGGTCTCGGCGCCAGCCATGCGCGCGGCCCCAGTCGGATATGGCGGCACGATCACAAGATCCTCTCGGTTACGCTCGACGTCCGTGCAGTCGTCGCGCCGGGCTGTCGCGTTCGCCCGGCGGCGTTTGATGCGACGGAATCCATGATCTGAGCGTGGGACGCCTAGTGATCCCAGCAATAGAGCTCGTAGGTTTTGCCATCGAGCTTGAACCAGCACAGTCCAGAATTGAAATGTTCGCCGTGCTCCTTGTAGGAGGTCGCAATGCCCTGAACGAGGCTTCTCGCTTCGTGCTGACTGCCGATATCGTAGGCGAGAAGTTGGGGTGGCTTGCGGCAACCCTCCACGATCTCACGGACGAATATGGAATGCGCCATTGCTCCACTCCGACATCATCGAATATGATCACAGGTTGTAAATGGATGTCGGTCGACGCCAATTGGTTCAATCCGGATCAAGCAGTAGCGTTAATGTCTGGTGATCCGATCTATGAGGAATTGAGGCGTGACGCCTATTCAAATTCGCACTTCCGCCATTGATGCGATCACGCTGCACGCATTGCATGCAAAAAAGCATTCATCTGCGCCGGTCTGGGTACGCTTGCGGACGAAATTCAGAGAATGATCCGCTGCAAGACTTGGCTGGCTAGCCTGCTCTGAATCAGGCCGCTGCTTTTTTGGGTCGGATCGTTCCTGACGACTGGGATATCGGATGCCATTTCTCACGATGACATTTCAATCCTTAGTGATTCAGTAGGGATATGCGCAACCTGTGATGGTAGTATGTGCGGGGTGCTCCATTCTCCCTTCCAAGAGGTGCATCGGATCCCCGGCAGGTCCTGGCCGTCTATTCATCGATCCGGATTGGCCGGATCATCTGTGCAGCCACGGGCTGGGCCGTGGCGGGGTCGACGAACCCTCTGATGGGTGGGGCGCGCAGGATGGCGTTTTCACTGAGGAGAGCAATGCCGCTTGACCAGTATTGATATCCGCCCAGACCGGGGCGCAGCATAGCGCAGAAAATCTGTATGGGTTTGTCGAGATTTTCGACGCCACTCTGCAGATAAGGAAGTATTTTTGCGTACCGCGGTAAGATTGCTCGAATATAAGGCAGATTAAGTAACATTTTACCAAGATTTATATTTCAGAAAATCTTGCTCAATGGAGTAGGTTGATGTTTGCGGCATGTTTGCTACCTCTGGTTGTAGTCGCCCACGGGGTACTGCCGCCCACGTTGATCCGCAGAAAGTCGCAGCTAGATGTCGCACCCGCAAGTCTTGCGTGACCTAGCCCTGTTCGTCGAGGTGGCAAAGCGCAAGAGCTTCAGCCGGGCCGCGGACGCGCTCGACATGCCGATCTCGTCGCTATCGCGAAGGATCACGCAGTTCGAGGCCACGATCGGCGTACGATTGCTGGATCGGACCACGCGAAAGCTTGCCCTCACCGCCTATGGCGAGGCCTATCTCGTGCAGGCGACACGGGTGGTCGAGGATGCGCAGCGCAGCTTCGAGGATCTGGTCGCCCAGGCGAAAGGGCCAAGCGGCCAGCTGACCGTCGCCGCCCCGACCGATTTCTGGGTCACACGGCATCTGTCCGCCATCGCCTCCGATTTCGCGCAGCAGCACGAGCAGGTTCATGTCCATCTGGACCTGCGCTCCGCAGCGGTCGATCTGATCCAGGAAAGCTACGATCTCGCCATCTGCACGGAAGTCCCCCGCGAGGCCTCGGTCATCGTGCGCAAGGTCGGCTCCATCGAGAACGGCCTCTTTGCCGCACCGGATTATCTGCGCGCTCATGGTCGCCCCGATCATCCCGGCAGCCTCTCGCGACATGAGATTCTCCTGTCGGCGCCAAGCGCGGCCTGGCTGCTGAGCCGCGGTAAGGAGATCCATACGGCGCAGGTGAGCGGGCGCCTGTCCTGCAACAGCCTCAGTCTCATCCGGCATCTGGCTTTGGCCGGGCGCGGTATCGCGGCCCTGAGCCTCAACGATGTCGAACGCGACCTCGAGGCGGGCCGGCTCGAGCGGATCCTGGCCGACTGGGCCACCCCCGCGACGGACGTCTTCGTGGTCACGACCTCGCGCCTCGTGCCTGCGAAGGTGCGGTGTTTCATCGATTTCCTGGTGCCGCGCCTGGGCACGGCCTTCGGCGAGAGCCGCCGCGCCAGTGACCCGGTCATGCGCCGGGCGGAGGCTGGCTGACCGCCCGAACGGGCGGCCGCGCCGAAGCACGTCCCCGCTGAGATCCCGAACCGCCTCTCCGGCCAACCGGAGCGGGCGGATCCGCGCGTTCCGACAGGGGGATACGGGAGAACTGCCGCGCCCGCCCGGCCTGTGCGGGTTCCATCCATTTCGTGGAAAGGTCATTTCCAGCAAGACGCCTGTCGATACAGCAAAGACTGCTCCAGCTTTCTTGGCGAAATCGCTGACTATTGGTCCGGAAAATATCTCCTAATAGTCAGTTAATGAGCCCCAGTGCTCCGAAATCGGGGCCATGGAAACTGAGCAGGTACTTGCAGATGGCTACGCAGACTTTTGATGATTCCGTCGGCGCCTCGGGCAACCCGCTGACCATCGGCGGATACGTCTATGCGCTGCGCACGAATGCAGGTGCCGCGACCGGCACGCTCGGCGTTCAGCGCGAGCTGCTCGGCGATGCTGTGCTCGGCTTGAACTCGACCACCGGCTACCTCTCGATTTCGCAGGCCTCCGGCACCGCTTTCACGCTGAACAGCCTGGTGATCGACCGGGATGTCTCCGCCATCGGCAGCACCGTCTTCGTCGGCTATCGAGACGGCGTCCAGGTCGCCACGCAAGTCGTCGGCAATCTGGTCGGCATCGGCGACCAGCCTGTCTCCTTCACGGGAAGCCAGTGGCAGAACATCACCGAGGTGCGCGTCTTCTCCCGGAACGTGCTCGACGTGAATATCGGCGTCGGCTTCGCGATCGACGACGTCGTGACCACGGACACCACCGCCCCCCTCGCGCCGACCCTCAGCGCGGGTCTCGCCGCCACGGCCGACAACACGCCGACCCTCACCGGCACGGCCGAGATCGGCAGCACGGTGACGATCTATAACGGTACAACCGCCCTCGGCACGGCGTCCGCGGGCGCCGACGGCCGCTACAGCTTCACGCCGACGACGCCACTCCCCGACGGGACCTACAACTTCACCGCCCGGGCGGCGGATGCGACCGGCAATGTCAGCGCCGCCTCGGCCGCCGTCGGCCTTCGGATCGACGCGACGGCTCCGGGGGCGCCGGTCTTCACCGCCGGCGGTGGCCTTACCAACGATACGACCCCTACCATCACGGGCACGGCCGAGGCGGGCAGCACCGTGACGATCCTCGACGGCACCACCGTGCTCGGGACGACGGTGGCGGTTGCCAACGGCAGCTTCAGCTTCACGCCGACCACGGCCCTGAGAGAGGGCAGCTACGGCCTGACCGCGACCGCGCGCGACGCCCTCGGCAATGTCAGCCCCGTCTCCGCAACTCTCGGCGTGACGATCGACGCCACCGCCCCCGGCATCCCGACCGTCGTCGCCCCGGCGCTGACCAACGTCCAGACGCCGACCATCACGGGCACGGCCGAGGCGGGCAGCACCGTGACGATCCTCAACGGCACCGCTGTGCTCGGAACGACGGTGGCGGCCGCCAACGGCAGCTACAGCTTCACGCCGACGACGCCTCTGCCCGCCGGCAGCTACACCCTCACGGCGACGGCGACAGACCTGGCCGGCAACGTCAGCGCCCGCTCCACAACGACGGCGACGGTGATCGACCTGACCGCGCCCGCGGCACCGACGCTCAGCGCGGGCGTCGCCGCCACGGCCGACAACACCCCGACCCTGACCGGCACGGCCGAGGCCGGCAGCACGGTGACGATCTTCAGCGGCACCACCGCCCTCGGCACGGCGACGGCGGGCGCCGACGGCCGCTACAGCTTCACGCCGGTCACGGCCCTCGCGGACGGCGGCTACACCTTCACCGCAGTGGCGCGCGATCCCGCCGGCAATGTCGGCACGGCCTCGTCCCCGGTCGCCCTGACCATCGACACCACCGCGCCCGGCGCGCCGATCTTCACGGCCGGGGGCGGCCTGACGAACGACTCGACTCCGACCCTGACCGGCACGGCCGAGGCCGGCGCGACCGTCACCATCCTCAGTGGCGCCACCGTGCTCGGCACCGCGGTCGCGGCCGCCGACGGCACCTTCTCCTTCACGCCGACGACGCCCCTGAGCCAGGGCACCTACAGCCTGACCGCGACCGCGCGCGACGCGTTGGGCAACATCTCGCCCGCGTCGGTGGCCCTCGCCGTCACCCTCGACCTCACGGCGCCCGCCGCGCCGGCCATCAACCCGATCGGCGCGACGAACCAGGCGACCCCGACCATCACCGGCACGGCCGAGGCGGGCAGCACGGTGACGATCCTCAACGGCACCGCCGTGCTCGGTACCACGGTCGCCGCGGCCGACGGCAGCTTCGCCTTCACGCCGACGACGGCCCTGGCCGACGGCGCGGCGAGCCTCACGGCGACCGCGCGCGACGCGGCCGGCAACGTCTCCGCCACCTCCGCGGCGGCGATGCTCATGGTCGATACCGCCGCACCCGGCCTGCCGACCCTCGTGGCACTCCAGCCGACGAGCGATTCGACCCCGACCATCACCGGCACGGCGGAAGCCGGCAGCACCGTGTCCATTTCCAACGGCGGCACGCTGCTCGGCACCACGATCGCGGCCGCCGACGGCACCTTCTCCTTCACGCCGGCCACGGCACTTCCGGACGGCACCCTGAGCCTGACGGCGACCGCTCGCGACGTCGCCGGCAACGTCTCCGGCATCTCGCCAGCGGTCTCGCTCACCATCGACACCGCCGCGCCGGGCGCGCCGGCCATTGCCGCGTTCGGGCCGACGAACACCGCGACCCCGACCATCACCGGCACGGCCGAGGCCGGCAGCACGGTGGCGATCCTCAACGGCACCGCCGTGCTCGGCACCACGGTCGCCGCGACCGACGGCAGCTTCGCCTTCACCCCGACGACGGCCCTGGCCGATGGCACGGCAAGCCTGACGGCGACCGCGCGCGACGCCGCGGGGAATGTCTCGGCGGCCTCGGCGGCGGTGTCCGTCACCATCGACACCATGGCGCCCGCTGCCCCCGTGCTCACTCCCCTCGGGCCGACGAACGATCCGATCCCGACGCTCACCGGCACGGCCGAGGCCGGCAGCACGGTGACGATCCTCAACGGCACCACCGTGCTCGGCACCACGGTCGCCGCGGCCGACGGCAGCTTCGCCTTCACGCCGACGACGGCCCTGGCCGACGGCGCGGCGAGCCTGACGGCGACCGCGCGCGACGCCGCCGGGAACGTCTCGCCGGTCTCGGCCGCGCTGGCGCTCACCGTCGATACGGCCGCGCCCGGCGCCCCGGTCATCGACCCCGCCGGAACGACGAACGACACCACGCCGACCATCACCGGCACCGCCGAGGCCGGCGCCACCGTCACGATCCTCGACGGGACGACGGTGCTCGGCACGGCCCTCGCCGCGCCCGACGGCCGCTTCACATTCACACCGGCGACGCCCCTGGCCGAGGGCCCGATCAGCCTGACCGCGACCGCTGCGGATGCCGCCGGCAACGTCTCCTCACCCTCGGCGGCCGTCACGCTCGACATCGATACGACGGCGCCCGGCCTGCCCACCCTCACGGCGCTCGGACCGACGAATGACGCGACGCCCACCATCACCGGCACCGCCGAGGCCGGCGCCACGGTGACCATCCTCAACGGCGGCACCGTGCTCGGCACGGCGGTCGCAGGCGCCGACGGCAGCTTCGCCTTCACGCCGAACGTCGCCCTCCAGGACGGCACCACGAGCCTGACCGCAACCGCCACGGACGCGGCCGGCAACGTCTCCGGCGTCTCGGCGGCGGTGCCGCTGACGATCGACACCGCCGCACCCGCCGCGCCGGCTCTCACGCCGCCCGGGATCACCGGCGACAGCACGCCGACCATCTCCGGCACCGCCGAGGCCGGGGCCGTCGTCACCCTGTTCAACGGCGGCACGGTGCTCGGTACCGCGGTCGCGGGCGCGGACGGCACCTTCTCGATCACGCCCGCCGCGCCGCTGCCGGACGGCAATCTCCTGCTGACGGCGACCGCGCGCGACGCGGCCGGCAACCTCTCGCCGGCCTCGGCCGCGGTGGCGCTCACCGTCGATACCAGCGTGCCCGGCGCGCCCGGCGTCGACTATGTCCCGCCGACCAGCGACACCACGCCCGTCATCTCCGGCACGGCTGCGGCGGGTGATGCGATCGCGATCTTCAATGGCGGCACCCTGGTCGGCAGCGGCACGGTGGCCGCGGACGGCACCTTCTCGATCGCGCTCACGACCCCGCTCAACGAGGGCAGCAACGCCCTCACGGTCACGGCCACGAGCCCCGGCGGAACCGCTTCGCCGGCGGCGCCTCTCACCGTCCTGGTCGACACCATTCCGCCACCCGCACCCACGCTGACGGGCTTCCCGAGCCCCACCGACGACGCAACGCCGACCATCACCGGGATCGCCGAGGCGGGCAGCACGGTCACGATCAGCAGCGGCGGCACCGTCCTCGGAACCGCCGTCGCCGACGGGAACGGCGTCTTCGCCTTCACGCCCGCATCCCCGCTCGCCGACGGCGACGCGACCCTGACCGCCCAGGCACGGGACGTGGCTGGCAACCTCTCGCCCGTCTCCGCCAGCGTCGCGCTGACGGTCGACACGATTGCACCGGCTACGCCGACCATCACCGGCCTCCCGGCGGTCACGGGCGATTCGACCCCGACCATCACCGGCACCGCCGAGGCGGGCAGCACGGTCACGGTCTTTAACGGCAGCACGGCCCTCGGCACCGTGGTGGCGGGCGCCGACGGCACCTACGCGCTGACGCCGACCACCGCGCTCGCCGACGGGACCGTCACCCTGACCGCGACGGCGTATGATGCGGCCGGCAACCTGTCGGGCACCTCCGCACCGGTCGCGCTCGAGGTCGACACGGCCGCGCCGCCGGCCCCCGTCCTCGCCGACCTGCCCGGTGCGATCGCCTCCGCCACGCCGACCGTCACCGGCACCGCCGAGGCGGGCAGCACGGTCACGCTCTACAACGGCAGCACGGTTCTCGGCACGGCCACGGCGGCTGCCGACGGCAGCTTCACCATCACGACGGGCGTGCCCCTGCCGCAAGGCACCGCGACGCTCACGGCCATCGCCCACGATGCGGCCGGCAACGGCTCGGACGTCTCCGCCGCCATCACCGTGCTGGTGGACACCACCGCGCCCGCCGCCCCGGTCATCACCACCCCGGCCGGCATCAGCGCCGACGACACGCCGACCATCGCCGGCACGGCCGAGGCCAACAGCATCGTCACGATCCTGGACGACGGAAACGCGATCGGCACCGTCCAGGCGGACGGCGCGGGCACCTGGACCTTCACGCCGGGCTCGGCGCTCGGCAGCGGCCCGAACGTGATCACCGCGACGGCCACCGACGCGGTGGGCAATGTCAGCCCGGTCTCAGCCGGAATCACCCTGACGATCGATTCCGGCGCGCCGGTGGCTCCGGTCCTGGCGCCCCTCGATCCCACCAACGACAACACCCCGACGCTCACCGGCACGGCGGAAGCCGGCAGCACGGTGACGATCAGCGATGGCGGGACCGTGCTCGGGACCACCGTCGCCGACGCCAACGGCGCCTTCAGCTTCACCCCGGTGACCGCGCTGGGAGACGGCAGCTACAGCCTGACCGCCACCGCGACCGACGCGGCAGGCAATGTCAGCGCGGCCTCCGCCCCGGTCGCGATCACGATCGACACGGCCGCGCCCCTCGTCCCCGTGGTGACTGGCGGTGCCGGTCCGACCGCGGACACCACCCCGGCCATCACCGGCACGGGTGAGCCCGGCGCCACGGTGACGCTGCTCGACGGGACGAATCCGGTAGGCACGGCCACGGTCGGCGCGGATGGCAGCTTCACGGTCAGCCCGACCAATCCCCTCGCCGAGGGGCAGCACGACCTCGCCGTGCAGCTGACCGATGCCGCGGGTAATATCAGCGCGGCCTCGACCCCGATCGCCGTCGTCATCGACACCACTGCCCCTATCGCCCCGGCAGTGACCGGCGGCGGCGGGACGACGGCGGACACCACGCCGGCCATCACCGGCACGGGTGAGCCCGGCAGCACGGTGACGCTGCTCGACGGCACGACACCGGTGGGCAGTGCCACGGTCGGCGCGGATGGCAGCTTCACCGTCAGCCCGACCAACCCGCTCGCCGAGGGCTCCTACGCGCTGACGGTCCAGCTCACGGACGCGGCCGGCAATGTCAGCACGCCTTCCGCTCCGGTCGCCGTCATCGTCGACATCACCGCACCGGGCGTGCCCGTCCTGGCACCGCTCGGCCCGACCAACGACACCACGCCGACGCTCACCGGCACGGCGGAAGCGGGCAGCACCGTCACGATCAGCGACGGCGGAACGGTGCTCGGCACCACGGTTGCCGACGCCAACGGCGCCTTCAGCTTCACGCCGACCACGCCGCTCGGTGACGGCAGCCACCAGATCAGCCTGACCGCCACCGACGCGGCCGGTCAGGTCAGCGCGGCCTCGGCCCCGGTCGCGATCACGATCGACACGGCCGCGCCCCTCGTCCCCGTGGTGACCGGCGGTGCCGGTCCGACCGCGGACACGACGCCGGCCATCACCGGCACGGGTGAGCCCGGCGCCACGGTGACGCTGCTCGACGGGACGAATCCGGTAGGCACGGCCACGGTCGGCGCGGATGGCAGCTTCACGGTCAGCCC